>Ga0115546_1000860_pt1 | contig 19881 bp, 13 predicted proteins | sample COGITO_mtgs_1004_FD_87186 | JGI IMG/M metagenome (GOLD analysis project Ga0115546, IMG submission 87186) | Pelagic marine microbial communities from North Sea - COGITO_mtgs_100413 | ecosystem: Environmental > Aquatic > Marine > Epipelagic | place: Germany:Helgoland, sampling site Kabeltonne...
AAGTGACTGATGCTCAAATGAGCAGTGTGAGACTAAAGCGCAATGCGTTTCAAGGCGATTGGAACTATGAAATACAGCCCCATAGAGAATCAACAACACGGTAAGTTATTTCCGAACGAGTCCTTAAGTGCACAAGTCAGTTCTTGTATGTAGGTCTGGAGATGCTTCAGATTTCCATAGATAAAGTTGACTGGGTTATTGATTTCATGGGCAACCCCGGCAACCATCTGACCTAGCGCGGACATCTTTTCACTTTGAACTAAAGCCGACTGGGTTGATTTAATTTCGCAGAGCGCATTTTTTAGAGACTCACTTTTCTCTTGCTCATGTTTCAAGAGCTGTTTAACCTGACCAATTAAGCGGTTTAAAACGGTGGACAGCTTCCCAACTTCATCGTTACTACTAACGGGTATCTGAAGGTCAAAATTTGAGGTTTCAATCACTTGTTCAGCGATATCGGCTGCTCTTTCAACGGAAGAGGAAATGGCCCTACTGAGGAGAATGAGCAGGACAATAGTTATTCCTAGCGAAGCAAGCGTACTGCCAATAATGACTGTCAGACGAAATATTTCCGCTTCGCGGAGTATTTCTTTTGCTTCAATAGTTTGTATTTCAGAATTATCGCTTAGGTCTTGTACCACCTCCAGAAACTGATAAGCATATTGTCTCAGGGCTTCGTTGTTAAATCTGGTGAGTCCTCTTTGAAGATCTCTGCGCTCCGAGTCAGATAATTTTTCTAAATCTGCCTGATCGAACTGAGTGATCAGCCTATCTAAATCTTCAGAAAACACTGCGTAGCTGGTCGTTAAGTCTGCAATCAGTTTTCGTTCTCTTTGGTCATAGATGGTATTGCCCTGTACCGTCTCTTGACTGTTTATGTAGTTAGACCACGATGAATTAAACGCTTCCCTATCTGCTGTAAAAATTGCGTATACTTCTGACCACTGTGATAAATCACTGAGAGTCAGAATTGCCCCTTTTTGATGTAGATGCATGCTCAGCAAATTGAGCTTTAACTCGTTGAGCATCTCTCGTTCAGTCTCGCTATCTTCAATCTCAGCCTGCGCCGCTCTGAGAGGGGATTCTGCGATGGCCCAACCAGTAGTTACACCCACAATGGCGACACTAATTGCCAAGCCAAAGCTCCAGCTTATTTTGTGCTGTAATTTAAGACTGCGAAACCATGGTCTAACAGCGATGGGTGGCAGAAAAAGAGATTTAGGTAGATTTGATTTAGAAGCCGCGAATTGAGGAAATATCATTAAGATTCGTCGAAGGCTAAACGGTAACTGATGTCAGCACCATTAGATTTCCCTATCCGAAACATGACTTTACTTGGCCTATAGAACTAGCTCATTTGGGGTCTTTAGTTAGCGACTACAAGCCGCTTGACCATTAATCTGACAAGGCATAAGTTAAGTTTTGTCGTCGCATTTGGTAATGTTTCTCATCGTTTTTCGCTAAATTTTTGCATCGCTCCATCCAAGCGTTAGATCGCTCAACCACCCATCTAGCAACGGCTAGGACAAAGCCCAACTTACCCTCGACTGCTTTCTCCTGCTTCGAAAACTTGACAGGTAGATCAAATCGCAAAGGCCCGAAGCATCAACGAGGTAAGAACCCTAGACGGATTCGTTAAGTGGGGGGTTCGGCATAGAAGGAAGAGGCCCGCTATCATCGCCGCTCGCTGAGCGAGACAGAGATGTACGGACCCAAACGGTTTTTACAGGTGAGGTGTGTGCGCGGACGCTCGAAACCCAAACGACAGAGCTGATGATTGAGCGCAAAGCGCTCAAACTGTTTTCTGATTCACGCAACAAAGATTTTCTTGGTTGGGTTGCTAGGCGTTATCGCTATCTCTTTTTCGAAAAATCTCAAACTCATCGAACTTCACCACCTCAGAATCAAGCTTTGTGGTATCGAAGTAGTAGCTAGATAACAAACCCGCACCCGTATCGAAAATGGTAAAGCTAGTAATCTCATTGCTTGCAATGTAAGGAAGCTCATTGCCGCTGTCATCCTTCAAAGGGGCAACCGTCCCGACAATAGCGCTCAGCCCATTCGGGTCGCCGGTTGCTTCGTAGGTTTCTTTAAAAGGCTGCAAGTCTCCCACTGCCCCTACAGCTTCTGCGGTTGGTGTTTCTCGAAAGTTCTCTTCTAAATGTGCACCATAGCTATTTCCTACATTAGAAGTCTCTAGAAAATTTAGGCCACTTTCACTAACAAACCGATTCCACAAATGTGAGTGGCCGTAAAATACAAGCTGCGTATCGGAATTCTCTATCAGAGGAATTAAGTCTCGAATGATGTAGTCATCTTCTTTTGGATATTCATATTGAATAGAGGCTAGCTCGCCGGAGTCGCCTCTATTTTCTACTGCTACCGGGTCGGTAAAAGCCGGTACGATGTTGCCGCCCAAAGTATGAGGCGGATGGTGCATCATAACGATTTTGTATTTGGCCTGCTTAAACTCAGGGCTGGCTAGCTCTTGCTGTAGCCATTCATATTGCTCGCTGCCTTTACGAATATCTTCAAAAATATGCTGCCCGTAGCCCCACTTTTCTGGACTTTCAGCATCTTCAGATTTTTCTCGATAGCGGCCTTTGGTATCGGGCGATAGATCAGGCGATCGCCAAACTTGAGTTACATAGAGAGACACCAGTCGCACATCCCCAAAAGACACCGCATAGTAGTAGTCTCCTTTCTCTTTTTTGCCAGCTCTTTTATTAGGTAGCTTAGCAGCGGGTAAAGAAAAAATCTCCTTGTACGTTGTCACGTTATAAGAACGATCCGCTATTTCGTCTGCAGAAAGATCTGTTCCATTCGCGGTTGGGTACAGCCTCTCTACTTGGTTGCGCGGCAAGGTATTAGAAAATTGCGCTTTTAGGCTATCTGTTTCTGATTTTCGGCCCATCACCTCATGATTGCCAATAATTGGAAACAGCGGCGCGTTCTGAATGATCTGCCCGCCGGTGTAGGTTGTGGTGCTGCCTGCGCCTTCAACTACATGCCGCGCTCGGCCCTGTAGCGCAGGAAAAAAGGAGAGTTCGCTAGCATCGTCAAACCATTCTGAGGCCCGATCTGGGACATTGACCAAATCGCCCGCAAAAAATACCGCGTCTAGTCGCCCAACGGTTTCCTCTACCTTTTGTAAGTTAGCTGGCGTCATAGGCTTCAGCTGATGGTCGGAAGTAAGCAGTATTTTGAGCGGCTGACCGGCTAGAGGAGTAGCCGCTAACGAAAAGAAATCACTTATGGCCGCCTCTCCGTTGTCGCTGCGGCTGATCACTCTGTAAGAAACGCGATCGCCCACTGGCAAATCATTCACAACAGCCTCGTGTCGCCAAATTGCTCGCGGCGTTAGCGAGGGATATGTTTTCCCCTTCGCCTGTGAGTCGCTATCTTCATACATCTGGCTCAGCTGGCGAGTACTCGCGATCGCACTTTGCCCCGATCCATATTCCACGACATGCTCTACTCCCTCAAACTCGGTAAACCAGACAACGTTTACGGATGAAGCAGTAGGGCATTGTAAAAAGGGATCGGTAAGCAGCGCTAGATCTGCTGAGGGCATCTGTTCTAAGCGAGTAGTTGGTTCAGGCGTAGGGAGGTTAGCTGATTGCATCGCAAATAGAGTAAGTGCACAGAGTAGAGCCACTATAAATAGAATGAGTCCCTTGTATTTAGTTAGGTTCCGCCTGTTCATGAGGCTCTCTCAATCTTTAGCACTTACGATATCTATAGCGGCTGCCGATTGGCCACCAAATGACGCCCTACCTATCAAATTACCTTGTGTTCAACGCAATAACGCGTCCAATTCTTAGCAAGAATGCTCCGCTTTAAGGCCATATATACAGCCAGACATTACAACTTAGCGCCCGACAGTCTAGCAATCGTCCTAAATCTAAAGGCGATCGCCCGATAAGATGTCACCATAAGCGCTGCCCACGCTCAATACGTTCAGCTAACCATAGTCTTTCGAAATGCCTTCAGGTGATTCTCCAGCCGACCGCAAACCTACCTCTAGAACCCCGCTGAAAAGGGCGATCGCCTTGCTCAGTCCTGTGCTAATTGCATCGCTAGCGCTTCACGGATTAGCGATGCTGCTGCCGTTGCCAGAAAAAGAAGAGATCGTTGAAGAAGATCTAGAGCCGCCAGAACCGATTCAAGTCTCCGAACTGCCTGAATTCAGTATTCCAGAGATAGAAGCTGCGTCCACGCCTGTTTTTGCACCCGCGCCGCAGCCAGAATCGCCACCTATCGTGACGCCACCACCCGCTCCACCACCGACCGTTATTGTTCCGCCACCTACCCCGCCTGAGATTCTTGAGCCACTGCCAGAACCGCAACCCGAACCACCGCCACTCGCAGCCCCAACCCTGCCCGATTTAAGCACGCCCAACCCTGACACAGAAACGACTCAGCCGCTTCCTGATGCTGACGTAGAGACCAAACCCGCTAAAAATAGCGCCTTTACCCCACCGTCTGAACCCGTCGTAAACTATCAAGCCTATAGCGGCAATGTAAAAGTTGATGAGATCAAAGGAGTTACGTTTGCAAGTACCTATGGCCTGCCAGAAGAAATAGCCACCCCAATCAATTTAGTCTACGAAGCAAATGGAAAATGCTACGAACCCAGCGAGAATTTGCAAGCACAAGGCGTTCTTGTGCTCGACGAATACCTAGAGGCTTCAGCCGGTCAGCTATTAAAAAGTACTGGATTCGAGGATATAGATACTTTTATAGTGAACCTTTTAACAGGCGCAACACCACCGCCACTACCCGATTACGTTTTCAATGACATTGCCAATCGAGAGAGTGGCAACATAATTATTTGGCTACTAGATACATACGTCGATGACGATAACTCACTGGTGCCTGAAGGCGAAACAGCCGTGCCCTACGGAGTTACGTTCAACGTCACTATCCAAGAAAATCAGTGTGGTTAGCCGCCGCTAACAGGAGGAATTAGGACAAGTTCATCGCCTGAGTTAAGCAGAGTATTAGCCTCTACAAACTGCAGGTTAACGCCAAAGCGAGTAAGTTCTTTCCACCGGGCGAGTTCAGGATAATCGACTATCAGGCGATCGCACACGGCTCCTGCTGTCGTCCCCACGGGCACAGTCAACGGCTTCTCTTCTACGCCTAGCGCTTCTTGATAAACCGCAAACAGCTTTAGCGTAATCTCAATCGTGTCTTCCATCTAAGCCTTTACCTGCTGCGAGGCCACTAAAGTTTCTTCTAGACTTTGCAACAACACCCGCTCCTGATAGGGCTTAGAGAAATACGCGGTTGCCCCTAAGTTCATCGCCAAATCTCGATGTTTTTCGCCGCTGCGAGAAGTCAGCATAGTCACCGGCAAATGAGCAAACTCGTCTAATGAGCGCAGTTTAGACAAGAAGCTGTACCCATCCATTCTAGGCATTTCTACGTCGCAGACAATGCCGTCTATCAGCAGACCCGTCTCTAGCTTTTCCATCGCGTCCTGGCCGTCTCTAGCCTGCTCCACTTCATAACCCGCTTTTTCCAGCGTCAGCGCGAGCAGTCGCCGCACGTTTACCGAGTCGTCAATCACTAAAAAGCGCGATCGCCTTTTAACCTCATCCGGCACCGCCTGCAAGCTAACTGGATCAATCGCCCCGCCCGTCACCGGATTAGAGTACAGCGACTTAGCAGAGTATATATCGGCAGCTTCACAGCCCATCACCCACCGAGCCAAATCAGACAAACTAACCAGCGGCACCACGCGGCCATCGCCCAAAATCGTGCAGTTGCTAAAGCCCGCAGGCAGTGAAATTGGCCCTTCTACCCGGCGAACAGCAACTTCTTGCTCGCCCCAAGACCGCTCAATTTGCAGCCCGTAGCGAACTTCACCCATGCGGAAAATAAGGACGCTGGGTTTGTCCATATTCGGCACCGCCTCCAAACTATCGATATGCCGAGGACAGTTAAACTCAATCCAGTTAGCAAGGCGAATTAGCCGAACAGCATCGCCCTTAAAGTGAAACATCTCTCGGCCCTCAGTCTCATACATGTCGTCATCATCAATGACGGTCACTTCTTCAATGGTGTCTGTCGGAATAGCCACGGGCATTCGGTTACCTTCAGCCAGCATAATCCGCGTGACCGAAAGGGTGTAGGGCACTGAAATAGTGAAGGTGGTGCCCCTGCCAGCGGCAGTTTCTACGCTAATATCGCCACGAATTTGAGTCAGGTTGTTGCGCACAACGTCCATGCCAACGCCGCGTCCAGACAGCGCCGTCACTTCGTCGGAGGTGCTAAATCCCGGCTCGAAGATAAGAGAAAGCAGTTCGGGTTCAGTAGCCGCAGCCAGCAGCTCAGCGTCTAGGCCCATAGATTGAGCGCGATCGCGTATCTTCTCCAGCGCAATACCGCTGCCATCATCGCTAATGGTGATAATAGTGCGATTGCTGCGGTTGAAAGCGCGAATAGCAATCGTGCCGCGCCCTGGCTTATCCTTTTGCTGGCGCTGATCTGGCCGCTCAATGCCGTGGTCAAACGCATTGCGCACAATATGCATCAGCGGATCGCTCAGCGCTTCTAAAATATTGCGATCAATCAGAGTACCTTCGCCTTCTAAAGCGAGCGTAACCTGCTTGCCATGGGCCATCTCCAGCTCTCGCAAAGCGCGAGGGAACCGGTTAGTAATATCCGATAGAGGACGCATCCGAAGCTGGTTCAAGTTGCGCTGTAGATGGCGCGCAGTGCGATGAATTGCTCGAGCAGTCTGCTCTGTCTTATCGACGCTCAGTTCTAGATCGTCTGCAACTTCTTGCAGTTTTACAACCGACTCTACAATCTGACGAAAGGGCAAATGCGAATCGTTATAGCGGTCAAATTCTAAAGCATCAAAGCCCTCCCGAAAGCCCGGCCCCTGATCGGCAGAACGGCCATCTGAGGAGCCATTCGAAGCTGTGCTGGCCCGGCCCGGCCCGTTAGAAGCACCGCCTAGATGAGTCACCCGGCTACTCTCACCAACCGCCCCAAAGGTAAGTCGATTAGGCGCAGCGCCTAATAGCGCAGTAGGGCGGCTAGCCGCTAGCAGCAGTGAGCTATCGGGCTGCTCATAAATATCGCGCACGTCGTCGTTAATCTCATCGAGCGATCGCAGCTTCCGGCTCATATCTTTAACCAGCGTCCGCATTCGCTTCACCTCAGCCTCCAGCCGATTGCGCTCAATCGTCAGCTCGCCAAAATGGTCATTGAGCTCGTTCAGCTTACGAACCGACACGCGCACCGTATTGTCATCCAAGTCGGCTGTCTCAGCCTGCGGCTTAGGACTTTCTGAAAATCGAAATTCAGTGCCCCCGCCGCTGCTTTGAGAGCTGCTAGCCGCTTTTGCGGCGCTAAATCCGCTGCTCTCAGGCGTCTCACTTCTGCTTAGGTCTTCATCAAATACACCCGCAAACGCATCTGCGGTCTCCGCCGTTTCATCCGTCTCCACAGCGGCCAAATCTAGCGCTGGCTCTCCCTCAAAGCCTGATGAAAATGCATCGCTTACTTTTTCACTAGGCTCGCCTAAACTGGCAAACACATCATCGACAAGCGCATCATCCTCATCACCCAAGCCCGCAAATACATCGTCAGCTAGGGCGTCATCTTCATCGCCTAGGCCGGCAAACACGTCATCGACAAGCGCGTCATCCTCATCGCCCAAGCCCGCAAATACATCGTCTAGGGCATCATTTTCATTGCCCAGGCGGTTCCAGTCCGTCTCGTCTAGCGGCTGATCAGCCGCCTGATCAGCGGCCTTCAATCTCACTTCGCTGCCGACCTCGTCAAACTCAATGCCAATCAGGCCAAAGCTTAGCCCAGTCAGCTGATCGGGCATCGAATCGACATTATCTGTCAGCACCAGCGCCTGCGCTCGTCGCCAAATCTCTAAAGTCTTTTGAGCGACCTCCTGCAGCTGCGATTCGTTGGCTGCGCCCGACGCAAATTTTTCGACCGATTGACAAAGCTGAATAAAAGCGGGCAAGTCTAGCATTTCGCCCAGACCCGCTAATTCTTGAGCCATCACCGTTAACGCTGATTGAAGCTGAGAGAACCGTTCCGGTTGAGTGCTGTTGGCGTAGTCATCAATCAGAACTTCTAACTGTTCAAGCGAACCTTCTACCTCGGTCTGAAAGATTAAAGGCATGACGTTCTGCCCCTCATCTGCGTCCATCATAGAAGCGGCATCTTCAGCAGAAGGTTCGCCTAGGCGATCGCTGAGCCAGTCAAAAATAGGCAGCACTGAGCTATTGAGCCAGGTTTTTTCTATGGATTGGGAAGTGCGATCGCACTCCACGACCTGACGAATTGCATCAACCGCGCCCAGCATCTGCCCTTCCACATCGCAGGTCACACCATCGGCCCGCTGAATTTTGAGCACCTTCAGCGAATCTTCTAGGCGGTGGGCCAGATCGCTCGTCAAGCCGTAGCCCATCAAGGCGGCGCCCCCTTTAATCGAGTGGGCAGCTCGCAAAGCCCCATTCATCTCATGATTGTCTACGCCGCGCCGGGCAATATCAAGCAGCGTAGCCTCTAGCGTATCTAAATACTCGCTGGCTTCATCGAGAAACTGCAGGCGGATCTCGCGCTCTTTGTCTTCCATCGCTATGCCCCCTTGTCTGCTTGGTAAGGCGTTGCCGAATGCCCTTCATCCTCATCGAGCGTAAACGTCGCCACCTTTTGCTGAAGGTCTTGGGCCACGGTCACCGTCTGCTTCAGATTCTCAGACGCAGCCATGGAGGAATCTGAGGTGCGCCGAGAGACCTGCGCCACCTGTTCCATCAGCGCCGAAACAGCCGCCGAGGTTTCTACCTGCGAACCCGTCGCCTGCGAAATCACCCGGCTCATTTCATCTAGCCGCTGCGAAATAGCCATCATTTGACTCAAGCTAGCCCTCGCATCTTCTACTCGGCGCGTGCCCTCTACCACCTGCGAAGTGCTTTGCTCAATCGCAATCACCACATCGCTAGTTTCTCGCTGAATAGTCTCAACAATTCGCTCAATTTCCTCTGTAGCAGCGGCTGAGCGGACGGCTAGCTCACTTACCTCTTCGGCCACAGCCGCAAAGCCCAAACCTTCCTCCCCAGCCCTAGCCGCTTCAATGCCAGCGTTGATTGCCAGCAAATTAGTCTGCTGAGAAATCTGGTTAATCAGCGAAACGGCCTTGGTAATCTGCTGAGAAGACTCGCCTAGTCGCTTAACTTTCTTAGCCGTACGGCCTACCGTCTGACGCAGTTCCAAGATATTACCCACCGTCAAATCCATCGCTTCCTCGCCAGCCATCGCCGTTTCAGAAGCAGTTTTAGCAACCGCAGCCGCTTCTTCCGCCTGCGCCGCCACCGACTGAATAGAAAGGGTCATTTCGCCAACAGAGTCCAGAGTTCGCGTGGTTTGCTCAGCCTGCTCAAGCGCTTCAGCCGCAAGCTGCCTGATAGCACTTTCATTTTGGCCCAGCGAATCGTTAACCTGGTTGGCCGACAGCTTAACTTGAGTCACCACCTGCCGCAGGTTCTCCACGATAACGTTAAAGAAATCAGCAACGGTGCCAATCTCCCCAGAGTCAATGTTGGCTCGCACCGTCAGGTTACCATCAGCAACTGATTCTACATCGCTCAGCAGATCTAACAGGTCACTTTCTATCCGCTCCTGCCGCTGCAGCCGCTCTTCGGAGAGAGCCTTGGCTTGGTCTAAGGCGTCAGCTCTCTGCCGGTTGGACTCTGCTTGCTCTAGCGCAAAGCCAAGCTGCGTAGCCACTCGTTGAACAAAGTTCACTGTTAAATCTGTCCAGGCTCTAGGGCCGGTGCACTCGTGCGAAACCAGCAAGCCGAGTAAACGGTCTTCGACGACAATGGGTGCAACCAGATTAGCGCGGACTTTAAAAGGTTCTAGCTGGCCCAAATGACACGGCGTCAGTCCGGCGTTGTAGATGTCGGGTGTGGCCTTAACTCGCCCGGTTTTGTACTGCTCTACGTAGCGATCGGCGAAGCAAGGGTCAGCGATTTCTGCGCCTAAAGCCTGAGGCCACTGTGGCTCTACCGATTCTGCGACGACGGTGCCGCTCCAGTCGTCGTTAAAGAGATAGACAATGACGCGGCTAGTTGCCAGAGCGAGCTGGGTTTGCCGCGTGACAATGCGAAAAATTTTATCCTGGTCGCTAATGGCTCGAATGCGCGTCACTATCTCGGAGAGTTGCTGCTCACGCAAAATAGCCTGCTCTCGGTTTTTGAGCAGCTGAGACTGACTCAAGGCGTAGCCTACTTGAGTGCTAAGCTGCTGCATCATCGTAATTTCTTCTGGCTGCCACTGGCGCGGGCCGCTGCACTGATGAGCGCAGAGCAGCCCGACCAAATCATCACCCACCATCAGCGGCGCGACCATATTAGCTTGCACGTCTAATTCTTTAAGCAGTTTGCAGTGGCATTCAGTCAAATCAGCTCGCTCAATGTCCTCGACGTAGCTCACCTTGCCCTGCTTAAACCGATCCACCGAATCAGGCAACATCGGATCTTCTAAAGTCCTGCCTTCAGCCCGGCTCCAGCCCTTACCCACAGACTCAGCCGTAACCTGGCCCCCATCAAAGGCAGCATTAAACCGGTAGATAATAGCGCGATCGACATCTAAAATCTCTCTAGTTTTTTCGACCGATACTGAAAAAATGCTGTCAGCATTCAGGCTCTGGCGGACTTGAGCCGTAAATTCGGAAAGCAAACGCGATCGCCTAGCGGCCTCACTCTGGGTTTGCGACTGAAACCGCAGTGAAGATTCCGAATGAAACACTGCGCTCGCTAGCTCATTAAAGGCACTGGCCACTCGGCCCACTTCATCTCGCGAGTAAACCTCGGCGCGAGTGGTGCGATCGCCCGAAGCAAACGCCTCAGTAGCCGCCTGCAAGCTCCGCAACGGCTTTACAATCGAGCGCCCAAGCAGCCGAGCAATCACAACATCTACCAGCAGCGCCAGCATTCCTAGCCCAATTAGCAGCAGGCTCGCCCTGTGCCGCTGTTCCAAAAAAGCAGCCTCTGGAATAGCTCGTAAGACTACGCCAATCCGCTCGCTATCACCGTTAGAAATCGCCTGAGCAGCGACTGTGTAATAAGTAGCGCGGCCACCTTCGGTTCGAGCCACTTGTTCTATTCCAGTGCCGCTCTCAGACTCAATCACCGCTCTCAAAAAGTCTAGATTGCCGTCATAAGACTGCGTTTCTACCGCTTCAGAACCTGCTTCGCCGCGACCGATTAGCTCTAGGCTGCCGCTAGGAGCCTGACGGTAAAGTGCGCTATAGCCAGACGAAAATTGCCTAACGACATCTGCAACCGCTGCCGAACTGCCGTCTAACACATCACCTGTTACGACAGCGCCAATCAGCTCGCCTGTGCTGTCTTCAGCATTATCCGCCGCAAAAACGGGCGTAACCTCGTAGTGCACCAGCGCCGCCTCATCGCCCGCTGCCGCCGCCGACACGCCCAACCGCTGAAGCTCGGCCAGTGGCACCAAGCTGTTTGCCTGCTTAGGCTGTCGTTGCCTGAGCGCGCTCGATACTAAGTTATCCGGATTAAAAATATCGCCCGATCGCTCTGCTGTGCCGCTAGCGATTACGCGCATCTCCGGATCAAGCAGCGTCATATACTCCAGACTATTTGCCTGCATCCGCGACTGTAGCTCTGCTCTAGCCGCCTGCCGCGCGCCTTCATCAAGGGTATTTTCATCTGCGGAGCGCTGAGCAGTTTCAACTAGAGTACCGGCATCTTCGAGACCTAAAGCAGCTCTCGGCACCGTTTCTGTTAGCGCTAACCCACTAGAGAGCGCCGACAGCTCCGAAGTCGCCTGCCGTTCTAGCTGCCGCTGACCGAGCTGAGAGAAAAGCCAAAGACTCGCGCCGACCACGCCCAGCACCGAAAGCACTTTAGAGATAATCAATCCCGTCAGCTGCTTGTCGGAAACCGGCAGGTCATAAAACCACTGCACCGGCCCTAGCCGGCTGTTTTGAGTCACCTGAATCTTTTCAGGAGCATAGCGCTCGCCGCCGTCTTTGCGATATCGAACGCCTCGCCAAACCCGGTCTGATCCCTCGTCTGCCTGGTCAATTTCCCCACGATCTATCACCCCAGCACTGCCGTTTTCAGCAGACGGCTGACCGTCTTTGCTACCGGCTAACGCTGGCGTTTGAGACAAATTATTTTCGTCGGAGGAGCGGGACGAACGGGTATTAGTTGGCATATTCCTAGAACAGACTACGACCGTTGAAAAACGGATGATTGTAAGACAGCCTCTGCATCTAGCACCAGAACAATCTGATCGTTTTGCACTGCGCAGGCTTTAAGGTAGGGCACCAGCACAGGATTGACTTGCGGTGGGGGCGGGCTAAGTGCTTCGGCAGATAAGTGGACAATGCCTTCAATGTCATCCACCATCAGTCCTAAAGAAGACCCGGCTTTGACGATCACCATACTGTACTGCGCTCTAGGTCGATCGAGTACGGGCATTCCTAGCAGACGCACCAGGTTAGCAATCCAAATGACTCGGTTGCGGCGATTGACTAGGCCCAACATACAGGGCGGCATGTTAGGGATCGCCGTGACATCTGAAACAGGCAGTACCGTAGCTTCTTCTACCGACCTTGCCGCAATCACCGCAGGCACGCGCGGAGCCAGCTGAAACTTAAGATAAGCGTCGCCAACCTGACGTTCTGGAATCGCGAGCGTTTTCACAAATTATATTTTCACAGAAATGAATAGACACAAAATAAATAGCGCTACAGGGGGCAAAGGCATTCACTACTTATCGCAGAGGTTCATCGGCTCGCTATTGACTCTGTATCGTAGGCAATGTAGAGCAAAAATGCAGCTCTAACAAGCGGTTACTCAAGCATTGAGCAGCGCTCGCCCGCCTAACCAATTTTGCTACAGTCCCGTAAATTCAACGGTCGCAAAGCTCTAGGTGTGGGCAGAAAGCAGCAATCGCCACAATTTTTTCTTAATACTATTATTAGAACTAGACCTGCGCCCAGCAAATTCACTGAGCTGTCTTTATACAGTAGCTACCCGCTAAATCTACGCAGCTTTACTAGCCCAGCGCCGCCTTTCTCAGCAGTCTCTTATCACTTCACTACCCTATCAGCACCGTCTTAACTGCGTTAATGAGCTCGTCGCGCGTGTAGGGCTTAGTCAGATAGGCTTTCGCCCCCTGTCGCATCCCCCAAAGTCGATCTATATTTTGCTTTTTAGACGAGCAAATAACAACGGGTACTCTCTGCGTTTCGGGCGTTCGCTTCAGCGTTCTACATAGCTCAAAGCCGCTAATTCCAGGCATTACAACGTCAGTAACAATAACATCCGGCTGCTGGGCGATCGCCTTATCCAAACCCTCTTGACCAGTCATCGCACTAATCACGCTAAACCCTTCAGCTTGCAGGTAATGGCTCATCAGCGCCACTTCAGAAGGAGCGTCTTCGACGACTAGCACGGTGACAAGCTGTGTTGTATTCATCGGCAGGCAAAGGGCAAAAGTATCCCATTCAAACGATTAGTCGTCTACAGCTCAAAGCTATATCAAACTCACCGTATAAACTCGTAGATGCCCTCAGATTATCGCTGATAATGTCCGCTTTTTGGCAGACGTTTTGAATAATTCACTCCGAGTAGCTAGCCATCTAGCCTACTGCTGCTGAGTCTTAGCCGGTAAGTGCTTAAAGACCATCTTAAGTAAGTCAGACTGCGTAAAAGGCTTAGTAAGATATCCAGAGGCTCTTACTAGCTTGGCCCTAGCCCGGTCAATCAGGCCAGTGTTTCCCGTCACCATCACGATAGGCGTGCGCTTATAGCGGGGATGGCGACGGAGCAGAGCGCACAGCTCATACCCGTCTAGATTAGGCATTGTGATATCTAATAAAATCAGGTCTGGCTTGCTGCGCACAATCTGCATCAGCGCCTTAACCGGATCGTTAATCGCCACGACCGAGAGGCTTTGATCTTCTAGAAACTTTTGAATGGCGTTTAAGACAGTGGGGCTATCGTCAATGCAGGCCACGGTGTAAGTAGTGCGGCGCATATTGCTAGTCGCCGTTGTTCGGCTAGCGCCGTATGAGTTCAGGCCGCTAGTTTGAGCGCTAAAGGTGCGATCGCCCATCATGGCAGTACTCGTAAGCTGGCTAGCAACCGGTTGACCCGCCGCTCGCTGGCGGGCATTGCGCTGACACAGCTCTACAATAGGCCGCAAGTCCAGATTGCAAAAAGTCGGAATGCCTTCTAGTCGCGCCGATGGGATCAGTTCGTAGCTGCCTTCTCGAATATCCAAAAACGGCTCTATTACCTCAATCGCAATAGATCCAATCAGTTGAGCAGCCTGATCAGAACTTAAATGCTGTTGCTCGACTAGCCAGCAGATGGCCCGATAGTCGCGGCTGACTACCTCATCAACTTCATCTGACGCCTCAAACAGCCGCCGCATCTGCTCTCGCACAGCATCCGAGACAGGATTCTCTAGCGCCTGTAGCTGACGCTCTAGCCGCGCGAAAACGTCCGCTGAGCTAGTCGCAAAGTTCAGCTTCCCCTGATTGAATAACAGTCGCCACTCTGCCGCCTGCGCCGATAGCGTCAGACAGCCACTCACCTGACGGCTAATGAGCTGTGCCAACAGGCTGAGCGGGTGCAGTTTGTGTGAGGTACTGTAACTCGTACTGGAACGGCTGTTTATCATCTATCTGCGCCAAGCTTTAAAAAATGTACATTTGGCAGGGTTCAAAGTCTAAATGCCCGCAGGCGGTATTGATTGGACATCTCGACTTCGAATTATACGGCTTAATCCTGATCCAGCTTACTGAATAAAGCTCAATAAAAGATAGCGCAATCAATCCGGCTATAAAATAGCGGCTCCCGGCGCGACGCTAATCAAGACTTATTCAAGATGAACTTTTGAAATGGACTAAGGTTTAATAAGGTCTAATAGCTGGCAAACCTAAGGATTTATCAAGATATTTAGATATGACTCCGAATTAGACTGCCCAATTCGTAACCAATCTAGTCTCTTCTGGGTAGTTTCATCACACTTTTTTCTTATTTCCAGCATAAACGCGTAGAGACAATTAAATTAACCCCTGCCGCGAGTACCCACAAATTTCACGCTTGCAGGTGCCTTCCAGGACGATTTTTATCAGCAGCCGATGGCACGGTATTCGTAACCTCACGAACTCCGCTCAAGGGGCGTCTAGCGCGCCGAAAGGGAGAATAGCCAGCAATGAAAAAGGCCACCATGCAAGAGCGTGTAATACCCAGCAGATTAGTTAGATACAGCAAAGAAGTGCCCAAGCTGAGCGACAGATCGAGCTGAGCAATCCCTAGCCCGACCACGCAAAGCGGTGGCATCAGAGCAACTGCGATCGCAGTCCCTGCCAGGGTACTCGACAGCTTCGGCTGCACCTTGGCATAACCACTGATCCCGCCCGCAGTAATAGCAATGCCTAAATCCAGCAGCGTAGGCGAAGAGCGAGCAAACACCTCACTGCCATAAGCCAAAAACCCAGAGCCTGCGCCAATAAACGCCGACAGAGCCACGGCCAAACCAGTGCTAACCGCTAGCAACTTAGCGCCTGCACCAAATCTAGATCGCCCTCTAAAACGCCAAACGCCATAGAGCGAATGGGCAGCATCAAAGGCGCCACTAGCATCGCACCAATAATCACCGCCGCACTGTTAGCAAGCAACCCCAGCGTTGCAATCAGACAAGCGCCCACAATCAGCACCACATAGTCGTAGTCCAGCTCAGCTTCTTGTAGCAGGCTGTCCTGCATATGATTATGAGCCTGCGGCGACACGCGCCGACCGACAAAATACTTCCGCCCCCAGTCATCTAGCTGCTCCCTCCACTCGTTCAGTTGCGCCCTCACTGCCGTACTCCTTTTTAAGGTCAAGATATATAAAAATAATTTGTTTCTAAAGATACACAAGTTCTATAGGCCCGGTCAGTATGTTTATACCTGTGCAGGAGCCTCCCCCTGCCGATGTCCTATACCTAGGTAAAAATATGGGTTTTTTCAGCAGAATCTTCGGCAAAGACAAGCCAAAAGAAGCATCCAGTAAAATTAAGCGCGGCGTAGCCAGCGCCGGTCAAAAAGCCGCAGAAAAAGACGTACCCGACTTCAAAGTAGGTCTAAACGGCGAATTTGACCAAAGCGGTTTGGCTAAGCGAGTTGCACTAGCCTTTGACGAAGACAATGAGCTAGATGATGTTGATGGTCTCTACGTTGCCCAGACATCAGCAACCGTTGTGCTCAAAGGGACAGTACCCAGCCAGGACATCTTGAACAAAATGGTTAAAGTGGCCAAGGGCGTAGACGGAACCGATGCCGTTGATACGAGCCAGGTCAAAGTTGGTTAAGCTTTCGAGCTAAACTAGAATCTTAGAAAGGGGAGCAACAATGCTCCCTTTTTGCGTTTTATCTATAATGTTTGACGACTAAAACCATGACCGAACAAACTTCACCTTCTACTCAAATTCCTGTCGTTGTTAACGGTGCACTTGGCAAAATGGGCCGAGCGATCGTTAAGGCCGTTGCAGCAGCAGACGATATGAAGCTAGTGGGCGCGATCGATCGCAACCCTGAGTTCATTGGCGAAGACATCGGTGAAGTAATTGGCGTTGGCCCCTTAGAAGTGCCGGTACTCAACGAGCTAGAAGCCATTTTGGTAACGGCTCAAAACGAGGCCCCACAAGGGGGAAGCGCGGTCATGGTAGATGTCACCCATCCGAGTGGGGTGTATAAATCTGTGCGAGCAGCTTTAGCCTACGGAGTGCGTCCGGTGGTAGGCACAACGGGCATGAGCGACAAGCAAATCAAAGATTTGGCCGAGTTTGCCGATAAAGCAAGTACGGGCTGTTTACTTATTCCCAACTTCTCGATTGGCATGGTGCTGCTACAGCAGGCAGCGCTCCAGGCATCTGCCTACTTCGACCATGTAGAAATTATTGAGCTACATCACAACCAAAAGGCCGATGCGCCCAGCGGGACAGCGGTTAAAACCGCCCAAATGCTAGGGGAGATGAACAAAACCTTTAACGCCCCCGAGGTAGAAGAGACTGAAAAGATGGCGGGCGCTAGAGGAAGCCAAACCGAAGAAGGCGTGAGGATCCATAGCGTTCGCCTGCCCGGTTTAATTGCGCATCAAGAAGTGATTTTTGGAGCAGCCGGTCAGTCTTATACGCTGCGCCACGATACTAGCGATCGCATTTGCTACATGCCAGGCGTCTTGCTCTCTATCCGTCGGGTACTGCCGCTGAAGTCGCTAGTCTATGGGTTGGATAAAATTTTGTAGGCAAAATTCTGTAGGCCAAGCGATAACCGCTGCATGCCTTTAAAATAAAAAATGCCCGGTCCCTTTAAGCCCCCAGGACCGGGCTGCTCACCTGTAAGGGCGCTATGCACAATCTAATCAAACCCCCAAAATGCCCCTTGGGAAAGCTGAGCAGGTTGTACGCGCTTTACAGAAGTGAACTCATTTTTACCTAGGGCGAATCTAATCGCCTCAAAGGAAATACGGAACCTCTAACGGTAGAAAGTGGAGTTTCTTAGTAATGTCTAGTGTTTGTACGGTGTTCGTTTTGAACAGGGCAAGAAGCTAAGACACGGTGGGCGCTGAGAGGAGTGGTTAAACAGCGGTTGAAGCTGTTGACCAACGGCTGAAGTCGTTAAACGACCGCTAAAGTAAACCAGCGAATTAAAAGTAAAGCAGCAGATTGAGTCCTGGAATAGTGCGAGATAATGTCCATAGCAGCAGCACAACGTACAGGGTGCCGAGTACCCATTGATACCAAACCAGGGTGCTGATAATACCTGGAACAGCCTGATCGCGCAGTCGGGTGTCGTTAAAGCCAAATTTGAACCAGTTGTTGATGCTGAAATCAAAGTAGTTGAGCCAGTTCCACTGCTTATCTATAGGTAGTGGCGAGTAGCGCTCTCGGTAAAACGGAAACTTGGGCATCAGCGGCAGCCGGGCAATCAGGAGTTGGAGTTTGCGCAGCGCTCCGTTTTGAACAAAGTAGCTGCGATCCATCAGATCGTGATAGCGTCCCTGCTGGTAAAGGCGACAGAGTAAGCCAGCAGGCAGCGGGAGAACAATCAGGGCGATCGCACCTAAAGTTCGACCCGGATGAACACCGCTGCGGCTCACAATACCAATCGCAAATATCAGCAGTGCGCCGCTAGCAGCCAGCATAGTCAGCCGCTCCTTAGGCGTTGGCACCCGCCTGCGACAGCGATCGACCAGCCAAAAAATAAGTGCAAACACCGTAGTGGCAATGAGTCCAACGCTAAAGGTAAGGGCTACATTGGTGCCATATTGGCTGAGCAGCAAAAGGCTAGCTAACAAAGCCCAGTGGGTCAGCCGCATCAGCCGGTTAGTCAGATTAGTCGGCTTAGCAGTAATGCGATCGCGCACTTTCAAATAGGTCGCTAAATCTATTTCACTCAAGCTCAAAAAGTCTGAGCGGCTAACAAAAGGCTGCGACTGCGCTCTGCGGTATACAGCGGCGGCCTGCTCGGCGCTCAGCCCTAACTTCATCAGCTGCTGAGGCTCAGCTTGATTAAGACTCAGACCCGCAAACTGCCGCCATAGCTGACCTAGCCGCAGCCGTTCGGCAGTGTACTCCACCTGATTCGCATCGCCAACTTGCTCTAGCAGACGAAAATTTCGCACGAGATTTCGCATCACGGCTTCGTTATTAGCCAGGGTAGGCACCGAGAAAATTCGACCGATATAGCCTGGACTGCCCAAAATGCGAGCCTCTCCCGGATCGAAATCAAGATCGGCCACGTTGATACGAGTCTCTGCAGAAAACCGCGCGTCGCCTAAATCTAGCTGAGTGCTAATTTGTGCCCCTCGCAGGCTAATAGCCGACTGAAACTGCGCCTGACGAAAGTTAGCAGACGCCTCAAACTGCGCCTCCGTTAAAAAAAGCGATTTATCGAAGCGGCTTTTTTGAAAGTTGGCGGCGCCGTGAAACACGGCTTGATCAAAATCGGCATTGGCCAGCCAGTGCGATCGCCCAAACCCAGCAGTTTGCTTAAAGTCGGCCTGAGCAAAGCTAGGGCTTTGATAAAAGGTACTGCCCTGCCAGGTAGCCAATCCACTAAAGCTAGCCTGATTAAATTGAGCGCGCTCGGCAAAAATAGCGTCTTTAAACCGGCTTTCTTGCTGAAACTGCCCCTGGCTAAAATTCACGCTGCGAGCAAACCTTGCGCCTCGCCAGTCTACAGGCTGAGTAAAAATGACCTGCTCGGCCTCAAGACGATCTAGAAAATACAGCGAGGCTCCTTTAACAGCGCCGCTAAAGCAGGTTTGGTTAAGCATCAAAGGGCCTTGGAAAACGAGCGTATCCGCTTGCGCCGTCTGCGGCTGAATCAAAAAGTAGCGGGCTAACGCGGTCTGTGAGCGGCTTGAAGCACTAGAGAGCGATCGCACTCCTAGCGAATCAACCGTATCTCTAGCGGCGAGCGGCTGAAACTTTTGTTTGAAAGACTCTAAAGCCGATAGCGGAGCACCTCCATATGCCGGAACCCGCAGCCCCAAACGGGCAAGATTAAAGTCTCCTTGCAGCAGCGCGCCGCTCAAGTTTAAACCCAGCGGTTGGGGGCCATTTAAAGCCTGCTGCAACCTTTGATAAAACTGCTCCGCAAAATCAGGATCGCGGCCTTCCGTTCCCAACCGCAGATCGATAGTGACCCCCGTTAGATCAACAACTAAAGCACCATTCTGTCGTACCGGACGAGCTAATCTGCGGTTCAGCTCATTTAAGCTCAGCGCAGGCCGTTCAATCGCCGCTTGGTACGCCACAGAAGCTGGCAGATCTACGCCCAGCGCAGTCAAATTAGCTCCG
>Ga0115546_1000865_pt1 | contig 19802 bp, 14 predicted proteins | sample COGITO_mtgs_1004_FD_87186 | JGI IMG/M metagenome (GOLD analysis project Ga0115546, IMG submission 87186) | Pelagic marine microbial communities from North Sea - COGITO_mtgs_100413 | ecosystem: Environmental > Aquatic > Marine > Epipelagic | place: Germany:Helgoland, sampling site Kabeltonne...
CGTGCTGAAAAGCTCCTGGCGGCGTTACTTTGGCTGTTAATGTTAGCAATCATACTGTCTCTCCATAAATGCATGATATTATTTGTATCGATTTATAGAGTTTATAAATCGATACAGTTTTATAAAGAGTGTTGGCAACTAAAGTCAATGATGGCCAGCGACAATCTAAGCTTCATGCCTTAACATGACTTGTCGAGCTGCCATTTCAAGGAGTGCAATATCATCAAGATGTCTTATGCGAGTATTCGTTGCCAAAGCTTGATCAACAGGCAATCCATCACGAACTGCATTAACTACAGGGATGATCTCTGAGGTAGGCGCTCTAATTGGATCAATATTTCCAAGATTAACAGGAGGATGTGCGGCCAAAATATCATTAGAATACGGCAGTCTGCATGTGCCACATTTGTTATTGCCAGCAAATCTTACCCAATTTGATTGACACTTCGTATGCACAGCATGCATTTTTGCTAAATTAACTTCACCTATGTGTGTTGTTACATGTTGATCTGGCTCGAAGTCTGAAAAGCATATTCTACAATTTGTGCCCACTAAACCAGAAATACTCCTTGCTTGAACCATTGGATAACCCCTAAATAGTCACTGGCGCAAAATGGCTGCGCTCGATATATCTTTGTCAGCCCCTTATAAAATACGTGGGGCCTCATAATTCTAAAAGCAATGCTTTTAGTTACCAATGTAAACTGCGCTTTTTCGAACATTTTTGCCTCGATCTCTCATCGCTCGCCTATTTGGCGCCAGCGACTAAATATCGTTAAAATGACATTATATGTTTAGAGCGAACTAAATCATGATGACGATACAAATATTTTTTACACCGAATGCCTAAACGCTTTGGGTATATACCCATAGCGTTAATAATGCCTATAGGCTACTCCAGCTTGCTATTGTGTGCTGTCAAGACTATAAAGAGTCAATAGAAAAGCTGTATTGCAGTAATATACCCAAAGCGTTTAGGAGGCTAGTTATCAAAAGGTTGGCGCTATGCGATTAAAACACATTAAAATTGCTGGGTTTAAATCCTTTGTTGACCCCACAACTATTGTACTACCAGAGAATATGACCTGTATTGTAGGCCCAAACGGTTGTGGTAAATCAAACACTATTGATGCTGTGCGCTGGGTCATGGGTGAAAGCTCGGCCAAGCATTTGCGTGGTGATTCAAGTACGGATGTTATTTTTGCTGGCTCGAGCGGTCGCAAACCAGTCTCTCAGGCCAGCGTCGAGATGCTATTCGACAATACTGATAATAAAATTGTCGGCGAATATGCCCAGTACAGCGAAATTGCTGTGCGAAGGGTCTTGACTCGTGATGGTCAATCTCAATATTTTCTCAACAATACTAAATGCCGAAGGCGGGATGTGACTGAGTTATTTCTCGGTACAGGCCTTGGGCCTCGCAGCTACGCCATTATCGAACAGGGCATGATTTCCAATTTGATCACTGCCAAGCCAGAAGAGTTACGAATATTTTTAGAAGAAGCTGCTGGTATTTCCAAGTACAAGGAGCGTCGTAAAGAAACCGAGCAGCGCATGAAACGCACGCGCGAGAATCTAGAGCGATTATTTGATATTCGCGAAGAGCTTGGCCGCCAATTAGGTCGACTGGAAAAACAAGCCGCGGATGCGGAAATATTCAAAAATCTACAATCGAGTAAACGGCAAAAACAAGCAGAGCTTGCTTATATTCGCTTGCGCAAAGTGGTGCAAAAAAAGCAAAGTCTTGATCAACAAGTGTTGCAACAAGAAGTCAATCTGGAAGCTGGTTATGCCGACCGCCGCGAGGCTGAGACCACCATTGAAACCATTAAACAGACTTTGCATAAGGCCCAAGACACCTTCTACGAAAAACAGCGAGTGTTTTATCAAATTGGCACGTCGATCACAAAGCTTGAAGAGGCGCAGCGTCATCAACAGCGCCGTCACTCTGGTTTAATTGCAGAACAAAGCCAGTTGCAAGAATCTTTGAACGTGTTACAACAGCATCAAGCCGAAGACCAAGCTAGGCTAAGTCAGTTTCAAATTCAATTGGCCGATGATGAGCCAGAAGTAGAGATTCTTGAAGATCGTATTGAGGCTGCCCGCGAGCGTTATGAGAGCGCACAAGAGTCTTATACCGATTGGCAAAAAGCTTGGCAATCTTATGTGCAAGGTAGCGCCACGCCAAGAGAAGCCTCACAAATCGCCCAGGTTAAAATTCAACAACATGAAAAAAATAGTACTCGATTAGACCAACGCCAGCACCAGTTGAGTGAAGAACTGAGCAGTCTTGAAGACCCGCAAGAACAGGCCCAATTTGAAAAGCTGCGCCAACAACAACACGCTTTTACTGTCAACGCTACCGCTATTGAGCAAGAATTAGTCACATTAAAGCAGGCATTAAGCCAATATCAGCAGCGTAAAACCGAACTTAGCCGTGGCCTAAAAGTTGATCAAGCCGTGTTAGACCAAGCTCAAGGTCGGTTAGCCTCGTTATTGGATGTACAGCAAAAATCACTCAAAACGACCGACACGGATCAACTGCAATGGCTGCAGCAGCATGATTTAGAGTCAGCCCCGGTGTTGGCGCAACAACTTGAAGTGGAACGACGCTGGCAAGAAGCTGTCGAACAGTTACTTGGATCAGTGTTAACTGGCGTCGTGGTTGAGCCAGCTCAGCTTGTAAGTTTACTGGCGAATCAAAGTCCAAAAATGACGTATTTGTTGACAACCTCTCACGTTTTTGAGCCTGGCCAAGCTCGTTTAGAGTTAACTCGGCTAGTTGATGCAATGTCCACTTCGGGTGCTTTGGTGATGCCAAGCTGGTTGCAAAGCGTGTATCTTGCTCAGGACTTGCAACAAGCGCAAGACTTTGTTGATCAGCTATTGCCGTATGAATCAATTTTGACTGCCACTGGTCAATGGCTTGGCCCTGGATGGGCTTGTTTGGGTCAGGGTGATGGTGTACCAGGTTTGCTGGTGATGCAACAAGACATTGATGATTTGCACGCCCAGGTGGCAAGCTCTGAGCTGAGGGTAACGGCCCAGCAGACCCAGCTGCAAGCTTTAGAACAAGACAGCGCTCAGGTGCAACAACAGTGTGAAAGTGTTAGTCAAAATCAAAAGCAATTGCAGGCACGCAGCGCTCAAGTTGATCGAGAGCTCAGTGGTTTGGACGCTAAAAACGAGCAGGTCAAGGTTCGTCGCATCAAATTACAAACTGAAATTCAAGAGTGTCAAACCCAGCTCGCCACCGAGATTCATCAATTGCAAAAATGCCGTGGTGAATTAGAACAAGCAGTGTCGACCATGGCGCAGTATGAAGACCAACGACTTGAATTAGAAGCCCAGCAGGACGCATTACAACAAGCCGTTCAAATGGGTCAGGCATCATTACAGCAAGATCAAGATCGCTTGCGAACATTAGCGGAGGCAGTTAAATTTTCCAACTCCAATATCGAGGCGGTGGATCGACAGCTGGCTCGATATGCAGAGCAAACCAATCATCAGCAACATCGCTTAGAACAGCTGCGTTTAGAGCTTGAAGAGGCAAGTGCCGATCAAACCGAAATCGAAGGTTTGCCTGATTTGCTCGCCGCTCGTCAAACCGCGGAACTTGATCAAATCAATGCTAAAAATACGTTAGAACACGAGCAGCAGTTGCGCCAGCATCAAGAACAGCAAAAGCAAAATGCACAAGTGTTAATTGATCGGTTACGTACCACACTTGAAGGTTTAAGAATTCAAGTACAGGCGCAGCAAAGCGATTTAGAACATATACAACTTGAACTTGATCAACATAAAGTCTCCCAAGACCAACTTGAATTGCAAGTGCCTGAACAGGCAGCTGAGGGCCAGTGGCGTCAAGATATCGCAGCAATAGAAGTTCAGGTTGAGCGTTTGGGGGCAATTAACCTTGCTGCAGTGGCTGAGTTTGAAGCACAGACAGAGCGTAAAACCTACATGGATGATCAATATGCTGATTTAGAAACAGCATTATTTACCCTCGAAGAAGCGATAAATGAAATCGATCAAGAAACTCGCGAGCGTTTTCAAAAGACCTTTGACGATATTAATCAAGGCATGGGCAGTTTGTTTCCTCGTTTATTTGGCGGCGGCCAAGCCGAATTACAGCTGGTTGGCGATGACGTCTTGAATGCTGGAGTGACAATTATGGCCAGGCCCCCTGGCAAAAAGAATACCAGTATTCATATGTTGTCAGGTGGTGAGAAAGCCCTAACTGCGATATCATTGGTCTTTGCTATCTTCCAGCTCAATCCTTCACCGTTTTGTATGCTGGATGAAGTCGATGCGCCATTAGATGATGCCAATGTGGGCCGCTACGCTGATATGGTAAAACACATGTCAGAAACTGTACAATTCATCTATATTAGTCATAACAAGATTGCAATGGAAAAAGCCGAACACCTGATGGGTGTCACCATGCAAGAGCCGGGCGTGTCCCGATTAGTGTCTGTGGACATAGGTGAAGCGAGCGCCATGGCTGGGGTGTAACAACAGCTTTGTATAATGAGAGGATTAGTAATGGATATAGGTATGCGAGAAATACTCATCGTTTTAGGCTGTTTAATTATGGCAGTTCTTTTTATCGATGCCTATCGTCGTGTCAGAGATCATCGCCGATCTCAGCTTGGCTATCGATTAAATGATCAACCAAGATCAACCCACAGAGCAACTCTTGATGGTTTTGATGATGACGAGGATGAGCATGATGAGCTCCATCCAGTTCGACCAGTGGGTGAAAGTGACGGCCGTATCGGTCGAGGTCCGCGGTCTGCGGCCGGTGTAGAATCATCAAATGCCATTCAAGGGCAGATGGCGCCAGCCCAATCAAAGAAAAAAGGCCTGCGAGTGCGAATTACCACGCAGAAGAACCCTGCTGGCGATCAGCAAGCCTTAGATGGTCTACCAAATGACAATTCTTTGAGTCAAACAACAGACAATTCCAACAGTAGAGTGAAGGGCAGCGACAGTGATAGGCCTCATTCGAAATTACGACGCAAAGACGGCTTTTCAGCGGAGCTGACCACCAAGCGCACAGATGGGCCTATTAAAGCTCTATTGCAGCCAGCTTTAGCCACAGCGCCTGGGGACAGTGATTTTTATTCAAATCGTCGTAACTCACCGGCTGCAAAACAAGCTGCCAGAAAAGTAGCCAGTGCCCAAACACAAGAGCCATTGAAAGCTCAGACGCCAGTTGAACCTGCAATGCCCGAAGAAGTGATCATGATGCATGTAGTGGCTGGTCAAGATGATATGTTCGATGGCGAAATTTTGGTGCAGAATATTTTAGCGCTCAACATGCGCCACGGTGATATGAAAATTTTCCATCGCTACGAGCGGCCAGAGCAGCATCAAGGTCTTTTGTTTAGCATGGCAAATCTAGTGAAGCCTGGTTATTTCGAGCTTGATCACATGAACGCTTTCGAAACGCCAGGGGTGACTTTTTTCCTCACCTTGCCATGTGCCGGCGGCGCACTTTATGCCTTTGATTTAATGGTTGATACGGCTCGCAAGCTGACCAAAAGCCTCGGTGGTGAGTTTAGGGATCAATCTCAAAGTATCATTACAGCGCAAACCGTTGAGCATTATCGTCAAAAAGTCATGGAGTTTGAGCGTAAGCAACGTATGGTGGAAAAAACGCGTCAAATTCGTGAAAAAAGTAAACTCTACGATTAAAAGGGGGTACTGATAGCGCGTTTTATAGTTGCGTTCGATATGCTTTATGTGTAGGATTTTCGCTTTACTTCCTACATAAGGAGTGGCAGCATGCCCGCACACGCTCTTGTCAGCGCTTTTTCAAAAAGAGATCTCGCCCAAGCTCGCAGTCAGTTTTACCACTCTATTCGAGCTTTTTTTGATGATCGAGACTATGTAGAAGTTGAAACGCCCTTATTAAGCAGTCATTTAATTCCTGAATCAGCGATTGAAGTGTTTGCCACCGAACGAGTCTTTTCCAATGGCATTAAAGAACAGGTTTTTTTAACACCATCCCCTGAAATCTACATGAAAGATCTTTTAAGCCAGGGACTAGGCAGCTGCTACCAGCTGACAAAATCTTTTCGCAATATGGAAGAGAGCAGTAAACGCCATGCCAATGAGTTCACCATGCTGGAATGGTACGGACTTGCAATCGATTATAAAGAGAACATTGCCCAAACCCAAGCCTTGTTACGACACCTTGCTCACCACGCAACCAATGAAACTCGTCACTTATTTACAGATTTTATTGAAGTGACAATGAGTGATTTATTTAAAGACATTGTGCAGATTGATCTCGAGCAGGCCCAAACCCTTGAACAGTTGCAACAACAAGCCACAGCCGTAGGCTTTGCTGATTATGTGGCCAAAGCCAAAGATTGGGAGACGCTTTTTAATTTTATTTTTGTGTCCAGTGTTGAGCCGCGTCTGCCTTTAGATAAAACCGTGTTTGTGGTGGATTATCCGGCGCAAATTACAACGACCGCTCGACGTAACAATCAACATTATGAGCGCTGGGAATTTTACAGCAAGGGTTGGGAGATCGCCAATTGCTATACAGAGCAAGCTGACTACCATGAAATGCACGCCCTTTTCACAGCCGAAGGTGCTTTAAAGCAGCAAATGCAGGTGCCGCATTCGGTTAATTTTCAGTATTTAGAGATCTTTAAGGACAACAAGTTTCCCCAGTGTTCAGGCGTTGCGCTTGGCGTTGACAGGTTGCTTGCAGTGGCGTTAAATGCTGAGTCTATTCAGCAAATTTCTCTATTTTAAGGCACCCATGTATGACGCCAGCCTCTACTCTTGAAACCTTGTATCGACAATTGCACCAAGCAGAGCATGCCTATTACGTGCTTGACGAGCCAGTGATCAGTGATGCTGAGTATGATACCTTGCTGCAGCAGCTCCATAAAATCGAGGCTGATAATCCTGAGCTTATCACGCCTGCATCACCAACTCAGCGAGTGGGGGCCGCGCCCGCCAGCGGTTTTGAAACCATCGAACATCGCAAGCCTATGCTTTCTCTTGATAATGTCTTTAATCGAGAAGAGCTTGAGCATTTCGATGAGAGCGTCAAAAAAGAATTGGATCGCCAAGACATTATCGACTATGTCACTGAGCCAAAAATCGATGGCTTAGCTGTCAGTTTAATCTATGAAAATTGTGTGTTGATCAGTGCAGCGACACGAGGTGATGGCCAACGAGGCGAGAACATAACTCATAATATTCGCACGCTTAAATCTGTGCCTCTGCGCCTTAATACGGCGCTTATAACTCAAACGCCACCGACTTTATTAGAGGTGCGTGGTGAAGTTTATATGCCTATTGACGGTTTTTTAGCGATGAATGCTGAATTTGCTGCAAAAGACCACAAGCAATTTGCTAATCCTCGTAACGCAGCAGCTGGTAGTTTACGCCAACTTGACCCACGTATCACAGCGACTAGGCCTTTGAGCTGGTTTTGTTATAGTCTTGGCGTGTGTGACAACACAACTCAAGCCTGGCTCGATAAGCACAAGCCAACCCATGCTGAACAACTGCAGTGGTTAGCCCAGCTTGGTATGCCAGTGTCAGATGTAGTACGAGTGTGTGCAGGGCCTGAGCAAATTCAAACGGCGTATGACGAATTAGCAGCCCAAAGAGCCACGCTCAATTTTGACATTGACGGCATGGTTATCAAAGTGAATCAGCTGCGCGATCAAGACTATCTAGGCTTTGCATCGCGATCGCCCAAGTGGGCCACGGCCTATAAGTTTCCAGCAGAATCAGTCATGACTCAAGTCATGGCCGTTGAATTTCAAGTAGGCCGGACTGGCGTCTTAACCCCTGTTGCACGATTAACCCCAGTCAATGTAGGCGGGGTCATGGTGAGTAATGCGACCTTGCATAATCTCGATGAGATCGAGCGCTTAGATCTTAATATTGGCGATTGGGTCAATATTCATCGAGCGGGGGATGTTATTCCAAAAGTAGTCAGTGTTGTTCATGCAAAGCGTTCACAAACCAGCCCGGTCATTATTCCAAGCCATTGCCCGGTGTGTGAACATGCACTTGTGCGAGAAGAAGTGGCCTTGCGTTGTCCTGCTGGGCTAGCCTGCCAAGCCCAATTGAAAGAGGGTTTACGTCATTTTGCCAGCCGCCTGGCCATGGATATTGATGGCTTTGGCGATCGTTTAGCTCAGCAGCTGGTGAATACAGGTTTAGTCACGCGCTTAGCGGATATTTACGCCTTAAGCTTGGATGATATTTTAACGCTTGAGGGCTATTCTGCGAAGTCCAGTACAAACCTATTAGCGGCACTTGAAGCATCCAAGTCCACGACTTTTGCGCGTTTTATTTACGGGCTGGGCGTGCAGGGTGTTGGCGAAAATGTAGCACAGTTATTGGCGGCTGAATTTGGTACTCTGGACAAGCTATTAGCGGCTACCGAGCAAGAGTTGCTGGCCATCGATGGCGTTGGGCAAATACTGGCTGAGTCTATTGTGCATTTTTTTCAATGCACAGATAATCAAGCGCAACTCAAGCGTATGCAAGATCTTGGTGTGATCTGGCCAGATGTACAAATACAGCGTTCACAGATTGATCATGTATTACATGGCAAAACGCTGGTTATTACTGGTACACTCACCAGCTTGTCAAGAGATCAAGCGAAGAAAAAATTACAAGCGTGCGGCGCCAAGGTCAGTGGTAGTGTGTCGAAAAAAACGCATTTTGTACTAGCAGGTGAAGCAGCTGGCTCTAAATTAGCCAAAGCTCAAGAGCTGGGTCTTACAGTCATTACTGAAGCTGAGCTATTGCATATTATTGACACTAATCAGCTGCCAGGCACTGAAATTAGTGATTAATTACTCAATCGGAGTCAACAGTTGGCTCTGTTGTTTTTATTACCCTTATTCGTTAAATGATCGGAGTCACTATGACCTTTACGGTAAAACAAGCCTCAATTGTGGGGTGTCTTTTTTGTGTATTATTAGCCGGTTGCGGCAGTGAAACCGACCAGGATGTCCAGGGCATTGTCTTGAAATCCCCAGATGGGCCAGGGGGACGGCTTAATCTTGTTGAGTATGACTACGATAATAATGGTGTTTTTGAAGGCCAAGAAACCTATAGCTATGCGAGCAATGGTCAGCTCGAGCAAATTCAATATACATATGCTGTAGACGACACCATTGATGAGCCAACCTATCTTTATAACCAGCGAACTAACTCTACAACCCAAATGACTTATGACGCAAACCAGCGACTTGACCAAGTCAGCATCAATTATCAAGGTGTGCCAGATAGTTTGGCGCAGCTATTGGACCGAGTTGATTTACCTGAAGTCTTGGTCAATAGTTTAAATATTTCAAGTCGTAGTGTGACGGATTACACCTGGCGCAATGACGGTTTAATAGATGCTCTGACCACACAAATTTTTAACGGCGCTGGAATTTTGATTGCCACTATGACAACCACCACAGACTACACAGGTCAACGTCTCAATGGCACTACAACAGAAACAGTGGTGGCTGTTGCAGAGCCTATTGTCGATACTGTTGTGTATGCTTATGACGCCACAGGTGTTGTTACAGAACTAACCTGGACAGATTCAGGTCGCCTTAAAATATTTGAGTATGAGTATATTAACGGTCGAGTCCTTGGCATTAATCAGTTGTTTGCTGCCACAGGCTTAATTGATAAAACATTTCAAGTCAATTATACAAGTGAAACTGGCTCAGAAATTGAAAGTATTACCATCAGTGACGTGACAGAAAATATAACGGAAACTATCGATTATATTAAAGAGCGCAACGGTATACGGCGTTTAACCATTGATCGCAATGCCGATGACATCATTGAACACCAACAACGTAGAACCTATGAATATGGCGATTGCCAAGCTGTGATCGAGTGGACACCAGTGATTTTTGGCCAGACTACTGTGGTCAATTCTCAATATTCTATCGCCAATGGCTATTACAGTCGTCAAAATTGCGGTGGCGAGTAGGTTGTTTTTTAAAATCTCAAGTTTTAAAATTCACCCTAGCTTGCCTGGGCGAATCTGTGTGTTGGCCCAGGCAATAACTTTTGAAGAACTTTATAGAGTAATTCGAGTAGAAAACGGGGGTTTGCAAAGGCGTAATTCAAGCGGCAACAACGCTTATAAATATGTTTATTTTATAAGCAGAAAGTTAAGGTACAAAGGCTTTTACAGTTCGACAATCCAACTTGTTTCAAGTATAGTTTCACGGTTTTTTCATTCGCTTTTTGTTTTGATTGAATTTATAACTTAATTTTAACGAAAAGGAGCATTTATGAAAAGTAATCTGCAATCAAAATTCGTAGCCCCTCTCTTAGTGTCGAGCCTTGTCCTAGCCTCTAGCGTCTTCGCAGCTGACAACACTTCAAGCATGCATTCTAGTGAAAATAATTCAGCCGCCGCCATCGCTATAGAAGAAGTGAAGGACGGCACGCTTGTGAAAGTGACTGGTGAGATAAAAGACATTTCCGACGACGAATTCACCCTTGAGTACGGGTTGGATAAAACATCCGTCGTAGAGCTTGATCGCTTTGGTTGGACTGGTGAAGAAACCCAATATCTTAATGTAGGCGAGTCTGTGACAGTCAGTGGTCTTGTTGATGATGACTTCCTAGAGGGTAAAGAAATTGAAGCTTATAACTTGAGACTCAATGATCAGTTCGTTTATTACTATACGTCAGACAAGTATCCAGTTTACAGCTATGAGCAACCGGAAGAATTACCAGACGGGACTTATCTTTCTATTACAGGCAAAATTGTCAATATAAATGCGCCTGAGATGACCATAGAAAATAAAAATGGCAAAACAATCATTGATGTCGCCAATTTGGATGAGAGCCCACTTGATAATAAAGGCGATACGAAGCTCAAAGTAGGGGATCGTGTCTACGTTTATGGGGATGTTGATGTTGAAGCCTGGGATGAAAAAGAAATCGTAGCTGATGTTGTCATTCAGTTGAATAAAGCGAATAGTAGTTAAACTAATCGCAATTGAATCAATTGATCTCATCTTGTATGCAGGCAATTGATTCTGCGCTCTATCATTAAATTCATAACGCTATGGGTATGTCAAATAACCTCACATATTGCGCTTGGCTTCAGAGGACGCTTTATCATCAAACATACGATCGAGTCCTCGATCTTTTTTTGCTGGCTTAGCGGGTGCGGCTGGCTCGGCATTGTTTGCTTGAGCTGCTGCTTTCGGGGTTTGGTCAACTGCTGCGATTCGAAGTCTTAATTCTTTGATTTGACCGGCAAATTTTTTGGCATCGACGCGGGCGTACTCACCAATGGCTTGGTTTAAATGATAAAGTGCAAGCTTGTTTTTGCTTTGCGTTGCAGCAGCTTCTGCAATACTACGGTGCACACTGACGCCAGTCTCTACAAAAAGCGATTGCAGCACTTTCAGATTTTTATTAATGACTTTAGTGTGGATTTTGCGCGTCTTACCGATATAATTGAGTAGTCGAAAAAGATTTTTAAATTGCAGTTGTACTTCTTTCGCTGCAGATAAATCTTTGACTTTTGGCACTTGAGGTGGTTTGTCTTGGCTTTTTAAAATATCTTTGTGGTTAACTTCTGCTTCGTCGACAAGGCGGGCAGTACGAGAATCGCTAGTATTCAACCGCTGAGCGTTTTTAAGATTAAAGAGAACTTCTTCTATAAGCACCAGCTTTATATCTTTAGGTAAGACATCAGCTTGAAAGCAATCTAGAAATTTTTGATACTTTTGAGCTCGATCATTTGCCTTGGCAATTAACATTGCGTTGCGTTTTTTTTGATTTTCGAATAAAAAACTAACATAGAAAATACCGCCTAAAATGGCAAGACCGGCGGCAATACTAACGACAATATAGGTAATTGACATAGACATCCATAATTACTCCACAGGGATAGCCTAAACCTTCAATCGCTTGCGACTACAAATTTTTCGGCTTCTCTACAGTATAGTATAGCCTAAGGCCTTGGGTAGGTTGCATTTGACATTTTCCAAGCTAGTTTAGTCTTTATCTAGACCACGAACGAGCTGTGTTGGCAGTTGGATGATTGGCATAGTTTGTTTTGGCTTAATTGTTTGGATATCCTCGCTCAAACTTGCGATTAAACCCATTCGAAATTTATAAATAGCTTGGTAGGTCAAAATGTTTTTGACGTATTCACGGGTTTCTTTAAAGGGAATGGTCTCAATCCAAATATCACCGGCAATAGGTGCTTCGCTTGGTCGCCATTCTTTTACTCGATGGGGCCCGGCATTGTAAGCTGCAGTCGCCATCACAATATTTTGATCAAACTCATCATAAAGTTCGCGAAGGTAGTTTGAGCCTAATTGTATATTAAAATCTGCTGTGAGTAATTGCTCTGTTTTTGGCGGAGTCAGTCCAATATTACGTGCCACATGCTTTGCTGTGCCGGGCATGAGTTGCATTAAGCCCATAGCGCCTACACCAGAGCGAGCCTCGGCGCGAAACGCGCTTTCTTGACGAATGACTGAGTACACCCAGCCAGTGTCTATTTGATTTTTTTGAGACTGATAGGCGACAGCGTCTTTGTATTTGGTGGGGAATCGCAGCTCTAAGTTATTTTGCTCATCTGATGAGCTCGCAGTGACGATTGCCTGATAGTTCCAGCCCCAAGACTCGGCTACCCGCGCCGCAATACCTTTGTGTTCCAATGGGAGGCGATCCAGAGTGTGCCGCCATTCTCGATAGGCTTGGTATTTTTGGTCTATGGTATAAAGCTCTCTGGCTCGTTGAAAACCTGGTGTGTCTTGAACTTGGTGAAAAAGTGACGGTTGCACTGGTCGCAACTTATGATTAAGACTTAAAGCTCGATTCAGCTTTTCGCTGGATAAAAAACCATAAAAATCTCGTAAGCCACTGAGGTTTTCGTAATGTTTTAAGGCGAAGCGCCACGCTTGGTACGGCTGATAGTCATTGCCCATTGCAATATATTCAGCGCCAAGCTCAGTGCTTAGGGCCGCGCGCATCAGCCGATGGATATACAGAATATTGTCAGTGTTAACACTAGGCCAGCGATTGGTGATTAGCCGTTGGCTTTGAGTATTTGCTAAAGCTTCAAAAGCTCGTGCTTGCCAATAATCTAGTTTTGATTGTTCCCATACTGAGTGAGCCGGTTGCATTGACCACAAAATAACAGCAGGCCAGTCTTCGGCACGCAACGCCACTTCCATCCGTTTATCACCCACTTGGCGATCTTTATTGGTCATGTCTACTTCCATCAACCAATATTTGCTTTGCGGATTAAAGGTGAAGCTAATGTACCTGGCAACATAGCTAATATGAGTGTCTTTTTCTGCTTGAGTAAAGTGATATTTTTGGCTAAATTGTTGCAACCAGTACAAGGTGTTCGGTTTATCTGAGCGTACCCAACGTGTAAGTACGTGCAAAATAATATTACGATGTCGAGGGGTGTCGGTAAAATCATCAAGCTTACCGGCCAGATGATGGGGTGAAGCAAAAAGACTTTCCCAGATGATAAAATCTTTCTTTAATGTCTCTGATTTTAGCTGTCGTGATAAAAAACGTGCCAGTTGTATATTGGATTGGTGCATGGCTAACTCTAATCTTTGCCATACGAGATCATCGGTGAGTAATCCTGCATTTTGCCAGGCTTTAAATAAGGGATCGCAACTGTTGCTTTGCGATCGGCCGACTAGCCAAAGTTTTTCGGCAGCTTTAAATGCTTGCTCAATTTGTGCTTTATTAAGCCATGCTCTGGCTTGATTGCACAGTAATTCATCATTTTTTGCATCTTCTTCGGGCACAAAGTGTTGAATAAATGCATCCCAATTTTTGGCGGTGGCGAGCTGTTTTAACCAGCTTTGTTTGAGTTGCTCGCTAATTGGTGAGTCCCAGTTTTCATCGATAAACGTCATAATTTCTTCATCGGGCACACTAGCCAGGTTACGACGGTAATCGTAATAGGTAAGATAAGGCGCTAAAGGGTATGAATCAGCTTCTAATTGATGTCTATAAGAATTGAATTGAGTATTTTTACCCTTGTTAAGGTGTTTAAGTGCAATTTGATACTGAGCTCGACTGTCCGCCCAGCCATTAGAGCCAGCTTCGAGCTGGGACGCTGGCACTGTTGACGCAAATGAAAAACATGAAAAAAGTGTACAAAACGCAAAACTGGTCAAGGATTGTTTTGAGCGAAAGACCAGTCGTGCAAAGGCCATGAGTGTCTCCAGGGGTAAACGAAAGGCATGTTTATATTATAAACAAATATTTTCATTTTCGCTGGTTCATTTTTTGAAGAACTCTGAATGAAAACGAGCCAGGTAACTCCAAGGCGGTCGTTTTTTCGCTGAAAGCGCAGTTATACCGAAACGCTTTGGGTATATGATGAAGCCTTGCCTTGATATTAATACTCGTTTAATATCGTTTTGAGCTAAAAAGCGCCTTGCTCAACTACTGTATTAGTACTCTAAGAGCTAAGTCCAAATTCTTGACCCATCTGAGGTGTTTCAAAAATGCAATTTCCGATTTCATCTCCCGGATCACAGTCTCCTAAAATAGATCAGCTAAATGGTACTGCTTTAGATCAAATGCAAGCGCCTTTGATGAGGCGACGTCTAAATGCCGATTTGTTACCAAATCCTAGTCAACGAATTGATGTGTCTCAAAATAAAGGTCATCTCAAAGATGCTCGCCATGTAAAAACATTGCCAAATTTATGGAAAACTCTATCAATCGACACGCTAGAATTCATTATTTTAAAATTAGATTTAAATGACACCAAGAGCGCCCGGCTGGTTGATCATCAGACTAAGGCGGTTGCCAATATTGTAGTCGAACAGACCAAGACCTTAAAGATTAACAATGCTGATGATTTAACAGAAGTCGCTCAGTCGTTTCCTCATCAGACAAGATTGGATGCTTCAAAGGCAAACCTTAGCGACGCAGATATGATCTTTATTGCTGAGAATTTGCCGAATCTAAAAATTTTGAATTTGTCGGGCAATAAAATGAGTGACGTCGGCGCGACAGCACTGGCGAATATCACCGGTCTTCAGACGCTGAGTTTGGATAGACATCGGATTGGTGATACAGGCGCGATAGCTCTGGCGAATATCACCGGTCTTCAGACGCTGAATTTGGAGAGAAATCAGATTGGGAATGCAGGCGCGATAGCACTGGCGAATATCACCGGTCTTCAAACACTGAATTTGAGTCTTAATTTCATTAAGGATGCAGGCGTGATAGCACTAGCAAATATCACTGATCTTCAGGTGCTGAATTTGTCGGGAAATATGATTAGAGATGCAGGCGTGACAGTATTAGCAAGTATTCCTGGTCTTGAGACGCTGAATTTGGAAGGCAGTAATATTAGGGATACAGGCGCGATAGCTCTGGGGCAAAGTATTAGCCTTAAGACGCTAAAATTGGGGTGGAATGATATTAGCAATGCAGGTGCGATAGGGCTGGTGCGAGGCACTAGTCTCCAAACGCTGAGTTTGGAGGCTAATCGTATTGGACATACAGGTGCGATTGGGCTGGCGCGAGGCACCAGTATTCAAACGCTGAATTTGGATGGAAATCATGTTGGCGATGAAGGCTCTACAGCACTGGGGCAAAGCGCTAGTCTTCAAGCGCTGAGTTTGGATAGAAATCGGATTGGTGATACAGGTGCGATAGGATTGGGGCAAAGCACTAGCCTCCAAACGTTGAGCTTGCAAATGAATCAGGTTAGCCATGTAGGCGCGAAAGTACTGGGGCAAATTGCTAGTCTTAAGACTTTGCAATTAGGGTGGAATAATGGTCGCGATGCAAGCGCTACAGCACTGGCGTCTAGCACCAGTATTCAAGCGCTGGATTTGAGGGCAAATGGAATTGGCGATGTCGGCGCTATAGCACTGGCGTTTAACACCAATTTTCAAATGCTGGATTTGAGTCAGAATAGAATTGGCGATGCAGGCGCGACCGCACTGGGACAAAGCTTAAGTCTTATAAACGCTAAATTTTAATGGGAAACTTGTTGACGATGCATGATATTCAGTGTTTGCTGTCTTAAATAGTCGCTGGCGCGTAATAGGTCGCCTAACGTCGGATTTAGACTCTTTTCCAATTAGAGAAGACTGATGTTTGACGGATTGATCAATCATGAGGTAGGCTCGGGCGAGCTAGTTCACATCCATAAACGGTCTTTTTCCGCCACAACTTTGTTGGTACTGTGCTCAAATCCTCGAGTACTAGGTGTACACTGCGGTTTTGCGCGCAGTACCGCCTTGTTGTGACTAAAAATTTCTCGTTTATGGGCGCGAACGAGCTAATTCAGGACGATATTTTTTAAAGAGAGCAAAAGTGGAGACAAGCGTGAGCGAAAACCATACTGCGCAACCTCTGGTGAGTGTGTGTATACCAATTTATAATGGCGCCGAATTTTTAGACGAAATGCTCGACAGCCTAGAAAGGATTGAATACCCAAATATAGAAATAATCATTTCAGATGATAGCTCTACTGATGCAAGTCTCCAAATAGTCAAAAAACGTGCCTTGAAAAACTGTCGTATCTTAGAACATGAAAATTTAGGCTTAGTCGAGAACTGGAATTATTGCCTGCGTCATGTGAATGGTAAGTATGTAAAATTTTTATTCCAGGACGATCTGCTCCAACCCAGTTGTATCGGTAAATTAGTGGCCATTGCTGAAAAAGACTGTCAGGTGGGCATGGTTTTTAGCGCTCGCAAGTTATTATCGAGTGTTGATCTAGACCCACAGCTTTTTCCAGAAGATTTGTATTTAAGCTGGAAGGGTCTGCATGAAATTCAAACCGGTCAGTCTATGATCGACAGTAGACAATTTAGATGTAATCCTTATAACAAAATTGGTGAACCAACGAACGTGTTAATTCGCACCAGTATATTTGGTATAATTGGCAATTTTGATGCCTCTTTTAGACAGTTGCCAGACTTAGAAATGTGGTGTCGAATAATGACACAGTATAGTGTAGGGTTCATTGAGGAGAAACTAGCATCGTTTCGTATTCATGATAATCAAACATCAAGTGTTAATGCCAGAGGCAACAGGACTTGGATTGAAATCTTTAAGCTATGGCATAAAATGTCGTATCATCATACATTTGATGCCTTGCCGGCGCCAACACGACGAGTTATAAAGTTCTTTTTTTATAAACGTGTCGTTAAGTTTATCATTATTAATGCAGTTAAACGCAACTGGACTCGATGTAAAGATTTATCCAAGCTCTTGTTTGTCGCCTTAAGGTCTCAAATGACTCGCTTGCAATTATAGTTGCTGGCACTGCGCAAAAGGAGCATTTTCAATTGAAAAAAATGCCATGTTGGACTGAAATAGAGCTTTGGAAATCATCAGATGGTCGAGGTGATTTAATACCTCTTGAATTTTATGATGAAGAATATCCTCACTCACCGATTCCCTTTCAAGTGAAAAGAAGCTACTTTATTTCTGCTCCAACCAATGAGGACAAAGCCGTGCGCGGCAAACATGCTCATTATAATTTACAGCAAGTGATCATTTGTGTGCATGGCGACTTTTACTTATCTTTAGAGGATGAGGCAGGTCATAAGCAAGATTTTCATCTTAATAAAAATAACAAAGCCATCCATATCAACAACCATGGTTTAGTGTGGCGCGAATTACGCCATTTTTCACCTAATTGTGTAGTGCTAGTCTACGCAAGTGAGCATTTTAATGAACAAGATTACATTAGATCCTATGCCGATTTTAAGCAAAAAAGCTTAGAAAAAACATGTCTATACCTGAAAAAATGTAGAGAAAAGGATGCTTAGATGATTCATGCGTTATCCGATGTTCAAAGCAAGACTATCGGCCAAAATACTAAAATTTGGCAATTTTGCGTTGTGTTGCCAGCTGCAATAATAGGCAAGGATTGCAATATTTGCTCTCACTGTTTTATTGAAAATCAGGTAGTGATTGGCAATAGCTGTACTATCAAAAGTGGTGTGCAGCTTTGGGATGGCATTACCCTTGAGGATAATGTATTTGTGGGCGGCAATGTCAGTTTTACCAATGACAAACATCCCAAGGGTGGTCGTTCAGAGTGGGTACTTGAAACAACCTTGATAAAGCAAGGTGCCTCAATTGGCGCTGGCGCAGTTGTGTTACCTGGTATCACAATAGGTGAGAATGCTGTTGTAGGGGCTGGCGCTGTGGTCACTAAAAATGTAGCAGCAAACATGACTGTTGTTGGTAACCCAGCAAGGAACATTACCAATGAAAACAATTGAATTTTTAAATTTGAAAGCCATAAATGAGCGCCATCGACAGGGCTTTAATCGTGAAATTCAAGATGTACTCAACAGTGGCTGGTATCTATTAGGGCAAAAAGTTGATCAGTTTGAACAACGCTTTGCAGAGTACTGTGGTGTAAAGCATTGTATTGGTGTTGCCAATGGATTAGAAGCATTGGAGCTCATTTTGCTTGGGCTTGGCATCGGCAAAGGTGACGAGGTGATAGTGCCTTCTAATACCTATATTGCAACTGCCTTGGCCGTCTCATCGATTGGTGCAACGCCTATTCTTGTTGAACCCGATATAACGACATACACTCTTGATCCACTTGTTATAGAGTCGGCGATTACCCCTAAAACAAAAGCTATTATGGTTGTTCACCTGTACGGCCGTGTGGCGGATATGACGCCAATCTTAGCCATTTCGCAAAAGTATTCGCTTAAAGTGATAGAGGATGCCGCCCAGGCTCACGGTGCTCGACATGAAAATGGTCAAGTAACAGGGAGTATGGGTAATGCAGCCGGTTTTTCGTTTTATCCAGGCAAAAATCTTGGCGCGTTAGGTGATGGCGGTGCCATAACAACCAGCGATACTGCGTTGGCTGAAAAAATACGAGCGCTGAGAAATTACGGCTCAAGCAAAAAGTATGTTCACACCTATAAAGGCATTAATTCTAGGCTTGATGAGATTCAAGCCGCTTTTTTACTTGTTAAGTTATCTAGCCTGGATGAAGACAATGATCGCCGTCGACATATTGCGCAATACTACACTCATAATATCACCAATAAAGCGCTAGTGTTGCCAGGTTTAAGTGCTCACAAAGCAAACCATTCATGGCATGTGTTTGTTGTGCGAACATCTCTACGAGCTGTATTTCAAGACTACTTAACTCAGCATGGCGTGGCCACTTTAATTCACTATCCTATCGCTATTCATAAACAGCAGGCGTATGCTGAGTTATCAGGCCTCCACTTGCCAATAGCCGAAAAGATTGCGCGAGAGGTTATTTCCTTGCCTATGTCACCAGTTCTACAAGATGAAGAGCTTGATTATATAATAGAGGTCATCAATGCTTGGCAGCCCTGAAAAAAATGGATTAGTCTCAATTGTCGTGCCTGCCTACAACCATGGTCAATACATTGATCGTTGTATAGATTCGATCATCGCTCAAAGCTATACCAATATTGAACTGATTATAGTCAATGATGGTTCGCCAGATAATACAGCTGAACGTATATTGGCAAGAGCCGCTGAATGTAAAGCGCGATTTTCACGATTTATTTTTATAGACAAGCAAAACGAAGGGCAAATTAAAACCTTTAATCGTGGCTGCTTTAAAGCGACTGGACAGTACTTGTCCATCTGCGCGTCTGATGACGCTTATACTCCTGATGCAATTGAGACGCTTGTGAGTTTTTTAAACGAAAACCCTGATTATATATTAGCAGTGGGTGACAATTATATTATGGATGCGCAGGATCAAACGTGTTTTTGGGATGCGCAACGCAACATCGTGACAAATAAGAGTA
>Ga0115546_1000875_pt1 | contig 19653 bp, 14 predicted proteins | sample COGITO_mtgs_1004_FD_87186 | JGI IMG/M metagenome (GOLD analysis project Ga0115546, IMG submission 87186) | Pelagic marine microbial communities from North Sea - COGITO_mtgs_100413 | ecosystem: Environmental > Aquatic > Marine > Epipelagic | place: Germany:Helgoland, sampling site Kabeltonne...
GTTTTGCACAAGCTGGCGAATCTCATCATCGACTAGCTCTACTGGCTTGGCGACAGTTCGCAAGCGAGCATCAGGAAAATGAAGTACCTCAAGAACGGCCATATTAGCCTCCTTTTTTTTAAAAAATGCTTAGTGCAGTTATTCAGTCGCTTAAACACAGCTGAATTAGCGGGACTGCCTAATTCAGTATGACTTTTCTCAACTTTTACAAAAAGCTTACCCAATTTCGTGAAGAAAGCGTGCTGTAATGAATATCTGCGACTAATCTTACATCAATGATGCCCTAAAAGCAGCTCTCATAAGTATACAAGGCCTGAGAGCTGTGAGCGAGTTAATTAAAATTGAGCGTGTCGTCGCTTGCACACAAGAGGTAGAATGCCGGATGAATCTTTTGCACTGTTTAAAATTAACCACCACATTAAAATCTGTAAACGTCTTAACTTTGTCTTTTTGGCAAAAGAATTTGCAAAAAGGCCTAATTGTAGGCAGCATGGCCCTCGGGATGACACTCTCTACAGCCATACCAGTCTTTGCAGCAGACACTTTTAAAGCAGATCATCCTGATGTATATGTGGTTAAAAAAGGCGATAGTCTTTGGCGTATTGCCGATTTATTTTTAGAAAGCCCATGGCTTTGGCCAGAAGTATGGCACTTAAATACCCAAATTAAGAACCCTCACCTCATTTATCCTGGCGACAAGGTAAAGCTGGTTTATATTGATGGTCAACCGCATTTAACCGTTGAACGAGATTCAAATAATGCCGGTAAAACCTACATGCCAGATGGTACATTGAAATTATCGCCAAAAATTCGCGTGAGCGAACTTGCTTCAGAAATCCCAGCCATTCCATTAGATGCTATTCAAAGCTTTTTGGTTAATCATAGAGTGGTAACGAAACAAGCGTTAGAGCAAGCGCCCTATGTGGTAGCGGGCAATGATGAACGTATTGTGCTTGGCTCTTCCGATTACTTTTTTGCACGAGACCCGGTTAAGAAGTGGGAAACTGCGTCTTTGGCCTATGGCGTGTATCGAGGTGGTGAGCCTTATTTTGATCCGCTCACCGGCGAAAATCTTGGTTATGAGGCCATTCAAATTGGTCTTGGTAAATTTATTGAACAAACTGACGATCTGGCTCGTATAAAGCTTATTGAATCAGATGAAGAAGTTCGCATTAGCGATGTTTTATTGCCAACGCTTGAGCAGCGAGTTCAATCTGTATTTCACCCTAAATCGCCAGATGTAGCAGTTGACGGCAAAATAATTCATGTTTTTGCAGGTGTGCGTAATGTAAGTCAATTTGATGTTGTGGTAATTAATAAGGGCACGCGAGAACAGCTCAAAACTGGCGACGTACTTGCCACCTATCGAGTCGGCGAGCAGGTTCGAGATCGTAAAACTAACGAGTTGTTACAACTGCCGTCTGAGCGATCCGGCTTACTTGTGATTTTCCGGGTTTTCGAAAAAGTGAGCTTTGGTCTTATCGTGAAATCATATAAGAGTATTACAGTGATGGACGAAGTTCGAAACCCCTAAAAACAGACTCAAAACATCCAAAATTAAGTTTATATTCTCCCCTTGCCCTCGTAAAATTAAAGACAACGAGGGTTTTTTCTTGACGTCTATACTCTGACAATGCATTACCCTGCCCATTGACGCTTTGAATACACAGTGTCAGCTAGCTTGATGGAACTCAAGATCATTCATTTAAAGGAGCATCAAATGGCAATTGTGAAATCAGCAACAGCTCAGTATCAAGGCCTTGGCAAAAGTGGCAAAGGTTCAGTCTCTACACAAAGTGGTGTTTTGAATGAACAGCCATATGGCTTTAACACTCGTTTTGAAGATCAAAAAGGCACCAACCCTGAAGAACTTTTAGCAGCGTCCCATGCAAGCTGTTTTACCATGGCGTTAGCATTTATGTTAGAAGCTGAAGGTCATACAGAAGGCAAATTGCAAACATCTGCAGACATTACGCTTGAGAAAGAGGGCGAAGACTTTAAAATTGCCAAGTCTGAATTGCGTTTAATGGCAAAAGTGCCAAATATAGACAAAGCAACTTTTGAAGAGATTGCAAATAAGGCCAAAGAAGGCTGCCCTATTTCTAAACTAATGAATGCACCGATTACACTGAAGACTGAATTTAGTTCGTAAATATTGCTATTTGAACTGTTTTCATAAAAAAGCCGGTCATTTTTACATGTAAAAATGACCGGCTTTTTTATGTCTATTATTTTAACGTACTGCCTATGAGAATTTACTCAACATCTACGTCATCTTTATCAGAGGTTTGATGAGAAATGGCGCCTCGATTACGCTGGGCTTCGTCTATTTCAGTTTGGCTAATGGTGCGTAACTCTTCCTCTTCAGCAAAAGCTGCTTGTTCTTCATTGGCTCGCCTTGTCGCTGCGTTGACTTTTTGAATATTAGCGGTTGAATGTAGATCTTTCATATTTTTAACGCTGGCAATAGTTTCTCTATTATCCAAAAAGCCGCGCATCTCGTGCACGATTTTATCTAATTCTTCATGAGCTTCATGAAACTCCAAAATATGCCGAGGAAACTCTAAGTTTTGTGTACCAGATGCGGTAAAACAACTGGTTTTTAATCGTGAGACTAAAAGCCAAGGGGTCATGCTCGATCGCACTAATACATTCTCTGATCGAAGACTATCGTACATACTGGTGCCAGTTGATAAGCGTGATTCTGTATAGGTGCCTTGGCATTGAAAAAAGACGACGAGTGATTCAAAACACATTTCAGACCAAAACGCATGAGCAACCTTCACCAAAATACCACCAAAAACCCAGAGAATAACGGTAAAACACGCTGTCCCTAATGCTGTGTATATAGCGGCCCAATATACATCCGATGGCGCTGTTCTAAAAAGCTGCGTAAAATCAGTGTAATTTAAATACACATTGACCATGGCCCACAATAAAGCGAAATGACCAATCGCCGTAATAATATAACGAGCTTGCTGAAATAATGTAGATAATTTTAATTCTTGATATACCGGCTGAGTTTCTTGGATAGTCTCTCCAGAAAACTGGCCTTTGTCTTCACTGCCCTCTTCTTTTAATTCTGCATTGTACTCTCGATACACTCGATTTGGTACTTCTTTGTATCGACGATTCGCCATCACAATATTTTCAAAATTAATAAATATTTCTTGCGGATGAATTGATTCTTGCCAATTATCACGCATTTCAGCAACGTTAGTTTGAGGGTCTGCTAAAGCCGCTCGTTGTTTTAATAAAATAAAACCAAACACAGACGTAAATACTGCAAAAATTAAGATCAATATTAAATAATAACCGGTCGTGAAATGCAAGGTTGGCAACGAAACGACAAAAGTATCAAAACCAAGCAACAAGAAGGGCAATATAATGGAAAAAGCAATCCAGCCGGCAATTGCTGGAATACCGATGGCCGCCGGCTCATGCTGTAAATTTCGGCTAAGTGGTTTGCCGCAACGTGCCCAGACAACTATAAAATACAATGCTAACCCTAACGCTAACCAATCTAATACCGCGGTTTCTGTGATGGACGTTAAACCAGAAGCACCAGAGAACCAAGCCAACGCAAAGCACAAGGCACCAAATAAGCTTTGTGCCAATGCTTGGGCTAATTGCTGGGCAATATTGCGATAGGCATAGGGTAAAAAGATCAGCGAAGGAAATACAGAATGCGCAAATCGAGCGAACCAGCCTTTTGGCTCAGAAATCGTTATATTCTTACGCCCTTGTAGCATTTGTTCTAAGTCTTGACCGCTATACACAACATTCGGCTCAGTAATATGAGCCTCACTTTTCGCTTTATTTTTTGCTAAGCTTGTAGGCACGCCACGCCCAACAAAAAATCGCATCACTTGCACGATGCCAAAAGAGGCCACTGTTAAACCGTGAATCAAAAATAACAAGCCTAACCCAAGAGCGAACCAGCCATTGATATGTGCACCTTGCTCTACTAGACCTTTCACAGAAAACAAGGTGTAAACGCCTAAAAGTGAAAGCACAGTCCCTCTGGCGGCTCGAATGCTGCCTTCTATTTTAAAAGGGTTTTTTATACCTAAGTCCGTGGAACCATATTCATAGGTCATCGTTAATCCTCACAGCTGGTCAAATCCATTTTAAGCCGGTCTATACCCATAGCGTCATGAATTAAATTTTAGTAATGGCAAGACCTGCAAGTTGCGCCGTTTCCATAAAGCCAGGAAAAGACGTCGCCACATGCGCTATGTCTTTCACTAATATCGTTTTAGTAGCCCTTAGTGCCGCAACCGTAAAGGCCATCGCAATTCTATGATCACCGAAAGTGTCTATTTCACCACCAGTAAAAATAGTAGCTGCTGAATCAGCATCAGTGCCCTTGCCATGTATGACAATTCCATCTGGCTGTGGTACAGCCTCAACGCCAAGCGTTTTTAAACCCTCGGCCATTGCTGCAATACGATCACTCTCTTTCACTCGTAGTTCTTGCGCCCCTGTGAGCTTTGTCACACCTATAGCACAAGCAGCTGCGATAAATATGGCGGGAAATTCATCAATCGCCAAGGGTACAAGCCTTTCAGGAATTTGTATGCCTTGAAGCTGCTGACCAGTCACGTGTAAATCAGCCACTGGCTCACCACCCATAATCCGCTCGTTCTCAACCTTAATATCAGCACCCATTAATCGCAGAATCTCAATAACGCCGGTGCGAGTTGGGTTCATCCCAATATTTTTCAAAATAGACTCACCATCTTTTGCAATACTTGTGGCTACTAAGAAAAACGCAGCAGATGAAATATCCGCTGGTACATGTAATTCAATAGCCTTTAATGATTGTTGACCCTTCAAGGTGATCTGCCGATCACTTGACACTTTAATATCACAGCCAAAGGCTTTAAGCATTCGCTCGGTGTGATCTCGCGCCGGGCCAATTTCCTGCACTTTGGTCACACCATCGGCGTAGAGACCAGCCAGCAATATGGCAGATTTCACTTGCGCACTTACCACAGGCATAGTGTAGTCTATAGGCGTTAATGTTTGACCTGCTGGCCGAATAACAACTGGCGGTGTGCCTTGTTCAGAGATTTCAACTTGTGCACCCATTCGAGTGAGTGGCTCCGCTACCCGAGCCATAGGTCGTCGCATAATAGTGTCATCACCAATCATACGGCTTGCAAAGGATTGAGCAGCAAGTAGACCTGATAATAGTCGTATTGTTGTGCCTGAATTACCAACATAAATATCGCCTTTCGGCTGTTTTAAACCGTATAACCCTACGCCATGTACAACAACTTCACCATCTTTTGGACCTTCAATCACCACACCCATATCTCGAAAAGCTTGAAGAGTTGCCAGCGCATCCTCGCCTTCTAAAAACCCATGTATTTGAGTCTCGCCCTCGGCTAGGGCACCAAACATAATTGATCTATGTGAAATTGACTTGTCACCAGGAATGTAAATTTCACCAAGACACTTGCCACCTGGCTGTAATAAAAAATGCTGTACTGTATGTTGTGCCATGATAACTCCGTTTGAGGTCTGTTGCTGTAAGGTACTATGCCGTAAAGATGTAAATGTTCGCTGCTCAAGTACTGCTTGAATGTGTTTTCTTGCAGCTTGTGAGCGAGTCAAGATGCCAAGAATACCTTCATGATCATCCTCGTCCAGAGTAGCCCGCAGCATATTTAAGCCGCTTGAAAAATCATCAATGGCACGTAAAATATGGGCCTTATTAGCGAAAAAAATATCATGCCACATGACTGGGTCACTCGCCGCGATACGGGTAAAGTCCCGAAAACCGCTGGCAGCAAACTGAAAAATAGCCCGCTGAGCTTCATCACCTGCAAGGGTATCGACCAAAGAAAACGCCAGTAGGTGCGGTAGATGTGATGTCGCAGCAAACACTCGGTCATGCTCATCAGCCGGCATGTCCACCACTTGCGCCCCCAGATTTTCCCAGAGCTGTTTGATCTTTTGATAATCATCAGGCTTAGCCTTACTCTTGGCAGTATCACTTTCATGAGTAAGCAGCACGCATAAATGGGATTCAAATAATCGAGGGTTGACCGCTAAAATGCCGGATTTTTCTGAGCCAGCGATAGGATGACCGGCGATAAAGGCTAGATGAGGAATATACTGCGCAGCAAGCTTTAACACTAAACCTTTAACGCTGCCCACATCCGTGACTATAACGTTTACTGCTAGCCAATCACTGGGTAAGCGACTTAATTCGGCGAAGATAGATTCAAATGCTGCAACAGGCGCTGCAATAATTACAAGATCCGCATGATGTACACATGATGCTATATCTTCAGCACCTACATCAATGTATTCGAAATGCTCGGCGATACGCAAATGGTCTTGGCGAGGCGTATATGCAACCACATAACCTGCAAGTTGCTGGCCTTTAATAGCGGCAGCGATTGAACCACCAATAAGGCCAAGCCCGATCACTGCACATTTTTTAAACTTCATGAATGTTGTTCGCTCTAGTCGTCGCTGAGGACTTCTCGAAGGCCGTTTAAAAATGCATCATTCTCTTCAGGCGTGCCAACGGACACGCGCAATGCGTTAGGCATTTCATAGTTGGCTAAAGGCCGCACAATAATACCACGTTGCAACAAAGAATTGAAGACGCTACGAGCATCTCGCTCACCAACAAAAAATGAAATAAAGTTCACTTTACTCGGTAAATACACTAAGTCTAAATCGTCTAAACCAGCGAACAATTGCTGTAAACCGTTATGGTTGGCCTCGACACAAGCCTCTAAACTTGCAACATCTTTCAATGCCGCCAAGGCTGCAACTTGGGCTAAAGAATTGACATTAAACGGCGGTCTTACTCTATTTAACCGCTCTGCAACTAGAGGGTGGCTTAGACCAAATCCAATTCTCAAAGCAGATAAACCATACACTTTAGAAAAAGTTCGAGTAATCACAATGTTTGGAAATTCTTGCAACAATTGAATAGAATTTGGCCAGCCACCAACAGGCTGATCTAAGTGCTCTAAAAACTCGCCATAAGCTTCATCTAACACAACAATGATATGATCTGGTACTCGTTGCATAAACTGTCGTAATTCTGCTTCGTTACACCAAGTGCCCGTTGGGTTATTTGGGTTGGCAATAAAAACCACTTTAGTATTTTTTTGCACAGCGTTTGCCATGTTTATAAGATCATGACCGTAATTTAAAGCCGGCACTTTGATAACTTCAGCGCCTATAGCCTGGGCCGCTAAGTCGTAAATCGCAAATGCGTGTTGGGAGACGACCACAGACTCATTTGGATCAACAAACGCTCGTACAATAAATTCAAGCACCTCGCTTGATCCGTTACCAAACGTAATCTGACTTTGTTTAACAAAGTACTGCTCTGCAATAGCTTCACGAATTTCAAACGCTGCGCCGTCTGGATAGCGATGCAACTGACCAAGAGCGCGATGTATGGCATCTATCGCAAATTGGCTTGGGCCATGTGGATTTTCATTACTTGCTAATTTAAAAACAGTGTCGATGCCCATTTCTCGCTTAAGCTCTTTTTCAGGTTTTCCTGGAATATAAGGTTTTAAGCTTTTAACTGGCTTCGCTGTTATTTTTTCTACAATGTCTTCAAACGGATCTAACACTAGGTAACTCCAAGTTTTTTAAAAAAAAGACTATCACTGGCGCAAAAATAGCCATTGCTACAGTATTAACCAACGCCTAATATGGAGCGAGGATAAGAGCCTAGGCGTCGAACAAAATTGGCATCTTGCTCTATAACTTCTAAAGCATCGTGAATATGTTGCTCATTTTGATGCCCTAGAAAGTCGATAAAAAAGACATAGCTCCACTTCACCGCACTGGCAGGTCTTGTTTCTAATCGTGTCATAGAAATACCTCGACTCATTAATGGCTCGAGTAAAGCGTGCAACGCACCTGGTCGATCTTTTACAGACACAATAATAGAGGTTTTATCGTCACCACAAGGCTCCGGCTGCTGCCGACCAAGCATTAAAAAGCGCGTAGTATTATCAGGATTATCTTCAATATTTTTAGCAATAAACTCTAAGTTATAGCGCTCGGCAGCCATATCACCAGCAATAGCTGCTGAATGCCATTCACCTTTAATTCGCCTTGCTGCTTCTGCATTCGAACTTACCGCCACTCGAGCCACGCTCGGGTAGTGAGCGTCCAACCACTGGCGACACTGGGCCAATGTTTGCTGGTGCGCGTAGACTCGAGTAATTTGATCAACTCGAGTCAGGTCAGACTTTAAGAAGTGGTGATGAATACGTAGCTCTACTTCACCACAGATATGTAAATTTGACTGCATAAAACAATCAAGGGTATGGTTTACCATGCCCTCAGATGAGTTTTCAACTGGCACTACTCCAAATTGACTAGCGCCTGATTCAACTTCTCGAAATACTTCATCAATAGTTGCTAACGGCACACCTTGTACCGCTCTACCAAAATGCTTGATCGCAGCCGCTTCAGTAAAGGTTCCTTGCGGCCCCAAATAAGCAATATGCATCGGCTGCTCTAAGGCTAAGCAAGTGGACATAATTTCCCGAAATAACCGAGCCATGTCTTCTGGCTGTAATGGGCTGCAAGGGCGAGACATAATTGTCTTTAAAACCTGGGCTTCTCGCTCTGGGCGATAAAATACCACGCCTTGCCGAGCATCCATAAAATCAACACCAGCTTGTTTTATTGTTGCCACCTCTAAAGCACACACTGCTCTTTGCACCAGCAATGCTTGAATTTGCTCGTCCAAGCCATCAATTTTTTGTCGAATAGCCTGCAATTCAGCAGTTGCTTGCGGCGATTGTTGTTCTTTATCGGTCATTCACTGGGCCTTTTATACACAATTCATTAAGCGCTTGTTTTTTCAAAAGCCAGCATAAAATCAATTAAGGCTTCAACTGATTCTGGCGCAACAGCATTATAAAGGCTGGCTCGCATACCGCCAAGCGCTTTATGACCTTTTAAACCAACCAGCCCTTGTTCTTGTGCTTCCAATAAAAAACGAGCCTCTAAAGTCGGGTCTTTTAATAGAAATGGCACATTCATCCAAGATCGATCAGCCTTAACAACCTGATTCTCATACAGCTGACTGGCATCAATACAGGCATATAAACGCTCCGCTTTACGCTGGTTTCGCTGTGCCATAACCTCAAGGCCACCTTGATCAAGTAGCCACTGAAAAACCAAACCAGATAAATAAATACCAAAGGTTGGCGGTGTATTATACATCGAGCCTTTTAAAGCATGAGATTTATAATTCAACATATTTGGCAAATTCGCCGGGCATCTTTCTAATAAATCGTTGCGGACAATGACCAAAGTAACACCTGCTGGGCCGATGTTTTTTTGTGCACCTGCATATATGAGCTCAAATCGATTGATATCTAACGGTCTAGATAAAATTGTGGACGACATATCAGCAATTAACGGCACAGAGGAAGGGCAATTTGGCAATGAATGATATTCAACACCGTGTATTGTCTCATTGGGAGTGATGTGCAAATAGGCTAGATCATCTCGCCATTGCCAGCTGGAAAAATCTGGCACTCGACGATATCCTTGTTCACGGTCACTGGTTAAAACATGAGTATTACCAATTTTTTGCGCTTCAACAATAGCAAGGTTGGACCAGTGTCCAGTATCAGCATAGCCAAACACTTGATTGTCTTGCGCAAAGTTAAGCGGTATTAGTGCAAACTGGGTCTGTGCACCACCTTGTAAAAAAAGGACTTCGTAATCATCAGAAATACCAGCCAAAGCCCTTATATCAGCCTGGGCTTTCTCAAAAACCCCCGCAAAAACTGACCCACGATGAGACATTTCCATAATGGAAACACCTTCGCCGTGATAATCCGGTAAATCCTCTTGAACCTGCTGCAACACTTCTAACGGCAGTGCTGCGGGACCTGCTGAAAAATTATGCTTCCTCATCGTTTGAGTCGTCATCGGTTTTACCCTCTTGTTCTTTGCCTAAGCTGTCGTCTAACTTTTCACTAACAAGCGCTTCACCGTCAAGTATGTCTTCTTCCAATTTTTCAGTGTCGAGAGTATCACCATTGTCCCCCTCGCATTCCTCATCGCCGTTATCGTCAACTCGCTCGACACGCACGAGTTTTTCATCGTCACCTAAACGAATAAGCACTACACCTTGTGCAGAACGTCCAGACACGCTAATGCCTTCAACTGGCGTTCTTACAAGGGTGCCCTGATCACTGATCAACATAACATCATCTGCTGCATCTACTTGAATCGCCGACACCATTTGTCCATTACGCTCGTTGACTATAATAGCCCGAACCCCTTGGCCGCCACGACCTTTAACTGCGAACTCGGACGCATCAGTCCGCTTACCATAGCCATTTTCACAAGCAAGTAACAGCAGCTTTTCAGGCTTGGGGATTATCAAAGAGATAATATGCTCACCTTTTGCTAAACGCATACCACGAACACCACGAGCAGTTCTGCCCATAGACCGTACCGCTGTTTCTTCAAAATGAGCACATTTACCGCCAGTCGCAAATAACATAATCTGCTGTTCACCGTTGGTCACATCAACCCCAACTAGGCAATCGCCTTCATTAAGATCAAGGGCAATTAAACCTTGACTTCTTGGTTTCTCAAACTGTTCCAATGGTACTTTTTTAACCTTACCAAACTTTGTCGCCATAAACACATAGTGGTCTGCAGGAAATTCTCGTATAGGGAGTAAACTTGTCACGCGCTCTTCTGGGCTTATAGACACTATATTGACAAGTGGTCGGCCCCGCGCAGAGCGGCCGCCTTGTGGTAACTGATACACTTTTAACCAGTAACACTTTCCAACATTAGAAAAACATAAAATAGTGTCAAGCATACTTGCAACAATTAAATGCTTAACTTGATCATCTTCTTTAAACGATGCAGCTGTTTTACCACGACCACCACGCCGTTGAGCTTGGTAAACATCTAAAGATTGAGCTTTGGCATAGCCTTCTTCAGAGATAGTCACAACCATTGGCTCGTCATCTATCAGATCTTCAATACCTAAATCATGCTGAGAGGCTAAAATTTCAGTGCGGCGATTATCGCCAAAGTCGGTGCGAATTAATTCGAGCTCTTCACGAATTACTTCCACTAAACGTTCGGGATTGCTTAAAATAAGGCCTAACTCTCGCATTTCCTGCAATCTTTCTTGGTACTCAGCAAGCAGCTTTGAATGCTCCATGCCGGTTAATTTTTGCAATCGCAAATCCAAGATTGCCTGCGCTTGGCGCTCCGACAAATGATACTGACCATCGACGAAGCCTTGACCAGCGGGTAAATCATCCGGACGGCATAAATTTTCTTCGCCACCCACACGCTCCAGCATAACCAGTACATCACCCGGATCCCAAGATCTATTGAGTAACTGTAATTTTGCTTCAGCTGATGACGGTGAAGCCTTAATTAAAGCAATCACAGGATCGATATTGGCCAATGCAACGGCTAAGCCCTCTAGTATATGACCACGCTCACGAGCTTTTCGCAGCAAATACACTGTGCGGCGAGTGACAACTCGACGGCGATGCTTTAAAAACTCCACAAGAATAATTTTTAAATTGACCAACTGCGGTCGACCATCAACTAAGGCGACCATGTTGACACCAAACGCCATTTCAAGCTGAGTCTGAGAATAAAGATTATTCACCAAAACTTCTGCGTTTTCGCCTTTTTTAAGCTCAATTACAACTCGAATACCATCTTTATCAGACTCATCCCGCAGTTCCGCAATGCCTTCGATTTTCTTTTCTTTAACCAGCTCTGCGATACGCTCTACCAGCTTGGCTTTATTTAACTGATAAGGAATTTCGGTAAAGACCACTGTTTCTCGGTGAGACCGATCATTGGTTTCCAAATGATATCGAGCCCGCATCAGCACTCGGCCACGGCCAGTTCGATAGGCCTGAACTATACCAGCGCGACCATTAATAAAGGCAGCGGTTGGAAAGTCTGGGCCGTGGACATACTCCATCAAATCATCAATAGTGAGCTCGGCATTATCAAGTAATGCGATAGCTGCAGACACAACTTCAGTTAAGTTATGCGGGGGGATATTTGTGGCCATGCCTACGGCAATACCTGAAGCGCCGTTAATCAGTAGATTGGGAACCTTAGTTGGCATCACTGACGGCATCATTTCTGTACCATCATAGTTTGGTACAAAATCCACTGTGTCTTTATCGAGATCAGCCAAAAGCTCGTGAGCAAGCTTCGTCATACGGACTTCGGTGTAACGCATTGCTGCTGCATTATCGCCATCAATCGAACCAAAATTACCTTGGCCATCGACTAACATATAGCGCATGGAAAAAGGCTGCGCCATACGGACAATAGTGTCATATACTGCAGAATCACCATGAGGGTGATACTTACCAATGACATCGCCGACCACTCTGGCAGATTTTTTATATGCCTTATTCCAATCATTGCCTAACTCTCGCATGGCAAACAAAACTCGCCTGTGCACAGGCTTTAAACCATCACGGATATCTGGTAATGCTCGGCCTACGATAACGCTCATTGCGTAATCGAGATAGGATTGCTTTAATTCGTTTTCGATATTAATAGACGAAATTTCTTGTGTCGACTCAGCCATAAATTTGCCTAGATCCCGTAGTCCCTTCGATAAGCCCTGTGACACTTAAGGTCGCCATCACTTTAATAACACGCCTTAAGCACCTTCTTGCTGTTAACTCACTCATGTTGAAGCGCTAATTCTATCACATTGCGGCCAAACAAGCATCCACATGTGAGGTGACTAAAAAGTGATTAGCTCCGCCGATAATTTGTTTTTGCGAGTGAGGTAAAATACGATGCAAATGTCGAACAACACCATGGGCGACAGCCGCCGAGCGGCTACCAACAACTAAACTAGTTGGCACTCTCATGTGTTGCAGTTGAGCAAGGGAATGAGTTATCTGAGTGCATAAATCCCAATGCCGAATATTATTGGCAGTCAATAGCATAAGTTTATCTTTAACATGGATTGGCAAGTGCTCAAATTCTGAGCTATCACACCAAAAATCAATAATGTCGCCTCCGGCATAAGGCACTTGTTGCGCCACTCGTTGGCGAAAAGCCGCTAAAAACTGGTTGACTTTGCTAAGCAACTCTTCATCACCCACTAGCTCTAAGATCCAAGTTGCCACTGGCTCGAATAAAGTGAGACGCCGCACCGCTAAATTGTGTTCGAGCGCCTGCGCCAAGGCAACGACCCCACCGTAGGAGTGGCCAACCAAGTGAATAGGCTGATCGGTGACATGCTGCACTACTTGCTGCACTACGCTCAACTCCAACGACATACTTGGCTTTGCGAAATCTACAGGGTCAGGTACACCGCAATGGCCAGGCAGCTTAATTAAAATACACTGATATTTATCGGCAAGCTTATCAACCATGCCTCGCCACGCTGAGGTCGAGGCAAAACTACCATGAATAAAGACAATTGGCTTACCCTGTCCTCGGACCTCATAATAATCTGTAACTTTCATTCTTTACCTCCAGTGATCAACCCCATCTGTCACGCAATGGTTTTGCGCCTAAAATCGACCAATTTATTGCCAACCAAAACACCATTGACTTGCGTCTTTTAACTCTCGCCAATCGATTTGAGCGACTCGCTTTGTTAACACTGCCTCTAAAAAACAAGCCGTAATATTGCCTTCTTCGACAATTAACTTGGTCACCATAAAGTGTTTTTCTTTGTTTTGCACATCTAAAGCAGTCCACTTTGAATGCAATAATTTTTTGGGATTGATTCGATTCATAGCTCTCTCCTTTACAAGCAATCTGGTTTCGTAAGATACTCCATTTAAATTGATGATAAAAGGACTTAGTCAATGACTGACGTCATGCATATTCAGGTAGATCCAGCTTTAGGTTTTGGTTTAGATAATTTGCCGTTCGGCATCATTCAACACAACGATAAAGTGTTTGTTGGGATTGCGATTGGTGAATACGTGTTAAATCTGGCATATCTAGAAGCGACAAGCTTGATCAAGCTGGCCAAAAAAAATCTGTTCAACCAGACAAGTCTTAATACATTTGCCAAACAAGGCTCAAAAGTTCGCCAAGATGTTCGCCAGCAGGTGCAGCAATTGCTCACCAGCTCAACATCAGCGTTAGGACAAAAACATCATCGAGATAAAGCCTTAATACATCGCGAGCTAACACAACTTCTCTACCCTTTTGATACTCGTGGCTACACCGACTTTTATTCTTGTGAGAATCATGCGCGTAACGTAGGTTCTCTGTTTCGCGACCCAGATAACGCGCTCAATCGAAACTGGAAACAGCTACCTGTCGCTTATCATGGCCGTACCAGTTCACTGGTCACATCAGGCTTGAGCTTTCCCCGACCTCATGGACAGATTCTTAACCAAGGCTCGGATACCTCAATTTTTGGGCCAAGCCAGAAAATGGATTTTGAAATTGAAATGGGGTTTTTTATTGGCCAAGACAACACCCTGTTTGAACCTATCCCTATTGATCAGGCTCGAGATCATATCTTTGGCTTTGTCTTAGTAAATGACTGGAGCGCAAGGGACATTCAAGCCTTTGAATATGTGCCGCTTGGCCCATTTCTTGGTAAAAACTTTCTTACTTCAGTCTCACCTTGGGTCATCACGCCAGAAGCACTGGCACCATTTAAAGTGACCATGGCGCTACAAGAACCGCAACCATTGCACTACTTACAGCAATCCAAGCGACACTCCTACGATATTGATATTACTGCAAGCCTTATTACAGATGGTGACGTACACCTCATGAGCACCTCTAACTTTCAGCACCAATATTGGAGCCTGGATCAACAGCTGGCTCACCATGGAATTAATGGCTGTAAAATGCAAACCGGTGATTTGCTAGCAACCGGTACTTTAAGCGGCACACAACAACATCAATTAGGCTGCTTTTTAGAAATGACCAGAAATGGTGTGTCACCAATTACACTTGCCAACGGACAAACTCGTGCATTTTTGGAGGATGGAGATACTGTAAGGCTGAGCGCTCAATGTAAAAATGATCAGGCCTGTATAAGTTTCGGAGAAGTATCAGGCACGCTTACGGCACCGCTTTAAAAAAAACAAACACGCCACTATTTTGATGTTTACAGACCTGTGCAAATAAAGTTATTATTTCGCCTTGCCGTCAACTCACGACCACAGAGAGCTAAAGCCTCATGAATTTCGTCTCGCTCACTTATGCGCTGTTTTTGATTGCGGTTTTAGTCGTCTATTGGCGTTTACCCCGCAAAGGGCAACATTTACTGTTGCTCATCGCAAGCTACTTTTTTTATGCCTGCTGGGATTGGCGATTTCTTGGTCTTATAGTGCTCACTAGCTCTATCGACTACCTTGTCGGTGGTCGAATCTTTCAATCAAATAAGGTCACCCAACGTAAATTGTGGTTAGGGCTGAGTTTAGTGATCAATCTTGGTATTTTAGGCTATTTTAAATATGCCAACTTCTTTATTGAAAGCTTTATTGATTTGTTGACCACCGCTGGTATTGATACTCACCTTGGCACCTTATCTATTATTTTACCTGTCGGTATTTCTTTTTATACGTTTCAAAGCATTTCTTACTCTATCGATATCTACAGACGTGAACTTGAACCAGCGGATAACCTTCTAGACTTTCTAACCTTTGTCGCATTTTTCCCCCAACTCGTGGCTGGACCAATTGTACGCGCCAAAGAATTTTTGTATCAAATGGCAGCGCCACGAATTTTTAAAACAGAGTACATCATTGAAGGCGTTCAAAGAATTCTTACTGGTATTGTAAAAAAAGCCGTAGTTGCAGACACCCTGGCCATGCAACTGGTTGATCCTGTCTTCGCATCTCCAGACGCCTACTCCACAAGTATGTTGTGGATTGCGGCTATCGCGTACGCCGTGCAAATTTACTGTGATTTTAGCGGTTATACTAATATTGCCATTGGCTCGGCCAGACTGTTTGGCTTTAGCCTCCCTGAGAACTTTCGCTTTCCCTATCTAGCCAACAGTTTTTCTGACTTTTGGCTTCGATGGCACATGACAATGAGTCGATTTTTTCGGGATTATGTGTATATTCCATTGGGTGGTAATCGAAAAAGCCCGCCTCGTAATCTTGCGAACTTAGCGTCCACTACCTTAGTGAGCGGACTTTGGCATGGTGCCGCTTGGCATTTTGTACTTTGGGGCGGTGCCCACGGTATTCTATTGGTGATACAACGGTTAATACCACTGTCAATTAAACGATACACTCCGCAAATTGTAACGATTATTGCGGTGCAAGTGTGTATTTTAATCACCTGGGTTTTATTTAGAGCACCAGACATGGGCCTAGCCTGGTCCTACATTGCAGGCATGCTAACAAATCAATCTGGCGAGACCCTCGTGGTCTCGAGCATGGCATGGTTGTGCTTCGGGCTGTTTACAATTGACCATATTTATGGCGGTAACGCGAAGGCTTATCAGCAACAACTGCAAAAACCCATGATACGAGCGCTCTTTTGGTTGGGATTAATTGGAATCGCCCACAACTGTATGCCAACAGGGGCTAACCCCTTTATTTATTTTCAGTTTTAGGCTTTTGACATGACATTTGATATAGATGCAACCAAACCTAAGCCTCAATCCGGTTTACTGTCGACTTTTACACACCCATTTATACGACTTTTTTTAAACTTGTGGATTGTGATTGAGCTGCTGATGGTTTTACTGCCCTTTGTCATCCCTAACCATTGGTATTTACATACATTTTTAAGTGATAAAGCCTACTCAAAAACGGAAGAATTTCTTGCAGGTGCTGCGGCAACTCTGCCAGACAAAGATCTTGGATGGCGCAATCGACCTAATTTTCAGCATGATGAATGGCGTATTGATCAATGGGGTGGTCGTAATCATCGTGACTTTACAATGAAAAAACCACCCAATACTCAGCGAATTGTTATGCTTGGTAGTTCTTTAATCAACGGCAGTCACTTTGTCGATAATAACAACACCATGTCCGCCTCACTTGAGCGCCAATACCAAGATTTACTCGATCAATCGAAAAGCCCAATCAATATAGAAGTCTTAAACTTTGCGACAATGATGTACACACTTGATCAAATCAAGCTGCAAATTGATCAGCAAGTCCTGTTATTTCAGCCTGATGTGCTCGTCATAGGCTTACATGAAGACCCAACAGCAGGACTCAACAGCATTTACGTACCGTTTCGACTGCCTGATGAAGAGAACATGCCCTACGTTAAACCAAAATTTAATATAAACGGCTCAACACTTGAACAGCTACCAGCACCATTGGAAAAGTTAGCACCTTTAAACGATGCCAGCCTTCATTATTTTAAAACTCAAGATCAAAACTATGGCACTTTTCAAGCGCATCAACACTTTAGCTTCATGCCCTTGACACACGGCCTGTCTACACTCTATGCCAAGGCAGTAAATATGTTGGGGTATTGGACCGAGCAGCCTGCTCAATTTCAGCTGTTACGAGCGCTTATGCAAGAAATTGACGCCGTTGCACGCAATAATAATATGCAAGTCATGTATTTGTATCTACCAACGCCTCGCAGCCTAAATAGACCTGGAGTTTGGCAATGGATGCCAGATTATTATCAACAAAGGCTAAAATGGATGAGAGCGGCTTGGCAAGATGCTAGCCAATCGCATATTGTCGATGTTCGAGGCCGGCTTCGAGCTATGCCCGATCAATCAAACGTCTATGCAGAAGATGATTATCACTTTTCAAAACAGGGTAACGATATTCTTGCTCAGATTATAATTCAAGAACTGCTTACATATCAAAATATTGAGAAAACGAGCGTTGAAAACGCCAATTAGAGACGTCAAGCTTTAACTAAACGTTAAGCTTAACTTTTGACGTGTTTCATCAGGCGTTTTTTTCGCTGTATTTGCCGATCTGTCAGTTGATTTTTCTTATGAGCATAGGGATTTTTACCCACTCGAAGCTCAATTTTGATTGGAGTACCACGAATTTTAAGACGCTCTCGCACAAAATTTTCTATATACCGAATATAAGTATCTGGCAAAGATTTTAATTGATTACCATGAATAACCAAGGTTGGCGGAAAAACACCACCCCAGTGGGCGTAACGTAATTTAATACGTCGACCTCTCACAGCTGGTGGTTGATGTGATTCTACGGCTTCAGTTATCAAACTGGTTAACTCATTTGCGGATGTTCGACATTGTGCGCCTTTAAAAGCTTCTCCAACCCACTCGAATAAATGACCAACACCTGTACCATGTAAGGCAGATATCATTTGAATACCAATATAGGGTGCAAAGGTTAAACGTCGATCAAGCGCTGTCTTAACTTGCTTTTTTTGATCGTCATCCAAGCCATCCCATTTATTGACAGCGATCACAACAGATCGGCCTGATCGCAGGGCATGAGTCAGCATGTGTAGATCTTGATCAACAAGATTTTCTGAGGCATCAATCACACAAATCACAACATGAGCCATGTCAATGGCTTGCAAAGTTTTCACAATGGAAAACTTTTCAATAGCTTCCTCTACCTTGCCCCGTCGCCGTACACCTGCAGTATCAATGAGCACATAATCCTGGCCAAACTTAGTAAAGGGCACTGTTATTGCATCTCGAGTTGTCCCTGGCATATCATAAACTGCCACTCGACTTTCACCGATTAAACGATTCACCAATGTTGATTTACCAACGTTTGGTCGACCGATTATAGCTACACGAACTACACTTGCATCATCAGAAGCACTTAGCTTTAAGCGTTTTTGCCATTGAGCGCGCAGCAAGGTATTTTCATCGAGCGCTAGAATTTCAGGCACGGATAGGTCACTGTTCTCAAAAATAGCATCAGTGTCTGCACTCTCTATCTCTCTTGTTTCTTCAGTGCTGTCAACACTGACTATAATCTCTTCAGACGCTATAATCGGCGCTATATTTGAATCTGGTTGCTCGAGGGGAATACCGTCATTTGGCTCTTGCTGATCATCTTCTATAGATTCATCAACAGGTGGTGCTGGTCGCTTCACTTCTGGTAGTAACTCGACAATCGTTTCCGCTAATTGCAAAAACCCTCGATGATGAGCTGCAGAAACACCAGCAATAGGCAAACCAAAGGCGTAAAAATCACCCAGTATGGCGTCTGGTTCTCCACCATCCACTTTGTTAACAACCAATACCACTGGTTGTTGGCGCTTACGCACGATATCAAGAAACTCAAGATCATCAGGCGTGACCCCAGTGCGCCCATCGACCACAAACAACAGCATATCCGCTTCTTCCATCGCCAGTCGAGACTGCTCGCGCATAACCTCATCAACACCTTCACTGTGTGCAGTTACTCCGGCTGTATCTATGACGATAAGCGTACCAAGAGACGTTTCCCACAGCCCATATTGACGATCTCGAGTAAGACCCGGCACGTCTGCAACTAGCGCGTCTCTTGAACGTGTACAACGATTAAAAAGGGTGGATTTTCCAACATTTGGTCGGCCAACGATCGCAAGGCAAGGGGTATACATGGGTGTATCTCGATGAGTGAGCTAAAAATCGCTCTTCATTTCAGAAAAGCATAGGCGCTCATAATACACTCTAGACAAACTGATGTACAATATTGTTGCACGGAAACCATGGCGCCAAATTTCTTA
>Ga0115546_1000877_pt1 | contig 19641 bp, 20 predicted proteins | sample COGITO_mtgs_1004_FD_87186 | JGI IMG/M metagenome (GOLD analysis project Ga0115546, IMG submission 87186) | Pelagic marine microbial communities from North Sea - COGITO_mtgs_100413 | ecosystem: Environmental > Aquatic > Marine > Epipelagic | place: Germany:Helgoland, sampling site Kabeltonne...
TTGTATTCTGCCCCTGTAGCACGACCATTAATAAACACAGATTCGCGGCCCAAAGCATCTTTGACCTCACGACCGGCTTTGGCCATTCCGCAGTCTACTAATAAGCTAGTGAGAGGCTTTCCCTCTAAATCATCAACGGGCAACTGAGATGAAGGCATGCCATCAAGACATAGCTGCTCAAAATCAGACTCTGGCAATTGATTGGGATCTCCAGTAAAAAGGGCTTCGGTAATACGCAGTGCTGCCGCTAACCCCTCCTCACCATGAACAAGGCGAGTTGCTTCACGGGCCAAGACAGCTTGACCCTGAGGCTTACCATCGGCCTCTATATCAGCTCCCTCAACCGCAGCAATTTCCTCAAGGGATAAGAAGGTAAAATAACGCAGGAATTTATACACGTCAGCATCGGCCACATTGAGCCAAAACTGATAAAAGGCTAAAGGCGATGTCTTGGCAGGATCGAGCCACACCGCGCCCGCCTCTGTCTTACCAAATTTGGTGCCATCGGCTTTGGTGATAAGCGGGACGGTGAGAGCAAAGCATTGCGACTGGTTCTGGCGGCGCGCCAAATCGATTCCGCCCACTATATTGCCCCACTGGTCACTGCCCCCTATCTGAAGAGTGCAGTTATGCCGACGGTTCAATTCGGCAAAGTCCATACCCTGGAGCAAAGCATAGGAAAACTCAGTAAAGGAAATCCCCGAGCCCTCACGGTCTAACCGCAGCTTTACCGATTCTTTATTGATCATATTATTGACGGAGAAGTGCTTGCCTACATCTCGGAGAAATTCCAGGGCAGACATTTTTTCAGTCCAGTCGAGGTTATTAGCCACTACGGCCGAGTTATCCCCGCAATCAAAATCAATAAACTGACTGACCTGGCCTTTGATCTTATCAGCCCAGCTCGAAATAATGTCCGGTGTGTTGAGTTTACGCTCAGCCGCTTTAAAGCTTGGGTCGCCGATCATGCCGGTGGCACCCCCAACCAACGCAATAGGAGTATGCCCAGCCTCCTGAAAACGCTTGAGAACTAAAAGCGGTACCAAGTGGCCAAGGTGCAGGCTGTCTGCCGTCGGATCAAAGCCACAATACAGCGCTCGCGGCTGATCTAAATGCTCTTCTAATTCATGTTCAGCGGAGACCTGCGCGACTAGGCCACGCTGGCGTAATTGATTAATTATCTGACTGCCACTCTGTTTCATTGCAAGGCGATTCACTGTATCTAATTTGGGGGCCAACTCTACAGATTGATAGGCCAAATACAAGATTTTCTAGCCTGATTCGGAGTAACTGCCTACCTTACGACTGTTTTAAGGGGTAAAAAAGCGGAAGTAGCTCGCTGTAACTTATCAATTGATTAGGCTAAACTTGCGCGAATCGTACAATCTTGGCTGACTATGATCGCAACACTAATGCAAAAGGCTACAGGTTTTTTGCATCTTATCCTCAATGTTTTCCCGCGACGCCACCTTATTGCGGCGTCAGTGGTCAGCTGCTGCCTACTTATACTGATTATCTACCCTGTCACCGATGCAGAGGCCAACAGACGCATTTCGGAACAGCTCGTTCTACCAACTGAGCCAGTTACTGCAAACATCACTCCAGAAGCCATCCCCACGCCGACATTAAGGTGGGTCGAGCAATCAGTTGGCACTGGGGACAGCCTCTCGCTGCTGTTCAGTCGCGCAGGGCTAAGTGCTGCAGATGTCTATAAGGTCAGCTCCTCCATAGACGGCAAGCTACTGCGTAACCTATATCCGGGTGAATTCTTCCGCTTCGGTCTGAACAAGACCGGTGTGCTTGAAGAATTACACTATATACAGTCAAAGCTAGTCAGTCGGGTCTACAGCCTCGAGGGTAACAGCTATAGTTCTGAACTCAGAGAGCTTGAACCGGACACATTACTCAGTTACCGCGAAGGTATCATTAATGACTCACTCTACCTGTCAGCCCAGCAGGCCAATCTGCCGGACAAGCTGATCATGGAGTTAGCCAATATCTTTGCCTGGGACATCGACTTTGTCTTCGATATTCGCCAAGGCGACTCATTTGCGATTCTTTTCCAAGAGAAGTATCTAGACGGCGAAAAGTTTGGCGTCGGTGATATTGTCGCCGCGTCATTTACCAACCGCGGCAAATCCTACAACGCCGTGCGATATACAGATAGCCAAGGGCATTCTAGCTATTACACGCCGGAAGGCTTAAGTATGCGCAAAGCCTTCCTGCGTGCCCCTTTGGATATATTCCGCATTAGCTCTGGATTCAATCTCCGACGTAAACACCCAATCCACAAAATGATCAAAGCACACCGCGGGGTTGACTATGCGGCCCCTCGAGGCACTCCAGTATTTTCAGCTGGCGATGGCAAGGTCATAGCAACCGGTTACAGCAAAGCCAACGGCAACTATGTCTTTGTCCAGCACGGACAGACCTACGTCACGAAATATCTCCACCTTAACAAGAAAAAAGTCCGAAAAGGACAGACCGTTAAGCAGCGCCAAACAATAGGCACAGTTGGCTCTACAGGTTACGCAACTGGACCGCACTTGCATTACGAATTCTTAGTCAATGGCGTGCACCGCAACCCACGCACAGTGAAGCTGCCCCAAGCCAACCCAATTTCAGCGACTGAATTAGCGGCATTTAAGTTGGCCACCACGCCAGTGTTGACCCAGCTTGCACAAGCTGGAAGTTCCTCTGAGTTCGTTCAGGTGGAACCATTACCTAGCGGACAAATAGGTATATCCAGTGCCAACTAGGCCCCACTGATGTCGACCTCACAAATCTATCTTGGACTAATGTCTGGCACCAGCATCGACAGTATCGATGCTGCAGCAATGGCTTTCTCCGAGGGCAAGTTACAACTTTTAGGCACTCATGCAGAGCCTATTCCAGCCCATCTAAAACAGCAAATTATCGACCTTTGCCAGCCGGGTATAGATAGTGTGCAGCTGCTGTGTGAGACTGATAGCCAACTTGGCGAGCTATTTGCCCAGGCGGCCTTGGCGCTAATGCATACAGAAAATATTAAGCCTGAACAGATAGCGGCCATAGGCAGCCACGGACAGACCGTTCGTCACTCCCCCCCTGCACCTGGCACAACCGCATTTACTCAGCAGGTCGGCGATCCCAATATTATTGCCGCACGTACTGGCTGCAGTGTGGTTGCAGACTTTAGACGCAAAGACATGGCATTGGGCGGCCACGGCGCTCCACTGGTACCTGCATTCCATAAAACGCTGTTCTCTGGCACTGAACTCAACCGAGTTATTGCCAATATTGGCGGCATCTCGAACATCACTATCCTACCCACAGATGGCAGCTGTTACGGCTTTGATACAGGCCCAGGTAATCTCTTGCTCGACGCCTGGTGTGATAAATACACCGGAAATAGCTTTGATGACAGGGGTTCTTGGGGGGCAGCGGGGCAGGTATGTCAGGATCTGCTCAATCAACTTATGGCCCATCCATTTATCAGCCAAGCAGCCCCTAAGAGCACTGGGCGAGAGATGTTTAATCTGGCCTGGCTAGAACAACAACTCAGCGATTTCAACCTTACAGCTGTGGATGTTCAAGCGACGCTAGTAAGCTTTACCACGCAATCATTAACCGGCGCTATTAAAAAGTTAAACCAGCCTGTGGATGAGGTCTATATCTGTGGCGGAGGGGTTTTTAATGATGAACTTGTGGCGCAGTTGCAAACCGCTCTAGGCTCAACACCGCTGCACTCGACTCAACGGCTGGGACTGGACCCGACCTGGGTGGAAGCCTGCGCTTTTGGCTGGCTGGCACATCAGCGCATCAATAATCTGCCAGGAAACTTACCCAGTGTAACCGGCGCCAGCAGAGAAGCTGTGCTCGGAGCTCTATACCTGCCCTAAGTGATTATTAAGCTGAGAACGGATATTCATAATTCAAAAGAAACTGTAATCCTCCTCTTCAAGTAGGCGCCTTAACTCAGCCGGACCAAAATCCACCGGCGAAACAAACGGCAGCAGATCGTCTCTATCGAGACCAATGGCCTTTGAACTAACCTGACAGACTCTAATATCAATAACACCAAGGGAAGAAAGTCGCGCAGCCAGATCAACCGTTGATTTGTACATGCCGTAGTTTTGTTTGAAAAACATCGCCACGTCGGGACCAAAAATCACAAAGGCAATAGGACCCGCAGGACTATTTAACGAATCGAAGTAGTCTTTTGACTGGAAGTGCTCTTCGGCGCGACGAAGTGCTTCAGTAATCTGGCCCGGCTTATTGAGATCAATTCGCGCCACATACCCTGGCGTTGAATCCACAGCGAGAACAGCTGAGTTTGAATTAGATTCTGGGTGAGAGCTTTGACTAGAGGCCTGATTAACGCCAGTGCCTAATTCCAGAATCGGCTGAGCAAGCAAAAGGCTTGGCAAGAACATGAGCAACATCAAACAACAACGCATAACAATAATTCCTGCCTAGACTTCCCTACCTGACCAAGAGAAGCCTGGGCTAGCGAGCTTAGAGGGAGAAAGACGCTCCACAGCCACAGGTAGTGGAGGCATTGGGGTTAGTAATCAAAAAGCGTGATCCCATCAAGCCCACTTCGTAGTCTACTGTCGAACCAACCAGGTACTGATAACTCAATGAATCGATCAGCACTGTCACGCCATCTCGACTTACAGCTGTATCGTCTTCTGCCATAACATCTTCAAATGAGAAGCCATACTGAAAGCCTGAACATCCGCCGCCGGTGACATAGACGCGCAATTTTAAGTCGTCATTACCCTCTTCCACCTTAAGAGAATCAACTTTGGCCACCGCGTGTTCAGTGATATTTAGCGGTGCTGGGATGTATGTTTCAATACCTGACATTAATACTCCGTACTTCAGTTTTTGTGCGTTTAGCGTTTACGTGCTTTGCAAATGAGTCAGGTAAGAACCTTGTCTGACTGCATATTTATGTTATTTCTTTACGACTCATTACTGAGCTCTTTCGAGTCTGCAGGGAACTGCGTAACATTGCTAGTTTTCTGATGATAAACAAAACTGCCGACAACTTCAGCGCCTTTCTCAATTTCGATCAACTTATAATTAACACTTCCTTGGACAACAGCCTTGGCTGCCAGTTTAATTATCTGACTAGCATAGAGATCGCCCTTAGCATTGCCGTTAATCACTATGTTGGCAACTTCAATATCGCCAACAACAGAACCACTGTTCAATACGCGAATTCTCGCATTTTCATCCGCCGACACTATATTCCCGATCACCGTTCCTTCAACTTCCAAGTTACCACTAAAGTGTATATCACCGGTCAGTGTAGTTCCCTGGGCAATCAGTGTTGTTGATCCCGAGTGACTACTATTATTGTTCTTCTCTGCTCCAAACATCTTTTATTCCTCAAATTTCCAATCAAACCTTTTATCGACCTGTGCATTCTCCATCCAGGGGTAACGCAACACTATTCTTATTTGTTCAGGCTCAAAATTCTCCGGCAGCCGCAATAGGCCACGATTTATTGAAAAATATTTAAACTCCAAACGCAGTGGCAGCTCAGCAATCTCTGTATCCAGCTCTTGAAAGGATATCTCAACCTGCTTGCCATCCAAGAGGCCAATCAACCACAGCTCCCCAAGTACCTGTAGGGTTTTCATCTTTACGGTTTTTTGCCGCGCCACCCAGCGGTAATCTATACGCCCGTCATCCAACAGGGTCAGACGCAAATCGGCGATAGAGAGGCCATCAGTCTGGTCCTTGTCGCGCAGTAATTCTCTGTAGAGCTTTAACTCTTCGTCGCGCTTATAAATACTACGCTGCAGAACAATCATCTCCTGGCGACTGTTTTCCAGCGCCGCCATATCTACCTTGGCGCTGAGTCTAATTCGACTCAATTCGTCCTGTTGCTCTGCCACCAAAGTACTCAGCTCGTCAGTCAGTGTCGCGAGCCGATGCTTTTCAGATATCTCCTGGGTATAGGCTTGACCGCCCCAGAGCTTGCCCAGAAACAGCGCCAATACCACTAGTCCACAGCAGGCAAAGATCGCAAGATACACCAGCCTCGGTCGGTAAGAGACGACCACTGACTTCAATTCGGACATCAGGGCAGCAGCGCTGGCGCAGCTAATCCGGCATTCTCAGCCAGACCACAGATGATATTCATGCATTGAATGCCCTGACCTGAGGCACCCTTAGTCAGATTGTCTTCGACCACCAGCACAATTACCTTGGCACCACCATTGGGGCGGTGCACGGCGATGCGGCACATGTTCGAACCGCGCACAGAGTTGGTCTGAGGATGACTGCCAGCGGGCAGCACATCAACGAAGGGCTCGTCGGCATAGCGCGCTTCAAACAGAGCCTGCACATCGACACTTAGATCAGTGAGATTGGCATATAAGGTACTGTGAATACCGCGATTAATCGGTAACAGATGGGGTACAAACGTCAGGTTGACCGATCCGTCCTTTGATCCACCAGCAGCAACAGCCATATCAGTTAAACCCTGCACAATCTCTGGCAGATGACGATGGCCGGAGGCGGCATAGGCTTTAAAGCTATCGCTGACCTCTGCATGCAGAGCACCAATACTAGCCTGACGGCCAGCACCGCTGACACCTGAAGCTGAGTTAGCAATCAAATCACCGAGATCGATACAACCGGCTTCCATCAATGGCAAAAAGCCTAACTGCACGCTGGTCGGGTAACAGCCGGGACAGGCGATTAGGTTGGCGCTGGCGATAGCCTCGCGATTGCGTTCCGGCAATCCATAGACCGCCTTGGGAATTAATTCCGGAGCACCGTGGGTCTGGCCATACCAGCTCTCCCAGGTGGCTACATCTCTAATTCTAAAGTCCGCGGACAGATCGATAACCTTCACCCCGCGCTCCAGTATGCTGGCGACCATACTCTGGGCGACACCATGGGGCGTAGCAAAAAACACCACATCGCACTGGGCCAGCTGATCCACATCGGGTTGGGAAAAAGTCAGATCGATAATCCCGCGCAAACTGGGGTACAGATCTGCAACCGGCTTACCTTCCTCGCTGCGTGAAGTAATCACTGTCACTTCTGCTTCTGGGTGCACGGCCAACAACCTGAGCAACTCCGCTCCGGTGTAACCTGTTGCGCCAACAATACCAACTTTAATCACGGGTCCTCTCTTTTCAATATCTAGAAATACTTTGTCGTTCTATAATACCCGAATCTTATAGCTTCTGTGCGTTTTAAAGCCCCACATAAAAACCGCGCAACCATGCTTTTCTCCGGAGGTGTTACGTGTACGAATGGGCCCTGGCCTTTCATCTAATAGCGGTTATCTGCTGGTTCGCTGCACTGTTTTATCTGCCTCGACTATTTGTCTATCACGTCATGTCTGATGACAGCACCAGCATCGAGCGCTTTATTGTCATGGAACGCAAACTCTACAACGGTATTGCCACCCCCTCGATGATCGCCACAGTAGTGCTCGGCGGCTGGCTGGTATCCATGTCCTTAGATTACTACCTCAGCCAACTGTGGTTTCAACTGAAAGCGCTGCTGGTGGTGATTTTGATCGGCTACCATTTTGCCTGTGCTGCACATCTGCGCCAGCTGCGGGATGGTGTTAACCAGAAGTCTCATGTTTACTTTCGTCTATTCAATGAGGTGCCAGTGCTGTTTCTGGTGGCGATCGTGATTTTGGTTATCGTTAAGCCTTTTACGTAGCTTTTGCCCTTGGCTCTTAACCTTGACTCTTTATTAGCCGCTACTTAATGGAAGCGCGAACAACAGTTGAGCGGTCATCTGTCGATAAAGCGCTGCCGTATCAAAGCTTCCTTAAAAGACTTTTATTACCGGCAGATAGCATCGCCGCCGCATATTCAGGATAATGCAGCCCTTATCCTCAAGCTGCATTACCGACATCACTCAATCAGGAATCGTCAATGACCTACGCTGGCCCCCGCTCCAAAGCACTTTTCGACGCTGCTCAAAAACATATTCCCGGCGGAGTTAACTCTCCGGTGCGAGCCTTTCGTGCAGTCGGCGGAACGCCGATATTCTTTGACCGCGCCGCCGGCGCCTATATGTTTGATGCCGATGGTAAGCGCTACGTTGACTACATCATGTCTTGGGGACCAATGATTCTCGGTCACGGCCACCCTCAGGTGCTGGACGCGATTCGCGAGCAGTTGGAAAAAGCCATGACCTTTGGCACCCCCACTGAGCTAGAAATTTTGCTCGCCGATAAAATCTGCGATCGAGTACCGGGCATGGATATGGTACGTATGGTCAACTCCGGCACCGAAGCCACCATGAGCGCGATCCGTCTCGCCAGGGGTGCAACCGGACGGGACAAAATTGTTAAGTTCGAAGGCTGCTACCACGGCCATTCGGATTCACTGCTGGTCAAAGCCGGCTCCGGCGCACTGACTCTCGGCGTGCCTAGCTCACCTGGCGTTCCAGCCTCACTGGCGGATCACACCATCACACTGAGCTACAACAACATCGAACAGGTTCGTGAGACCTTCGCTGAAATCGGCGATCAAATCGCCTGTATTATTGTTGAGCCTGTGGTCGGTAATATGAACTGCGTGCCACCGATTCCTGGATTTTTGCAGGCCTTGCGGGAATGCTGCACCGCCTCTGGCGCAGTATTAATTATGGACGAGGTGATGACTGGTTTCCGCATTGGGCCTCAGGGTGCAAGCGCTTACTATGGCGTAATACCAGACTTAGTCTGCCTAGGAAAGGTAATTGGTGGCGGCATGCCAGTCGGCGCCTTCGGCGGTAAGCGCGAACTTATGGAACAGATCGCACCTTTGGGCCCGGTTTATCAGGCCGGCACCTTATCGGGTAATCCCGTGGCCATGGCCGCCGGACTCGCAACCCTCACTTTAGTATCAGAACCTGGCTTCCTCGATCCACTGGTCAGACACACCGACGAACTGGTCAATGGTCTTCGTGAACGAGCAGCCAGTGCCGGTATCCCGCTAACGAGCAATCACGTGGGCACCATGTGGGGCATCTTCTTCTCTGAGGAAGAGCACATAGTTAACTATCAACAGGTTATGAAGTGCGATACAGAGCGCTTCGGCAAGTTCTTCCACGGCATGCTCGAAGCCGGTGTCTATTTGGCTCCAGCTTCCTATGAAGCGGGCTTTATGTCTGCCGCACACACCGATGATGATATTCAGTTCACTCTGGATGCTGCCGCGAAGGTGTTCAAGACACTCTAAACTACCTTCTATAGCGGAGGTAAAGCGCAGCGGTCACCAGATAGTTATGTGTGCCGGTGCGTTTTTCCGTATCATGCGCAAAATAAAGCACAGTCGACAGATCTGAGCACTAGATTCAAGCACTAGATCCAAACACTACTGGAGTAGCAATGAGCTTTTCAAGCCAACGTGGCCCCTATCCCTACACCCGTATGCGACGCAGCCGCGCCTCAGACTTTTCACGACGTCTGGTGCGCGAGTCAGCACTCAGCGCCAATGACTTAATCCTGCCGATATTTGTCGTAGAAGGAACTGGTCAGCGCCAAGCAGTGCAGTCCATGCCAGGGGTTGAGCGCCTATCTATTGACCTACTAGTGAAAGAAGCCAAAGCAGTTGCTGCACTGGGTATTCCCGCCATTGCTTTATTTCCAGTGGCTGGGGAAGAGAAAAAATCATTGCTCGCCGAAGAAGCCTACAACCCAGAAGGCTTGGCTCAACGAGCAGTCCGAGCGGTCAAACAGGCGGTCCCCGAACTGGGTGTGATCACCGATGTGGCTCTGGATCCTTTTACCACCCACGGCCAAGACGGCATTATCGATGAGCAAAGCGGTTATGTACTCAATGACATCACCGTTGAAGCCTTGGCCAAACAAGCACTCTCCCACGCCGAAGCTGGAGCTGACATAGTCGCCCCCTCGGATATGATGGATGGGCGCATTGCGGCGATTCGCGAAGAACTCGAAGAAAACGGTTTTGTGAACACCATGATCATGGCTTATGCCGCCAAGTTTGCCTCAAGCTACTATGGCCCCTTCCGAGACGCCGTGGGTTCCGCGAGCAATATTAAAGGCGGTGACAAAAAAACCTATCAGATGGATCCCGCCAACAGTGACGAGGCGCTCCATGAATGTGCCCTAGACCTTGATGAAGGCGCCGATATGATTATGGTTAAACCCGGCATGCCCTACTTAGATGTAGTGCGCCGTGTTAAAGACGAATTAAAAGCCCCGACCTTTGCCTATCAGGTCAGTGGCGAATACGCGATGCACTGTGCGGCCTTTGAAAATGGCTGGCTACAGCGTGACGCAGTTATTCTCGAATCCTTGCTGGCATTTAAACGCGCCGGTGCCGATGGCATTCTCACCTACTTTGCCAAAGAAGCGGCAGAGCTACTAAAGAGCCAATAATGCTCAGACTTGATAAATATATAAGCAATGCCACGGACCTTTCGCGGGTCGAAGTTAAACGCTACGTAAAGTATGGCGACGTCACCATCGACGGTGAAAAAGCCACCAATGCGGCACAGAAAATTACCGGCGACGAAGTTGTCTGCATCGACGGTTCAGCCATTACCCTGACGAAAAACCGCTACTTTATGCTGAACAAACCCGCAGGAGTAGTCTCGGCCACTAAAGATAATAACAACAGCACCGCCCTGGACCTGATCTTTGAGCACCGCAGCGATGAGCTGCAAATTGCTGGACGCCTGGATATAGATACCACCGGCCTGCTGCTGATTACCGACGACGGGCAGTGGAATCACCGCCTGACTTCACCGCGCAGCGAATGCCAGAAAATCTATAGAGTTACTCTGGGCATTCCAATCACCCCTGACTACAGCGAGAAGCTCGCCAATGGCGTCTGGCTCAAGGGTGAAAAACATCCCTGTCTTCCGGCTACCATGGAACAGATTGATGATCAGACGGTTTTGCTGAGTATTGCCGAAGGTAAGTATCATCAGGTTAAGCGCATGTTTGCCGCACTGGGCAACCATGTTGAGTCACTGCATCGCACTCAGGTCGGCGGTATTATTCTCGACGAGTCTCTTGAGCCCGGCGATTATCGTGCGCTCACAGACGCCGAAGTGGCTAGCATAACGGCACCGAAATCATGAGCGACCCCAGCGTAGAACTACTCGCCCAGCAACTCCATGACCTCGAAGGCAAATGTTTAATTGTTGCCGATGAAAATTGGGACGATGCTCCCTGGCTAACTATTGCCCAGTCCGGGAGCGCCAAGCGCATCTTGCGCAGCAATCGTTATGAGATTGCTCAGGCCGCAGCCCAAGCTGGGGTCTCGACGAAATTCAGCGACTTTGATTTTAGCGACCTAGAAGCCGGCAGTTTCGACAGCGTTTTGTTTCGGGTCTCGAAAGAGCGCGCGGTGAGCCACCACATTATCAATCAGGCCTCAGTGCTGCTGAAACGCGGCGGTGCACTGATGTTAAGTGGCGAAAAAACCGATGGCGTAAAAACCTACACAGGCCATGCCAACAAACTATTTGGCGACAGCTGTCAGCCCAAAAAGTGTGGCAACTATTATCTCTCTCGCCTGACCAAATACAGCGACGACGGCAAGCTTCTGGATGACAAAAACTATCTGGCCCTGCGCTCTATCGGTGGCCCCGATAATCTACCACTGCAGAGCAAACCGGGAATTTTCGGCTGGAACAAAATCGATCAGGGCAGCGCACTGTTGATCAATCAGTTTCCGCAGTTTGTGCAATCCTTTGGTGAAGCCAACCGACCCCAGTCGCTGCTGGATCTTGGCTGTGGTTACGGTTTTCTTGCCTGTGCCGCAGCACAACAGAGCTTTGAGCAGATCACCGCAACGGACAATAATGCCGCCGCTTTAAATGCCTGCACGACTAACTTTGCGGCGCTGAAAGTGGATGGAACAGTTATTCCCGGTGATGCGGGCAGTCAGCTTGAAGAGCGTTTCGATGCGATTATCTGCAACCCGCCCTTTCATCAGGGATTTAATATAGACAGTGAGTTGACGGCGAAATTTTTGACCGCCAGCAAGCGACTCTTAGCCCCTAGAGGACGTGCTCTGTTTGTGGTGAATAATTTTATTGCCTTGGAGAAAAAGGCTCTGGATTATTTTCCGCGGGTTCGGGAAGTGGCTCGCAGCGGGTCGTTTAAGCTGATTATGGTGTCGTTTAAGGATTAGAGCGCTGGGGAAGTTTTGAGATCTCTCACATTCGTTCGAGATGACAGGGTCTATACCTTGTCATCCCGACAGAGCGAAGTGACGAGGGATCTCAAACTCAATCAAAGCCCCATCACCTGTTTAATAATCTCGTTCTTCAATGGCTTAATTTGATTCACCTTGCCAAGCCCCATATTGCGCAACAACCTCACCGCCACATTGTCCGCAGCAAACAGCCGTTTAAAACCTTCCATCGCCGCCATAGTGGCCAAGTTCTCCGGTTTTCGCAGTCGCTGATATTTATTCAAGCACATCAGTGATCCCAGATCATTGCCTCGCTTGGCTTCAGCACAGAGCGTATCGACCAGAGCCTTAACATCAGCAAACCCCAGGTTGACCCCCTGCCCCGCCAGCGGATGAATCGTATGTGCCGCATCCCCCAGCAATGCCACCCGCTCAACCACATAATCTTTCGCGTGACGCTGACGCAATGGAATAGCATAGCGCTTATCCACAGAGAGAATTTCACCCACGCAGTGTTCACTGGCACGGCTTAACTCGGCACAAAAAGCCACGTCATCCAGCGCCATCAAGCGCTCGGCTTCAGCGGATTCCTGAGACCAAACCAACGAACAATAATGCTGATCGCTCTGTTTATTTAAGGGCAACAACGCCAGTGGCCCCGTGGACATAAAACGTTGCCAAGCAGTCTGCTGATGCACTGACTCGGTTTGCACTGTGGTCACTATGGCACTGTGACCATAATCCCACTCCCGAGTGGCAAACTTAAACTGCTCTCTGATACTTGAATTGCCGCCGTCGGCCGCTACCAGCAGAGGAGTCACTAGCTGCTCGCCGCTACTTAATTCAACGCTGACCTGAGACTCCGACTGACTGTATTGAACAACGCTAACCGGGCAGAGAAAATCAATATTATCCAGCTTGTCGACCTCAGCCAATAATGATTCGACCACTAAAGAGTTTTCAACTATATGGCCCAAATTGGGCTGCTGCACATCCTGACAATCAAAATGGATTTCACCGGTGCCCTCAGCATCCCAGACCTGCATGGCGCCATAGGCACTGACCCGCTGAGCGGCAATTGAGTTCCAAGCCCCGCAGCAATCTAATAGGCTTCGAGACTTTTCTGTGAGCGCTGCGACCCGCGGATCAAAATGCTCAGAATCAAAAGCGGCAGTTGCACGAGCTTCTAATAACGCAATAGATAAGCTGCTATTTGAGCGCCCCAAGAGACAGGCAAAAGCGGCCCCAACCATGCCAGCGCCAACCACAATGACATCGTACTCTCGGCACTGTTGAGCTATTTTAACTGCCATGTCCAGCCTCCTTATTGGCCATACCCATTCCAAATTTCGCAAAGCGGCTGCGCAGACTCGGCAGCAGGTCCATCATCACCAACCCAGAGTTGCGCCCCAGGGCCACAACCGAGAAGGACTGAGCAAATAATTTGGGTAAGTTATCGCTAAACATCAAGGTATTTTGCTGATCCGCCAACTGCTGTTGCTGATAGTCTTCAAGGGTTTCCAGGGAGGAGAAGTCTGCGCCGGACAATTTAGCCTTGCCCAGTACATCCGCCAGTGTCGCCACATCGCGTAACGACAGGTTAAAACCCTGTCCCGCGACCGGGTGCAAACTGTGGGCAGCATTTCCTAGCACGACAACATTGCGTCGCACCTGCTCACTCGCCGTAGTCAGCGCCAACGGATAGGCCACTCGCTCGCCCACTTTCTGTACCGTACCCATGCGATAGCCAAAGCTCTCTTGCAGGGCGTTTAAAAACTCTTCGTCGCTGGCGGCCATCAATTCGGCGGCGCGCTCTGGCGGCTGGGTCCAGACTAGGGCGCAGCGGGGACTGCCATCAAAATCTGGCAGCGGTAACATGGCCATAGGACCCTGATCAGTAAAGCGTTCGTAGGCGACGCCATCATGCGCATCTTGCAGTCCGATATTGGCAATAATGCCCTGCTGCCCATAGGGCTGCTGATCGCTGTGAATACCGAGCTGTTGAGCGGTTTGAGAATTGGCCCCGTCGGCGATCACCAGTAGAGAGGTTTGAATGGTCTCGCCGCTGTTCTCCAGAGTTAGACCCACGCCAGACTTGAGCGGCGTTATTTTTGCGACACGTTCTGGGGCCATCATCTCCACTGAGGTGGTGGCCAGCCTGCCTAGCAACACTGCGCCAATCCAGCGGTTTTCAATCACATAGCCAAGCGCTTCAACGCCAGCTTCCTCGGCGCTAATTCTGGTTAGGCCAATATGACCACGGTCACTGACATGGATATTGTTGATGGCGCTGGTATGAGATTCCAATTCTGACCAGAGTCCGGCAGCTTGGAATATTTTCCGGCTACTCCAGGAGAGCGCAGTTGAGCGCGAGTCAAAACTGGGATGATGTTGTTGCTTGCCGGACTTACCATAGGCCTGAGCCTCAAGCAGCAGCACTTTCCATTCCGGCTGCTGTTGGGCTAACAACAATGCCAGACTAATGCCCACCATACCGCCGCCGACGATCACTAGATCGTAGTTTTCTGCGCGTTCTGTGTTTATCTCTTTCATCATTCTTTAGCCATTAGTGGGTAGCCATTAGCCTGTCGCCATAAGCAGTTCAATCTCACTGCGGATTTTGGGCACCCCAGAGGTTAAATCTTGGCAACCGGATTTAGTCACTGCTATATCATCCTCTATTCGCACCGCTAGCCCGCGCCATTTTTCCGCCACATTGCTGTTATCAGGAGAGATGTAGATGCCCGGCTCCACGGTAACCACCATACCCGGCTCATAGACACGCCACTGGTTATCAATTTTATAATCACCAACATCGTGAACATCCATACCCAGCCAATGCCCTGAGCTGTGCATATAGAAATCTTTGTACGCTTCCAGCTCAATCAGCTCATTGACCTCGCCATCGAGAATGCCGACATCTCGCAGACCGGCAGTGATCACTGCCACGGTGGCATCATTGGCAACATTATAGGTCGCCCCGGGAACAATTTTGGCGATGGCTTCAAGCTGAGCCTGCAAAACAATATCGTAGATCGCCGCCTGCGCTGAGCTAAATTGGCCATTGATTGGGAAGGTGCGAGTGATGTCTGACGCGTAATCTTCATATTCACAGCCAGCATCAATCAACACTAAATCGCCGTCATTAATTTTCTGCCGGTTTTCTATGTAGTGCAGAATGCAGCCATTTTTGCCGCCACCAACAATACTAGTGTAGGCCGGAGCCGCAGCACCAGAGGCCATAAACTCGTGTTCGATCTCGGCCTGCAGCTGGTATTCATAGATGCCGGGGCGACTGATTTTCATCGCTCGACAGTGGGCCCGCGCTGAAATCTCGCCAGCCTTGCGCATTAACTTAATCTCAGCCGCCGTTTTAATCAGGCGCATTTCATTGACCAGATGATCTAGGTCGATGAATTCGCCAGGAGGCACAGAGCCACGACTTTGCTGCTCGCGAATCTGATTGATCAGGCTCATCAGATGACGGTCAAAGTCGGCGTCTTTGCCGATCGCATAATAGACCCGCTCACGGCCCTCGAGCATACCGGTCAAAATTTCATCGAGATCGTCAATCGGGAAGGCATCATCTAGGCCAAAGTCGGCAACCGCTCCATCAGGTCCAGAACGATAGCCGTCCCAGGTCTCACGTAACTTATCTTTTTCCCGACAGAAAAGCAGGCACTGACCGCGCTCGCGACCAGGCATTAACACCAATACTGCCTGGGGCTCGGCAAAGCCGCAGAGATAACTGAGGCTAGTCGATTGCTTATAAGGGTAGTGAGTATCGCGAGAGCGAATCTTTTCCGCAGCGCCAGTAATAATGGCAATGCTGTTGGGCGCCATCATCGACATAAGGTCTCTGCGCCGGGCGGCGTATTCCTTGACGGTGATCATAGCGCTCCCTTGGGGATGGATTGGCTGTGGATTGCCTTTGGCAGGTATAGCCTTTAGACGCGGTTAGTGAACAGTTGGACCACTATTGGCCGCGGCTTCCGGGTGCAGCTCAGAGAAAATCAGCTGTACTGCAATACGGATATACTCGATCAATTCAGCGTAGTCGCGCTCGCCGTCATCGTCGGTTTCAAAATCCACCGAAATCTGAGCAATAGCAGAGATATCTTCCAGCGCTTCTTTCACGTCGTCAGACACCGCAAAGCCGTCGCTCATGCCATCGCCGACACCGGAGAGATAGTTGCTGCACCACTGACCCACGGCAACCAAACGCTCAGGCAGCGGCAGTTCGTCATCCGGCAGCACCGGCTGAAACAAAAAGGCCACGTCTTCAAGGCTGGTCAATGAAGTCTCATAAAAATCCCGCAGGGGATAGGCCGCGCCATCGGCCTGTTCTTCGGATAGCCCCAACCAACCAGTAGAGGTCTCGATCAACTGATCCAAAGGGACTTTCCCACAGCACAAACGACCGCAGAGAAAGCCATGAAATCCAGAGGGATCGGCCTTTACTCGCAGTTTAAAAAATAGATCTTCCAGCTGTTCAAATGTCATCTTTATGCCTCGTTCAGGTAGCAGGCATCTTAACATTCTAATAATTTCACTGCACACCACATTGACTTAATGATCTGATTGACCAAAACTGTGTCAGTGCCTATAGTTCATGTCCGATAGTTAGTCGGCTGTAGTGCCCTGTCATTCACCAAAAAGAACTCTGATTATGAGCGGCTACCAAGAGTTAGAAACAAAACTGGACAGCTTAATTGAGCTTTGCCTGCAACTGAAACGCGAGAACCAATCTCTGCGTGCCAAAGAGTCGAGTCTGGCTGGTGAGCGCGGCAAGCTTTTGGAGCAGAATGAAATGGCACGACAAAAAATTGAGACCATGATAAATCGCCTCAAAAACTTAAACGCAGAGTAAGAATCAGCATGTCATCTATATCTTTAACTATTCGCATCCTCGACAAAGACTATCAGGTCAACTGTAAGCCGGACGAGCGTGACGCACTGATCCTGTCGGCAAAAATGCTCGATGAAAAAATGGAAGAGATCCGCCGTGGCTCGCATATTATCGGCGTTGAACGCATTGCCGTGATGGCTGCCTTAAATTTGGCCCATGATCTTATTCGCAGTGAACAGTCCGCTCAAGCCGGCGCCGACACGTCTCACTTACTGCAATCCATGAACTCTAAACTGAGTTCAGCCCTGTCAGACCTTAACAGCTAATATCAGATCAATTTTCCCCTGCTTAAAACGCCGCTTAAAACAGATTTTAGCGAGATCTTTTTTAATCTGCTCTGCTATACTCATCGCTCCTGGAGTGTGCGCCAGTCAAGAAGTCCCTGAGCCGATAATTATTACCCGGTTTCTCTCCGTCAATGTTGTTGTGCACTTCCGTGCGTCGGAAAGCCTGATATATTGCGAGGGCAGCCACCTTGAACTTCTCGGTTCGAGGCCACGTTGACAGCGGCACTCTGGGATTTATTTTAACCATGGCCATATGCCAATGAATCCCAGCGAAATACGAAATAGCATTCGAGAAAAACGACGAGCGTTGAACACCAGCCAACAACGAGCTGCCTCTGAGCAGCTGGCTAAATTGCTCTGTCGACAAGATTTCTTTCAGCGCGCTAAACGCATAGGTGTCTACCTGGCCAATGATGGTGAGATCGATCCAACACCTATTATTAATGCCGCCTTTAGAGCCAAAAAAGCCTGCTTTTTACCCCTGATTGATCCTTTAAAAGCCAATAGCCTGCACTTTGCCGAATATCAATATGGCGACACCCTGCACAAGAATCGCTTTGGTATACTCGAACCTCAGTTCAAATCCACAACTGTCACTCCGCCCTGGAGTCTCGACCTAATCCTGGTACCTCTGGTGGCATTTGATCGGGACGGTAATCGACTGGGCATGGGCGGTGGTTTTTACGATCGCACTCTGGCCCCAAGACCGGGCAAGCCAACCGGCCCAAAACTGATCGGCCTAGCTCACCAACTGCAAGAAGTGGCTGGACTGACAGCCGAGAGCTGGGATATCCCTTTACATAAAATAGCCACAGACCAAGAGATAATATGCGCAAGACTAAAATAATTTGCACCATTGGGCCGGCGACAGACTCGCTGGAAATGTTGGAAAATCTGGCCAATGCCGGCATGAATGTGGCGCGACTGAATATGTCTCACGGCACCCATGAGTCCCACCGCAAAGTGATTGACGCCATCCGCGTTCTCAACCTCAAGCTCAATCATCCGATCGCCGTATTACTCGACACTCAGGGTCCTGAGATTCGCACTGGCGATATGGCTAATGATCTGCATCTCAACGATGGCGATACCATCTCCATCGTCGCTCGCGGAGCAGAAGATGTTGAATCGTCCTCGATCCATATTAACTATGAAGACCTAATAACCGATGTAGGTATTGGCGACATTATCACGGTGGACAATGGTCTGATTAACCTGGAAGTGCTGAGCAAAGAAGAGCGTGTCATGCAGTGCAAGGTCATCGACGGCGGTCTGCTGAAAAGCAAACGCCACGTCAACCTGCCCGGCATCCGAGTTAATCTGCCGGCAATTACAGAAAAAGATCGCCGCGACATTGAGTTTGGTATGTCGCTGGATGTGGATTTTATCGCCCTCTCCTTTGTCCGCCAGGCTGAAGATATTCGTGAGCTGCGCGAACTACTCGGCGACAAGGCCGACACGATTAAGGTGATTGCCAAACTGGAAGATCAGGAAGCGGTGACCAATATGGTCGAAATTATCGAAGCTGCGGACGGCGTTATGGTAGCCCGTGGCGATCTCGGCGTTGAGGTTCCTCTCGAAGTATTACCGCGGATTCAGCGACGCATTCTGCGCACCTGCGCGGAAATGGGTAAACGCGCCATAGTCGCAACCCATATGCTCGAGTCGATGATTGAAAATCCCAATCCAACTCGTGCCGAAGTGACAGACGTAGCCAATGCGGTCTACGAAGAAGCGGATGCGATTATGCTGTCAGGCGAGACCACTGTGGGCAAGTACCCGGTAAAGTGTGTCGAGATTCTCGATCGCATTGCCCGCTCCACAGAAAGCAGTCGCGGACTTAGATTTACCGACAACCTGATTATTGAAGGGGACAAGCAACAAATTGCTCAAGCGGCGGTGAATCTTGCCGAAGCGATTTCAGCGAAGGCGATTATTGTGCCCACCAAGCGTGGCCGCATGGCTAACCGCGTGACCAATTGTCACCCCCAGGAACCAATTATCTGTGCCTTTACCAACAGCGGTGTCACAAGACGTCAGCTGGTTTTGAACCGCAATGTACTTAGCTATCAAATTGATTTTGGCCAGAACTCCGATGCAACTCTGGCAGCTGCCGCGGCAATTATGATTAATCGCGATGAATTTTCGCCAGAAGATCGTGTGGTAGTGATTTCAGATACGCTAGCTGGCGACGGTATTGAAGCAATTCAGATCCGCCAAATTGCCGATCTGCTTTAACTGATTAAGCATTCGGCCCCTAGGGGCCGAATGTGACATTCGAAAAGACTTAAATCCTAAAAAGCTAATAATCTAGAAA
>Ga0115546_1000887_pt1 | contig 19564 bp, 36 predicted proteins | sample COGITO_mtgs_1004_FD_87186 | JGI IMG/M metagenome (GOLD analysis project Ga0115546, IMG submission 87186) | Pelagic marine microbial communities from North Sea - COGITO_mtgs_100413 | ecosystem: Environmental > Aquatic > Marine > Epipelagic | place: Germany:Helgoland, sampling site Kabeltonne...
ATCTATACACTAGCTCCCAAGGGCTTAACTGTTTATCTGATTCCATTGTTATCTGTTTCTATTAGTTTAGCTATGTAATTCCATACATCAATTTCTATATTATTTTGCTTTATAAGTAATTGCATTTCTTCTTTAGTGATAGAACCGTATAAACCATTTTTTAGGTCTTTTTTTAAATTTATCTGCTTAGCTCTAATACCTAGTATTTTAGCAAACGCTTTGTTTGATGCTCTTTCATTTATTTCTTGTATGGTTAACATAGTATTTTGTTTTAAGTTAATAATAATTTAGCTACTTTTTTAATAATATCTGCTTGATCTGTCATATATTCATTATCTGTTTCATCATATAAACCTGATAAGAACATGTAGTGTTCAGTCTCTTCAAGCATAGTGTCATTCATTGACTCTACAACTTTTTTAGCGATGTCTAGTTTTAATTCTTCTGATGCTTTCATATTATAAAGAATAATGTGTTAGACGTCTTAAGTTGTAATTACGCTTACAAAAGTCAACTATGTATAGCATTCTTGCTAGTGGATCTACTATTAATTCTCTAGCATGATTTATATATTTTAGTGTTTTTAATTTACCATCACTAAGCACAGTGTATTGTATGTTTTGCTTATACACTCTATTTATTTGATAATGTGTTGAGTTGTTGTTACATCTTCTGACATAACCTGATTTAAAAGAGCCAATCTTATCACCGTTTGGTAGTTCAAATATTCTAGTGCCATTGGCTTTTTGTTTTAAAGTTGATATATCTATGATATTATACTCGAGAGCCATACGCGTAGCGTACATATTTACTAACTCGTCTTGTCTTTGTTTCCAGTTTAAAAGTCTTATTTCCATGCTTATCCAATTAAAAATTCTGTTAATATTTCTTTTGCTTCTAATGAAGCCATTGTATCTTTTGCACCTATATGAAACTCGTAAGATCTATTTAACTTTAATGGTTGATACTCTTTCCAGTCATATACCGTGAAGTATAAATTTTCTTCAGGTACATAAAACTCAAAGTCAAAGTTGGTTTTATCTTCACCGGTATTATCCTCGTGATACTCTATATCAAGTTCTTTGCATAGCTCGATAAGTTCTCTAGGTGTAACTATAATGTCTACAAAGTGGTAAGAAGTGCTAGTGTAATTTACTGATGTTGGTTGTTTTAAAGTCATAATTTTTATTTTATTATATTATCAAATGGTAATCGTATTATTGTTGTTATAAGTTCTTAATTATATTCGCTACAGCTTGTCTAAATTTAATCTCGTTAGCTCTATATTGCTCGTCGGTACACCATTTACGCCATGATCTTGTAATATGGTTTTCTCCGTACTTAGCTTCAAATTCCTTTACTTGTTTTAATTTATTTTCAATTGCTTCTTTAGTTATCATAGTATTAATTTTAATTGTTCTTTAATTCTTAGTATATCTTCGTCGCTTACTTCAAAGTTATCTCCATACTTGTCATATAAGCAATATAATAAAGCATCGTAGAAACAGTTACCTACTTTATCTTCTAAATAGTTAGCGATGTCTCTTGTTTCTTCCCAAGTTAATTTCATTGTTTTAGTATGTTTTAATTTCACCTTTGTCGTTACTGTTTATAAAGTCTTCTCCAAAGAAGATTATGAGCATCTTCTCGTCTACTAGTTTTGTTATTTCTTCATGTGATAAATGGTAATACTCTTGTATGTACTCATTATACACTTTTTCTCTTATTTCGCTCACTGATAAACCAGTGTATTTGTTGTTACCTTTTGCTTTCATTTTTTTTAGTTTTTATAGTAATATTACCGCGCCGTGTTACCACTACTTTAATAAGTGCACCTCGTCTTACCTACTACTGTGTTATATTATTAGAATAATTGGTCATATACACATTCTTGCACAAAATCTAGATGATCGCTGTTAATTTCATCGAGCATTTCATCACTCATAGGTTTACCATCATAGTCAGCGCTCTCGATAAAAGCGTCTACAAAGTCAGGATAATCATTTGTGTCTATACCGTCGACACTTACGTTTGTTACTAGTTTAAAGTCTATTTTACTCATATTATATTATTTTATAATTTAACACTAATCTATTAAAGATCTTCTCAATTTCTTCTACATCACCTACATAGGCGTAAAGTACATTGCTATGTATTTCATATGTACCTTTTATTCTTTTAGACTTCTGAATACCATTGTATACTTGTTTACTAAAATACTTTGGGAATTTGAATTTTACTATCATATTATTATTTTTTTACATTTATATTATCAATTACTTTTTGTATTTTTATTGTAGACAGTGCAATTACCTTTTTATTGCATGTACTGCTTTTGCCAGAATTGCCAACTCTCTTTTAATTACCAATAGTTTAGCGTATATGAATTTTCTCATTTTAAGTATGTTTTAAGAGGTGATTAATTATTTGGTTGTAGAAAAGATCAGAGGGATATTACACCATCTCTCTGATCATCTAAGACTACTCTACAATCAAGAAAGGTCTTACTACAGTTGGTATTGAAGCACTTGAAGTGTAGCTTTTATACTTTTCCCAGCAAGGCATTGCTTCAAGTTTTTCTTTCATTGCGGTGAAAGCGTCGTCGTGGTTATACTTTGACACTTTTCCATTTTTGAAAGTTACTTCGATTACTTGATTAGTTCCAATTAGTGATTTTCTTACTACAAATCTTTTGCTTTTTAAAGTTTCCATTTTTATATAATTTAAAGTTAATATTTATTTAATTAGTTAGTTATTTATTTTAGTTACATGTATATTATCGATCGACATTCGTAAAATTTTTGTGAAGTGCTATACATACGAAGTGATCCTAACTATTAATATCGAGTGAAGCTCGTAGAATTCTTGTGAGTGCTATACACGTTTTCTTTGAAAACATTCTCGTAGGACGGAGTCTACTCTTCCGATCTTGTTTCAGAATCAGGCCGAAGAAAAGTGTGACACTAGGCTATTAATTAGGTAGAGTAACAGGCTAATGTCACAGTTTTTATAGATCGTCAAGTATCTCGTGACCGATTAGTTTAGACGATGATCTTAATACTACTCTCAAGTAGTTATCTAAGTGTGTATGATTTTTGAATGTTAATACTCTTGTGTTATAGTTTCCGAATTGATTCTTTGTACTGATTGCTACTTGCATATTGTTTAGTTTTAAATTGATTTCCAGAATAAGTCTCTTTGCTCTTCAGACAATCCGATCAGATTAACCTGACCGAATAATTCCACGCATATTGCTTCACGTCTTTTAGACTCTGTAATTGTATTCATTACTTCGTCCCACGCTTGTTGATTTGTTTGATACATATTATTATATTTTAGTTACATTTATATTATCTGTTGATCTTTGTATTCTTATTGTAAGACTAGTCAATTAAGACCGGTCTCACAACAGTTGGAATACTTGATGAAGAAGTATATGATTTATATTTTTCCCAGCAATTCATTTGATTTAATTTTTCAGACATTGCATTGTACGCTTGATCGTGATTATATTTGAAGACTTTGCCATTTTTGAAAGTTACTTCTATAATTTGATTTGAACCGATTAATGATTTTCTTACTACGAATCTTTTTGATTTTAAAATTTCCATTTTGTTTTAGTTTTAATTATTAGTATTATTATTTATTTTATTATATTATCTAACATCGTTAGTATTTTCTTTGTAAGCAAACTTATTTTGTTTATTATTAAATTTAATTACGACTATATTATCGGTATGGATCAGTAGAAAGTTTGTATGCTATACATTTTTCTAAAGAAAAAAGGGGGGTTGTTGTAAAAAATTAGTATTACCGCAGGAAAAAGCTAAAACATCTACGGAAATCGTAGCAAAAACGTAAAAATATTATGGAAAATGCAATAAAAAGAGGGGCCCTGGGCTAAATGAAACGAATTTGGTAAAGGGCTGATAGTCAGGGAGATAGGGCATAACCCCATAGTTCAATATTTCTAATAAAAGTATTTAGAAACACATTAAAAACAGTGACATTAGGCTATTAGATATAGATAGTAAGGGGCTATTGTCACACTTCCGATAAACATTGTAAAAAAACATGCTTTCGTGTAAGTATATATACTATAAACAATATCATTTTTTATGGGTAAGCAAAAACTAAGTCCTAAAGCTGCTAAAGCAAAGGCAGTAAGAGATCTAGCGGCAGCAAATTCACCTGCTAGAAAAGAAAAAAGAGCAGATAGTCAAAAGAAAAGAAGAGAAGCAGAAAAGAAAAAAGGTAAAAGTTGGTTGAAAGGAAAAGACTACGATCACAATACTGGTAGATTTGTTTCATCTAGTTTCAATAGAGGTGGTACACAACCTAAAAATAAAAAAGATGGTACAAGAGCAGAAAAAGCAAGCAAGAAAATATAATATACATGGCAATAATTAACTCTTACCAAGTAAAAAATAAACCGAATGGTTCTGATATAATTATTGGAACATCAGTAGAAAACGGTGCTACTAAGAATTTTTCTATATCATCTATTTCATTTGCGGCTGTAGACTCATATTTAGCAACTAATAGTTTTGAGTTTGTAATAGAACCTGATGTCTTTGAAAACAGACCAGTTGGTAGTATATCTTTCGAAAACTACGAAGGAGATTTAACATCTTTCTCTAACATAAGTAACTTATATGTTAATACACTGATGCCGAATGGTTCTTATTCTATAAACTATCTAACTAGGTTGATAGGTAAGAATATAACAATAAGTGATAAAAGAGATTTAGATAGGTATGGTGTCTATTCTTTACAAGCACTCACATTGATAGAAGATAATATATATAGAATGGATCTAGGTTTCTTAGAAGGAAGCAGTTCTATTCACAACTTACACTATTATGGTATTTCTTTTAATGCAGAGTCTGGATCAGACAAAACGTTTGAGTATATCCAACCAGTACCTTACGAAACTTGGAATATTGCACATGGTTTAAACAAGTTCCCGTCTGTTAGTGTAGTAAACAATAACAATATAATAATGTATGGAGAGGTAACGTACATTGACAGAAATAATTTAACAATAAGCTTTTCAGCTGGATTTTCAGGTAAAGCTTATTTAAACTAAAAAAAAAAAATAACAATAAATTACTTAAACTAAAAAAAATGGCAATAAATTATTTAAGCAGCGTAGATTTTAATCAAAATGAGCTTATAAAAGCTCGAATTGAAAACCAACCAAACGACGCATCTGTAGGAACTGGTGTTGAAGGTCAATTATATTATGATACAACATTAGATGTATTAAAAGTATTTTCTAACGGATCATGGGTAGAAGTTGGCGGAGGTGTAACCACGTTAACTACAACAGATAGTACTTTTATAGACCTTACTCCTAATACAGCTACCTCTGGAGCGGTTACTGTAACAGCGGCTTTATCAGCAACTGGTACACCAGACAATACAAAATATTTACGTGGTGATAATACATGGTCACCTATTAGTGGTATATCAGGCACAACTTATGATTTAGACTCTATTCAGGTAGGAAGTGACGTTGCTATTACTTTAGTTGGTTCAGATGCCACTATAGATACATTGACTCTAGTTGCTGGTACAAATATAACGCTTACGGATAATGGTTCTAATAGCATAACTATTGATTCGTCTAATCTAGACCAAACTATAACCCTAACTGGAGAAGTTACAGGTTCTGGAACAAGTTCTATCGCCACTACGGTATCCGATAATGTATTAGATGTTGCTAACTTTAACGCTTCAGCTATTATAACAGCAGCTGAAGGAATTGAGAATAACAATAACGATACTACACTACCAACATCTGCCGCTGTTAAAGCTTATGTAGATACTTCTGTTGTAGGTGGTTTAGTTTACCAGGGAGGATATGACGCCGCTACAAATACACCAAACTTAGATGCAACACCTATAGTTGGTATTAAAAAAGGTTGGACGTATACTGTTACAGTTGATGGATTGTTCTTCACCGAACAAGTTAGAGTTGGAGATGTATTAATTGCGGAGATTGATTCGCCAACTACTTTGGCAGAATGGACAACAGTTCAAAACAATATAGACATTGCTAGCGCAAGTCAAATAGGTATTGGTAACGTTGCCGCGGGCTCTGGGGTCAATGTTTCTTATAGTAATGGAACTGCAACTGTATCAGTACCAGCTGCAGCTGTTATATCAGGAAGTATCGCTGTCCCTACGTCAGGCACATATACTTATCCAAGCAGCATAACAGCAGGACAAGGATTTTTTAACGTGTTAATACAATTAGTTGATTCTAATGGAGAAACTGTTTACGCTGATGTTCAAAGACTAAGTACTACAACATTCTCTGTAAACTACGGAGTAACTGAACCAACAGGGGTTATAGCTTTAGTACAAAAAATAGGTTAATAATAAAATATAATAGATGAAGTTTAAAAGTAATATAGAATTACAAGCTGGCGTAGAGGCGGGTGGAAGTACAGGTTCTAGCGGACAAGTACTTTCATCTACAGGTTCTGGTGTTGCTTGGATAGATCAAAGCGCTGTAACATTAGCGTCTGACCTTGTATTCTTTAATGTAAAAAACGAAACAGGTTCGACCATACTTAAAGGTAAAGGTGTTATGGCTGTGGGTACTGACGGCAATTCAGGTCATATACTTATAGATGAGATGATTGCTGACGGATCTGTAGAGGCTAAATACTTTTTAGGTGTACTAGAAGAGGATATACCTAATGGTGGTTTTGCAAGAGTTATAAGCTTCGGTCAATTAGATCAGTTTAACACTAGTGGTCAGAACGGGGAAACCTGGAATGATGGACAAATATTATGGTGTGATCCAGCTAACCCTGGAGACTTTACAATAACAGAACCTGACGGACCAAACGTTAAGATAGCTGCTGCTTTTATATTAAACTCATCTACAAACGGTAAGATACAGATAAGGGTACAAGCAAACGAGGGTGTACACGATCTGCACGATACAAAAATAACATCTCAGGTAGATGGTGACGTGTTGGTTTGGGATAACACTACAGGTGTTTGGTTTAATGACAGTACGCTAAATGTAGATTACACAAATAGTAGAGTAGGGATCGGGACGATTAGTCCAGGTACTAAATTAGACGTTGATGGAGTTATTACAGCAACTGGAGGAAACTCAACTCAATGGAATATAGCTTACACTGATAGAAATAAATGGGATGGCGGTGCAACAGGTTTAGTTGCTGCTACTGGTAGAACTTCACTAGGCTTAGGTGCTTTAGCTATTTTAGGCTCAGTCGACGCTGCTACAATAACAGATAACTCAGTTGGTGCAGCTGAGCTAAATGTTAGTGGGAATGGAACAACCGCTCAATACCTTAGATCAGATGGTGATGGTACATTTACTTGGGCAACGCCTACAAACACAACTTACGGAGTTGCAACTGATGCTACATTAGGCTTAATTGAGTTGTTCAGTAACACTGACCAAACTGTAGCTGCTAATGCTGTTACAACAACAGCGGGTAGAACCTATGGGTTACAATTAAACTCTGCAAATCAAGGGGTTATAAATGTACCTTGGACAGATACTAATACAACTTATTCTGCTGGAACTGGTTTATCTCTAACAGGAACAGCCTTCAGTATTGATAGCTCAGTAGTAACGTTAGACGGAACTCAGACATTAACAAATAAGACCATTAACGGGTCTCAATTAGTAAATACTTCAGTAGCAAACGGTAAATTAGCTAACTCTTCATTAACTGTAACAGCAGGAACTGGAATGAGTGGCGGAGGAGCTGTTTCCTTAGGAGGTTCAATAACATTAACAAATAATGATAAAGGATCTTCTCAAAATATATTTAAAAACGTTGCAGTTTCGGGTCAGACTTCTATTGTTGCTGACAGTAATAACGACACTCTTACATTTGCTGCGGGAAGCAATATAACGCTTACTACAGATGCCACTACAGATACTTTAACAATTACTGCTAACATTAACCCCGGAGATATTACAGGAGTAACCGCTTCCGCTCCTTTAACAGGTGGTGGAACTTCAGGGAATGTTACAGTTGGAATATCACAATCATCAGATACCACAGATGGGTATCTTTCATCTGCTGATTGGACAACATTTAATAGCAAAACATCTAATACAGGTACTGTTACTTCCGTTGGAGGTACAGGTACTGTTAGCGGTCTTACTTTGTCAGGCACTGTAACAGGCTCAGGCAATCTTACTTTAGGAGGAACCTTAGCACTAACAAGTGCCAATGTAACGGGGGCTTTAGGGTACACTCCTTATAATGCCACCAACCCTTCGGGATATACCACTAACACAGGTACAGTTACAAGTGTTGGAATATCACACGCAGGAAATGCATTTACTGCAGGAACTGCAGTTACAACTTCAGGCACACTTGCTATTACTATGGCGGGTACTGCTGCTCAATACATTAACGGTCAAGGTAACTTGGTCACTTTCCCCGCTATTCCTCAAGGTGATATCACTGCAGTTGTCGCGGGAACAGGTTTAAGTGGAGGCGGTACAAGTGGTTCTGTTACTCTAACTAACTCAGCCCCTAACGTAACTACAAACTTGTCTACTACTACTGCTGCGACTACAGTTACAATTGTTAGTTCTGATGGTACTAACGCTTCAATTCCTGCAGCCACAACATCTGTTGCGGGCGTAATGACGGGTGCTGATAAAACTAAGTTAAATGGAATTGCATCAGGTGCTCAAGTAAATGTTGCTACAAATTTAAGTAAAACTACATCTACTACAGACGTAACTATAAATAGTTCTACAGGTACAAATATTGCTATAGGAGCTGCTTCAACTACAGTTGCTGGTGTTATGACTAAAGCATTATATGATAATGTAATAGCTAATAATGCTAAAGTATCCAATGTTACAACAAACTTGGGATATACAGCATCTGCTACTAATGGTGTTGTAACTAGTTCAGATGGAACAAATGCTACTTTACCTTTAGTTGTTGCTGCTGGTAATGCAGGATTAATGACGGGTGCTGATAAAACTAAGTTAAATGGCATCGCGTCAGGTGCTGAAGTTAATGTACAAAGCGATTGGAATGCTGCTTCCGGCGATGCTTTGATATTAAATAAACCTACAATTTACGCAGAACCTGGTATATTTAGTGGCGGTGGAACCCCAACATTAGCTAGCGGAGTAACTGGTGCGGAAGTTCGTAGTTTAATTGGAGCAGGTACGTCATCAACTACAGGTACAGTACAAGGTGTATTTGCCGGGGGTGGATTAACAGGAGGTGTGGATTTTGGAACATCAACAGGCACTATTAGCCACGCTGATACCTCTTCGCAAGCCTCTGTAAACAACTCATCCGGTACAGTTATACAAGATATTACATTAGATACTTACGGACATATAACAGGACTTGCTTCTGTAAATTTAGATGGTAGGTATTACACTGAAACAGAGTCTGATAGTAGATTTGTTAATGTTACTGGCGACACGATGTCAGGTGACTTAACTGCTACTAACTTCATATTATCATCTGATGAAAGAAAGAAAACGAAAATAGAGGATTTATCGTGCGATAATATAGACGTGAACTGGAAGTCTTTCGAAATGAAAAACAACGAAGGAGAATACAGAGTAGGTGTTATAGCTCAGGAGTTAGAGATAAAACATCCTGAATTTGTAAACACAGATACCGAAGGATTTAAGTCTGTAAAGTATATCGATTTATTAATCGCTAAAATCGCAGAGTTAGAAGCTAGATTAGAAAAAGCAGGGATATAATGGCGATACCAAATACTAATAGCGGATGGAGTTTAAATACTGTTAGAGTAGAGCTTGGGTTAGCCACTAATACTAGTCTAACCGCTTGTATTACTGCTGCTAATGCTCAAGGAGGATGGGATCCAGTTTACTCTGGAAGTAAAAACTCTTTATTGAATTTTAGAAACTTCGTAGCCCCTACAACTCAAGAATTCTATCTAACCATAAATTCACCAAAAGGTTCTCTTGCTTGTGGCAACTTCGCTGATAATGTTGCTTACCATAACGGAGCTTCTAGTAGTGTAGCGAGTTTAGGTGACACAATATATAGTAATGCATCAGGTACAGTGCCATATCCTGCAGGAACCTACGGTCAAACTTTTTATTCAGGAGGATATGTAGGATCTAGAATTGTAGTAGATAGCTTTGGAGTTGTACAAAGCTACTTTATATGTTAATTTTAAATAAAATAATATGAAAATACCAGATACCGACTTACAAGATTATTCAGGTACCGAATTTAATGTTTATAAAGACTCAGAAGGAGTTACTTTTATGAAATTCTCTAACGGGAAATGGTTAGATAATAGAGAGGTGTATGCTTCTGTGTTTTTAGGAAAATGTGATTCTTGTACCGGGTTTTTTAAAGATTCTTTTAAAGACTTTACTTATGATTCGGTATTAGTTGCGGGTTTAGGTTTTGGATTAATACCTTACGAATTATCTGAAGTTAATAAATGTAGTAAGATAGATGTTGTAGAAATTAGTCAAGAGGTTATTGACTATAACGCTTCTTTAGGGCATTTGAACCCTATTATAAATATCATAAAAAGCGATATATTTGCATATACTACAACAGAGAAATATGATTTAATTATTATAGATATAATCTGGGAAGAAGAAGAAATGACGGAAGAGCAATATCAACTACTTGTTTCTAAATTCTATAATACAAATTTAAACGAAGGAGGCTCTTTATATGTGCCTGTACTCCACAAATGGTTAATAAAACAAGTAAATAAATAATTAATTAAAAACATAAATTATGATTACTTACGATTGGAATTGCAAAACAGTAGACGCTTATCCTCAAGACGGTGAATAACATTAACGAGTAATTTGTATGTAAGATTTTGTAAACTCAAGTGATGATAACCTTGTAGTCAAATTAAATTTAATTAAATAAAAAAACATGACAGACAAAATTGTCAAGAATCTTAATTTTGGTGAAGACGCTAAGATTAAAATATTTGAAGGTATAAATAAATTAACAAAAGCTGTTAGCTCTACACTTGGAGCTAGCGGCCAATGTGTTATCTTAGAGGACAGTAACGGTAGACCTATTATTACAAAAGACGGAGTAACAGTTGCTGATTCAATAACTTTACTAGATCCTGTAGAAAACATGGGTGCTACGCTTCTAAAGGAAGCTGCTAGAAAAACTGTAAAAGAAGCTGGAGACGGAACAACCACAGCTACAGTACTAGCGCACTCAATTTTAAACGAAGCATATAAAGCTTCTAAAACCGGTAATATCAGAGAAATAAAAAACGGTATAAATACAGGTGTAGAAAAGGTTATAAAATACCTAGAAGATAAAAGTATAGAAGTTAGTGGTGACATGCTTATGGATATTGCTACGATAAGTTGTAACAACGATAGAGAACTAGGAGAGATTATAGGCAATGCTTTTAAAGCTGCTGGAGAAAATGGGGTTGTAGTAATGGAACCTACAGACACTGAAGAAACCACTTTTGAATTAGTTGATGGTGTTCAATATGAAAAAGGTATTACAAATTCTCATTTTGTAACAAGCAAAGAAAAAAGAGTTGCAGAATTAGATAACCCACTAGTATTACTTGTCGAATCCCCTGTAGAATCTATAAGACAAATACAATCGGTATTAGAATACGTTATAGCTAACAATAAACAGTTATTGATTATTGGTGATTTAGATCAAAAGATAACAAGTACTTTAGCTATGAACAAGGTTAAAGGAAACATAAAAGTAAATGTAATAGACGCTCCAACTTATGGAGTAAACAAGAAAGATGTGCTATCTGACTTAGCTGTATTAACTGGAGCCACTATTATAAACGAAGACTTAGGTGACGACTTGGATATAATTAATCCAGATTTACTTGGATCTTGTTACAAGAGTACAACTAGCGATTACGAAACAATACTACAGGTAAACACAGATTCTGAAGAAGTTTTAGACTTGATAGAAAGTGTTAAAACTCAAATAAAAGAAGCAAAGTCTCCAGGTGACGTAATAAGACTAGAGAGAAGATTATCTAGATTATCTGGTAAAGTTGCTGTCGTAAAAGTTGGTGCTAATTCTGAAATAGAATTAAAAGAAAAGTCTGATAGAGTAGAAGATGCAATTTGCGCAACTAAAGCTGCTATAAAAGAAGGTATAGTTTCAGGAGGTGGTGTTGCTCTTTTAGACGCTTCTAATAAAATTAAACCAGAGAACAAAGGAGAAGAGTTGCTGTTAGAGGCGATTCTAGCGCCATTTAAGAAGATATTATCAAACGCGGGTGTAAACATACAGGTTTCAGGAATAGAAGGCGTAGGATATGATGTAATAAGTGGTGAGATGGTTAATATGATAGAAAAGGGTATCATAGATCCATTATTAGTTACTAAAAGCGCATTAAAAAACGCTGCTTCAGTAGCAACAACTATATTATCAACTGACTGTGTAATTAATAATTTGAGAATTGGAGATGAAAGCGGTAGGTAATAATATATTAGTAGAAAAAATAAAAGAAGGTCCAGTATCTAAAACAATAGGTGGATTACTATTAACAGAATCTCAAAGGCAAGATATTAGATATAAACAAGCTAAAGTCGTAAACTGTGGAGACCTAGTCTCTGTTGTTAAAGAGGGAGACATTATATTTTATGATAAACACGCTGGACATAAGATAGAGATAGAAGATGCTACGTATGATGTTATAAGATTACAAGATGTTGTCATCGTTTTATGAGAATAGAACCTAGTGACCTTAGGGACTTAAATCTATTAAAACACTATAGGATAATTAGAAAATGGGCTTGTAGGAATAATGACTTAAACGATGCTGATTTAGAATTACTTATATATCTAGATTGTATAGATATGTTCACTAAGGATGATTTTAAAAAAGGCGCATACTCTTATAGCTGGGATAACCGTAGGTGGAATAGAATGCTAAAAGAAAACTGGATAACAGTTTGGAGAAAACGTCAAGGCGCTAGTCAAAAGTTTAATATATATAAAGTTTCTTTTAAAGGCAAGCAATTGATAAGTAGAATATATCGTATGATGCTTGGTAAAGAAGATATTCCAATTAGCCAAAAAAGAAACAGCATCATGAGAGGTAAAACTTACACTGATAAAGTTTTAGCAGTCTCTATAAAAAATGTAAACAAAGATAAAACAAGATAATATGCAAAACAAACAATTAAACGTAGATCCATTGACAGATATGCCTGTCGAATATACAATGGTGCCGCCAGTACCATCAAATGAACTTGGTATGGCAAGACCTGTTTTTAACAACGCTCAACAACTCGCTGCTGAAAGCGTTTTTGGAGACGTTAGACAAAGACAAGCTTCATTAGGGAATAACACTCCATTGTTTAAAAAAGCTTGCGGAAGCTACAAAAAATAAAGATATGAAAAACATGAAACAAGGAGCACAGGGATTAGTTGGTGAAAACACTTTATGGGACGGTCCACTTAGCCAAACTGGAAGACCACACGGAAAAGGCTCTAGTTCTGGAGCAAAAGGTATGAAGCTTAAATTAATGCAACCATGTGGTTGTATTGGCGATTGTGGATGTAACGTGTCTACTCCTATAACGTATAGAGCTAAAATGTAGACATGGCGGCTAAAGTTAATAAAGCTGAAATGGCTTGCAATAAGCCCAAAAAGACACCTAGCCACCCTAAGAAATCACATGTTGTTAAAGCTTGCTCTAATGGTGTGGAAAAAATAATTAGATTTGGTGAGCAAGGAGCTAGTACAGCTGGTAAACCTAAATCTGGTGAATCTGATAGAATGAAAGCTAAAAGAGCATCTTTTAAAGCTAGGCATGCTAAAAATATAGCTAAAGGTAAAATGTCAGCTGCATACTGGGCAGATAAAGTCAAATGGTGATACATGGGATATAAAATGAGAATGGGTAAGTTGTCTATGGATAACACGCCTATATATCAATTAGATTTAGAAGATGGTGTAATGGGTCAAGCCAATAGGAATGGTTCTATTGCGCTTAATTCTAATATAGACCCTAACACACATGAGGACGTAATAAAACACGAGAAGGTACATCTAAATCAAATGAGTAGAGGTGATTTAGATTATGATGAAAAATACGTTTACTGGAAAGGAAAAAAATACCAAAGATCTTCTATGGACGAAGGTAGTAATAAATTGCCTTGGGAAAAAGAAGCTTACAACAAAACAAATAAAAAATAAAAAAAATGAAAACACCTTTTAAAATGAAACCAGGTAGAGGTAATATGCCTAAAACAGGGAAAGATATTCCTTTGAACATGAAATCACCAATGTACATGGAAGGTCCTGGTGACGATGATGATGATAAAAAGGCTAAAATTGGAGAAGTTCCTGGTTTTGAAGAAATAAAGAAAAGGTTTGAGGGAAGATACACAGTTGTACCTAAGCGAGGTAAAACTAATGAATACAGTTTAATAAACAAAAACGGGTTTAGTGTTTCCTACAAGCCTGGAAAAAATGTAGAAGACAAGAGTATGAGCGTTGTTGATGCAATAAATTCTTCTATTAAAAGTAAGAAATAAATTACAATTATTTTTTGAAACCAGTCGTAGCTATGAGTAGAAAAGAAAAAATCGATTTGTTTTTATCTAAATGGATAAGCAGAAAACTGATAGTATTCGCGATAGCTTCTTTTGCTTTATTTAGCGAAAGTATCGAGAGTGATGACTGGGTAATCGTAGCAACAGCTTACATATCTTTACAGGGAGTGACGGACATAGTTGAAAAACTTTATAATGCTAAGAAATGAGTTTAGATGATTTAAGACTATATACACTAAACGCTTCCGCGATGGCAGTTTCGTTTACAAACGCAGAGAGAACATTGAAGATACTTTTACTATGTGTTTCAATAATTTACACAATACTTAAAATTATTGAAATGAAAAACAAAAAGAAAGATGAAGCTAACTAAAAACTTCAGTAAGTCTGAATTTGAAAGCAAAGACGGTGCAGAGATGCCAAAAGAAGTGCTAGCTAATATCGAGAAGCTTGCTAAGTTTTTACAGGTAATAAGAGACAACACTGGAAGATCTATAACGATAAATAGCGGTTATAGAAGCGAGTTATACAACGAGAAAATTGGTGGTGAACGAAAATCGCAGCATCTATTAGGTACCGCGGCGGACATTGTTGTGAAAGACTATACGCCAAAACAAGTTTACGATCTTATAGAATTATTAATAGAAAAAGGAGACTTACCAGAAGGTGGTTTAAAAGCATACGATACTTTTACACATTATGACATTCGTGGTAAAAAAGCACGTTGGTAATGAAAAAACTAATATTAATACTTTTACTATTTGGTTGTAGTTCAAAAAAAGTAGTTACTGAGTACAGAGATAGAATTGTAAACGACACAGTGGTTAAAACAAGAACAGAGGTTTTAGTTGAAAGATTCACAGATACAATAACAGTTAATCAACCATGTGACAGTTTAGGTAATTTAAAACCTTTTAAGCAACTTATTTCCACGTCTCAAGGTAAAGTATCTATACAAGGTAAAAACAATGTTATAACTGCTGAAATTGACTTAAAAGAATATAAAGAAGTATTAGAAAAAGAATACAAAAGTAAGTTAGATAAAAATACTATTATAAAAGAAAAAGAAGTTATTCGTTATAGAACGCCTCTTTGGTTAATTTTGCTTTGCCCAATACTTTATGGACTAGGATATTTAACTGGAAAACTATTATAAAAACGTGTAACTATAGTAACATAAACAAATTAAATTAAATCAAATGAACAAAATTAAAGAAGATCAATTAGAAAGAATCGTAGATCAAAAAAAGAAATTAGATCAACTAATGATAAACATTGGTATTGTTGAATCTCAAAAACACTTTTTACTTCATGAAGTAGCTGAAGCAGAAAAAGTTATGAGTGAGATCAAGGCTGAACTAGAAAGTGAGTATGGAGCCGTATCTATTAATTTAGAAACTGGTGAGTACGATGAGATCAAGCAAGACGTGAAAAAGTTAGAAGTAGTTGAATAATGTCTAATGTTATAAGAAAAATAAGTATAGGTTCTGACTACAAGAATGACGCTATGCATTATTCAGTAGGTCAACAAGTGTATGGTGGACATGAAATATCGCACATATTGTATGAAGAACATACTAATTCTTATAGTATATATATCAAGAAAAACAACGAGATATTGCCATGGAAGAAATTTAATCCTAACATGGCTATATCAGTTGAATATGATTTAGAATATTAATGAGAAGTGTTTATGATTTTATAGTAAAACCTACTAGTAGCAGATATTCTAACGAAAAAAAAGTAGGTAATAAAAAACTATTGCTTAACACAAGTATAGAAGAGTTTAAGTTTATAAACAGAGAAGCTATAGTTGTATCTGTGCCATTGTTCTTTGATACGCCAATAAAACCTGGTGATAGAATAATAATACATCACAATGTTTTTAGAAGGTATTATAATCAAAAAGGTAAAGCTGTAGACAGTAGTAAATTGTTTAGAGATGATTTATTTTTTTGTCAACTTGATCAAATATACCTTTATGAAAGAGATGGTAAATGGTTATCTATAAATGATAGATGCTTTATTATTCCGATAAAAAACAGAAATGTATTTTCTTTAGACAAAGAAGAAAAAAACATAGGTGTAGTAAAAATAGGTAATAGTAATTTAGAGTCTTTAAATATAAATCCAGGTGATTTAGTTGGTTATAAATCAAATAGAGAGTTTGAATTTATGGTAGATAACAAAAGGCTTTACTGCATGCAATCAAATGATATTTTATTAAAGTATGGATACAAAGGAAACGAAGAGGAATATAATAGAAGCTGGGCAGAAAGCTGTTGATGAGTTAATTCAAGTAGCTAAAGAAAAAATAGTAGATTCAGGTGATGATATTACTGCTGATAGATTGAAAAACGCAGCAGCAACAAAAAAACTAGCTATATTCGATGCTTTTGAAATACTAGCTCGCATAGAACAAGAAAGTGCTTTACTTGAAGAAAGCATGAGTGGAGTTAAAAAAGAAAAAACCTTTAGAGGTTTTGCTGAAGGAAGATCCAAGTAATGTATCAGCAAAATTTAATAAAAACTCTAGAAGATTACATAAAACCAAGCTTACTAGATAGAAATAATAGATATAAAAAGTGGAATAGAGGCTACAACGCTGATATTGATGCTATTATAATAAGTAATGATGGAACTATAGGTGAAGTCGTAGAAATACAAGATCTAAAAATAGCTTTACCTTTAAAACCAAAAAAAATATACAAATGCTCTCAAAATAAAAAAGAGCAGATGTGGAAAAAACTAGAGTACCCAAAAGAACTTTCTAAAATAAAAAGTGTTTTTGACTGGGAAAAACATACCAATGAATTTAAAGAGAAATGGTATGAGTATATAGATACTGAGTTTAAAAGAAGAGATGAAGGTTTTTGGTTTCAAAACAACGGAATACCAACATACATAACTGGTTCTCACTATATGTATTTGCAGTGGTCTAAAATAGACGTAGGAGCTGCTGATTACAGAGAATCAAATAGAATATTTTTTATATTCTGGGAAGCTTGTAAAGCCGACAATAGATGCTATGGTATGTGTTACCTAAAGAATAGACGATCTGGGTTTTCCTTTATGGCTTCTGGAGAAGTAGTTAACCAAGCTACTATATCTAGTGATTGTCGTTTTGGTATATTATCAAAATCAGGTAGTGATGCTAAAAAAATGTTCACGGACAAAGTAGTACCAATATCGATCAATTACCCTTTCTTTTTCAAACCGATACAAGATGGTATGGATAGACCTAAGACAGAATTAGCCTATAGAATACCAGCGTCTAAGTTAACTAGAAAGAAATTAAACGAAGGAAATGTACTAGAGGAGCTTGATGGCTTGGATACTACAATTGACTGGAAAAACACAGGTGATAACTCTTATGATGGTGAAAAGCTAAGATTATTAGTACACGATGAGAGTGGAAAATGGGAAAGACCTGATAATATATTAAACAACTGGCGTGTAACAAAAACAACACTAAGATTAGGTTCTAGGATCGTTGGTAAGTGTATGATGGGTTCAACATCTAACGCTTTAGATAAAGGAGGTAGTAACTTTAAAAAACTTTATGACTCTTCAGACGTTAAAAATAGAAACCGCAATGGACAGACTAGCTCAGGGCTATATTCTTTGTTCATACCTATGGAATGGAATTACGAAGGATTCATTGATACTTATGGATTACCTGTATTTGAAAAACCAAAAAAAGGTACAGTAGATCCTAGTGGACAAGAGATAGAATATGGAGTAATAGAGCATTGGGAAAATGAAGTTGAAGGATTAAAAAATGATCAAGACGGTTTAAATGAATACTATCGTCAATTCCCAAGAACAGAAAAACACGCTTTTAGAGATGAAGCTAAATTATCTTTATTTAATTTAACAAAGATATACGAGCAAATAGATTATAACGAAGACTTAAATAATTCTAAAATGGTTACTAGAGGTAGTTTCCAATGGGAGAATGGAGTTAAAGATACTAGAGTTATATTTACACCTAACGCTGATGGAAGATTTTTAGTGTCTTGGGTTCCTCCTGTAGAATTACAAAATAGCGTTTTAATTAAAAATAATGGTAAATATCCTGGTAATGAACATATTGGAGCTTTTGGTTGTGATAGTTACGATATATCAGGCACAGTAGATTCAAGAGGATCAAATGGCTCTTTACACGGATTAACTAAGTTTAGTATGGATAATGCTCCTGCTAATATGTTTTTCTTGGAATATATTGCTAGACCACAAACCGCTGAAATGTTTTTTGAAGATGTATTAATGGCTTGCATATTTTATGGGATGCCAATATTAGCTGAAAATAACAAACCTAGACTTTTATATTATTTTAAAAGAAGAGGGTACAGAGGTTTTTCAATGAATAGACCAGATAAAATATATGGAAATTTATCAACAACAGAGAAAGAAATAGGAGGAATACCTAACTCAAGTGAAGACATAAAACAAGCTCACGCTGCAGCTATTGAAACATATATAAATGATTTCGTTGGTGCAACTGAAAGAGGTTACGGTAGCATGTATTTTCAAAGAACATTAGAAGATTGGGCTAAATTTAATATAAATAATAGAACAAAGTTTGATGCAACTATTAGTTCTGGATTAGCTATAATGGCTTGTAATAAAAATAAATATACGCCGGTGTACAAACAAGATAAAAAACCTGTTTCGATATTTTTTGGTAAATACGATAACAAAGGTCACGTTTCAAAAATAATAAAATAAATGATTTATAAAAGCGTAAACAGCACATTTCCAAGTCAGGTAGTACCTGATTCAGTAAAGCAAAGTTACGAGTACGGATACGAAGTAGGAAGAGCTATTGAAAATGAATGGTTTAAAGGTGACCGCGGTGTAGGAGCTGGTGGAAGATTTGGCAATAACTGGCAAAACTTTCACAGACTTAGATTATATGCTAGAGGAGAACAGTCTGTTCAAAAATATAAAGACGAATTATCTGTAAATGGTGATTTATCTTATCTTAATTTAGATTGGCA
>Ga0115546_1000888_pt1 | contig 19562 bp, 14 predicted proteins | sample COGITO_mtgs_1004_FD_87186 | JGI IMG/M metagenome (GOLD analysis project Ga0115546, IMG submission 87186) | Pelagic marine microbial communities from North Sea - COGITO_mtgs_100413 | ecosystem: Environmental > Aquatic > Marine > Epipelagic | place: Germany:Helgoland, sampling site Kabeltonne...
TACAGCGCCTGAGTTCATTGACATGGAAGCGATCCTTCAGCAATTGATGCACAGACCGATCCAGTAAGTCTCACTCGTCTCGATCTGGATTGCGCCTTTTCGGGGGGTTATGCAAAAAGCCCCAGACTATAGCGCAGGTACCAGCGGACATTGAGCAAGATGATCTCTGACTGAAAGTGACGCCATTTGAACGGTTCCGAAGCGGGCATAGGACGGATTGCTATCAGGGCAACTCAGCATACCAGCTTAGCGAGCTGCATTTTTTGCAACGGAACCCGTTAACCTCACACGGCTCCTCAACAGCCTGGTGTTTGTCATACACACATCGCATGAATTGCGAGGCTTGGTAGATGCGCTTTTGCAACTTGAAAACTCTTCGCTCTAGCTGTCGCCAGGGAAGCGCCCTCCATTCATACGTAGTCGTTAACTCGTTCATGACTTATTCATTGCTACTCGTACCGCTACCGTCCAAACTGTTGTGCCTCTGTCGGCATATCCCCTAGCTTTCCTAGAGGCATTGGCTTCTGAGACAATCCTGCTATCCTGCTGCTTGCGGGTTGACGCCCTGCTCAAGTCATTGAACACGACTTGAGAGCAAACAGGACAGTTACTTCGTTCCTAGTTTTCGTTTGGCACTGACGTTAGGTTCCCACTTTCCGCCGGGTTTTTAGAGGATGCATCTAGGTCAAGAGGGTAACTGCCTAGCTCGATTCCCTTTCCCGTTTTGGGCAAGCCTGGTTCTCCGAATGGAGACCCCCATCTGGAGGATTATCCCCGCGTTGGCTTGGTCTCAATGACGACGGTTCTAGCATGGGTTCAAGTTTGTTAACCTTGGCCAGCTATGCTGGGCGGAGTTCCCGGTCGGGTTCCGGGTTACCGCCTTTTCGACCATGCTTGCTGCAACGGGGTGTCAATCCAATCACAGTGGTCGATGCTGTCACTCCCGCATCAGGGAGGGATAGAATTTCACTATCACGAAAACTAAGTTGTCAAGATTCCATTCGGATTCCTCCTTATGTTTAATCTTGCCAGCTGTCCCCAGGCAGATTGCCTGTTTAAGCTGAACGAATCGCACACCCTCAGTTGAACCTCGCCCCCGTGTCGCTATATTTTTCGGCTGTGTCTGTCTATCTAGATAATGTCAACATGGCTGTTGATATCGAAGCCACCGACGGGTGCTTCGAGCGTGGCAATTTGAACCCCACCTAGCGTGATCGCTCCGCTGCCAGCGTTGTAAGTCAGTGACTCACGAATAGAATCGGCGCTGCCCATGCGAGCTTGAGGCAACATATCTTGTTGAATTTGGAGCATGTCGCCTTCAGCAGCATTGAAGTTTTGAATCACATCGATGCTGCCGAAAACAAGGCCAAAGATATCTGTACCGTCGCCGCCGATGAGAATGTCATTGCCGCCGCCACCAATGAGCAAATCAGCGCCATCGCCGCCGATAAGAATGTCGTCACCGCTGCCGCCGATAAGAATGTCGTCACCCGCACCCCCATCCGCAGTAATCGGTGTGGCCGTACCACTCGCATTCAGAAAATCATTGCCATCGCCACCCGAGAAGACAACCGATTGAACTCCGCTGCCAGTGAGATCACCCACCGTCAGCGAGTCATCACCACCCTGGCCATTAATCTCAAACTGCTCAATCTCTTCATTAGTCAGGATAAATAGTCCCAGATTGAGCCGATTAAAAATAGCCTGACCATCCACTTGACGCAAGTCAAACTCATCGCCAGCACCATCAGCACCGTTCACTTGAGTGACATCAAAGCCCTTGCCACCGTTGATAAAGTCACTGCCGTCGCCATTGTTCCAGATAAAGCGGTCATCGCCGTCTTCCAGGTAGGCGGTATCATTTCCCCGTTGACCCACCACAATGTCATTGCCACTGCCCGCAAAAAACGTATCGTCGGCAGAGCCGCCCTGCAGCAAATCATCGCCTGCCCCCCCAAAAGCTTCAATAGTAGTCGAGCTTTCTCTGGTATCTAACACATCATTGCCATCACCACCCGAGAAGACCACTTTTTCAACCCTGGTGCCGGTGAGGTCACCAACGGTCAGTGAGTCATCACCGCCCTTGCCACTAATCTCAAACTGCTCAATCTCTTCGTTCGTCAAAGTAAAGGTTCCTAGATTGAGCCGGTTAAAAATGGCCTGACCTTTAATTTCGCGCAGATCAAACTCATCACCAGCATCTTTGGCACCGTTCACCTCAGTAACATCAAAGCCTTTACCACCGTTAATGAAGTCACTGCCGTCGCCGTTGTTCCAAATAAAGCGGTCATCACCATTCCCTAAAAAGGCGACATCATCGCCGGTTTGACCAATCACAATATCGTTGCCACTTCCGGCAAAAACGATATCGGTGCCACCGCCGCCTGAGACAGTATCATCACCGCCGCTCGACAGGAAGATGTCATCTTTATCGCCGCCTTGGAGCTTGTCATCTCCGTTATTGCCAATAAAGATGTCACCGAGATCGTCGATCTTAGGGGCGTTTTTAAACAAGCTATCTACGATTTCGTTTGCCAGAAGAGTTAGAAAGTTGTTCATTTTTGGATTTCCTTTAGTTTTTAGAGGGCTGAAAAACACTCTCAAAAAAATGACGCAATCTAAGATTCCTAATGAAAAATCAGGACGGTTTATACGAAGCGTTTTAGTGAGAGAAAGCGTTGATGTATGTTACGACTGAGTAACAGCAGAACGCTCGCTTGCCGCGTTTGCTTGTTTCTATTACACAGTCTGAGAGGCTACGTTATGGGCTACGGAAGGCTGACTTATGGCTAACTTATCGCTGTTGGCGTTGCAGCACAAAATTCTGGCTCACGCAACACCAGTCTCGGCTTAACCCCTAGTCAACACATCCCTATTCAACAAAAAGAAAAAGGGTTGTTCCATGCCTTTAAAGTCCATTAACCCTAGTAGGGTATTGTCATCTACTTTTCTAAATACATCGTTAATGGGTAAGTAGTCGTAACTCATCGTTGCGCTGAGCTTGCCACGATATTTCATCATCCGAACTCTGGCTTTGCTTTCTTTAGTTTTGAGCAGTTTGCCCATGGCACTATACAGTGGCTTGAGCGATTCCTTTTGAGGCAAATCGATACTAAACCCTAAATTAAAAACGGTAGGGTTAGGATCAACCTTATAGATCTTATTCCCGTCAGAAAATAGCAATGGATGAACGCAATCTGGGCCGACAAATTCTTTGCCATACCAGCCAACAGTTTCTAGCAACCCGTCCATGCGGTGATGCGTGTTAAAGCCAGAGCCTTTCCATCGACCCATCATGAAATCGAGGTTTACGCCCTCTAGCTCGTCAAACAGTGCCAATGCTTTATCAGTCGTTGTTTCGCCCTGTCGCAGGAGGGTGTGGAATGTATCTAAGGTAATCATATTTCTTCTCCGGGATGAGATCGGACTGTTGACTGCCGCATTTATCTTTTACATCGGGCTGCGATAAAGGCGATCAATGCGCTTGCGATTTTCGCCTAGAACCCGATCATGGCGACCTAGCTGCATTTCACTCAGGGCCATTTTTTTGTCGGCCAGGTTCTCTAGGATGTCTATGTCTTTTTTCAGCTCGTAATCCACAAACCATCTGACAATTGGCCCACCCAAGAGCTGAAACATCAACTTATTGATAATGGAATTGACAAATACAAATATCATCACTCGTGTTTGATCATTGCCAGTGGGAATATAGAAGACGACTAATTTTACCTGTATGCGTCTTGGCTTGTCTGTAACAGCATCGACCCAGGACTGATCAAAAGTGCTATACACAGGAGAGAAGTAAGTCTTCCAATCGTTTACGAACTGGTCGCCTGAGTGGACGTTGAAAAATATTTTTTCAACTAGCCAAGGTAAAGGCTGCTGAGATCCTTTATTGATAACGCGGACAGTATCGTCTGTTGTTTCTATGTGGCTTTTAATCTTGGCCAGGTTCTCGTAAGAATAGCCAAAGTAAGTATGCGTGGTGGGATTATGCTCAATATCTGAAAAGTTATCGACGACCACTTCTAAAGGGGCCTGAATGTCTTGCGTAACGACACCTGCAAATAAATGACCTTGAAGGTTGAAGTCTGGAAAAATGGCAGACGACGTAGCCGATTTTATCCAAATAATGCCGTACCGTTCAATGACTGAAAAGGAAAAGACGCAAGGCTTGAGATTCGGTGTGCTAGGGCTGATGCCTTTGCCATCAGCTGCGTACCGCCAAGCGTGATAAGGGCAAACAATTTCGTCATTCTCCACCCACCCTTGGCTGAGTCGCATACCACGGTGAGGGCACCGATTTTTTAATGCGCCGATGCTGTCTGCCACGCTACGAAACAATACTATTTCTTCATTGCATAGCTGAACTAAAACGGGTTTACGCTTTAGTTGGTTGCTCTTGATGGTTGGATGCCAGTGGTTAAGTAATGTCATGTCCAATTGTGTTCCTTACTATTTTCGTGTTTGAAAATTAAAGCCATTGTCTGGCTTTAATGTGTTGCGAAAGGAAGCTATCCAAACAACCTTTTTCAATAACTTGGTGATAAACAAAGCTGGCAAACTTTGGATAAAGAGACGGAAAAAGTCTTTTACACATCCAAAGAAACTGCCAGTGCCACTCCACGCAAGAGAGCTTGAACATAGATGAATGTTCAATGGTCTGAATAATATCTGAGGCTACTCGCTCAGGCTTAGCGCCATTATGAATCGTTTTACGTAATGTCTGAGCAACGGTAGATTCTGAAGAAAACATGCCATCTTGACCAAGATTCGTTTTGATAGAGCCAGGGCACACTGCCGCAACATGGATGTTGTCAGCAGCTAATTCAATCGATAACGATTCCGTTAAGCTTAAAATGGCAGACTTAGAAGCGTTATATATTGCCATTTCAGGCGCGCCAATCAAGCCTGCGATAGAGGCAATGTTAATAATGTGACTGCTGTTTTCTCGGTTTCTCATCTGGGGAAGAAATGCTTTGATGCTATGAATAACTCCCCACAGGTTCACATCAAGTACCTGATGCAGTTCTGTATTCGTAGTTGTGGCGATTTTGCCTTGATGTAAGATCCCTGCGCAGTTGATCAAGATGTCTACTTTGCTCTGTAATGTGCTTGCGAGTTGTTCTAGTTGTTCTGGTTTTGTGACATTGATGGTGTGACCGTGAAGGTTGAGAGCTTCCTTCAAAGAGGCTTCGTCATCGCAAATACTCGGCGTAGAAGATATCTCATCAAGCACTGCTGTTATTCGCGCTTGATGACAATCGACGAGATGAACGACAGCTCCTTTTTTAACAAGTGCGACCGCAACCGCTTTCCCAATCCCCGAACCACCTCCTGTAATGACGGCAGTCTTTTCAGCCCAGTTGACTTTATGTTTCAGCATTGAAATAAATGGAGCTTGCGATCGTCGCTCCGGTTAACTGCTTTATACAGTCAGTAAACCGAATGAGAGGCTACGTTAAGGGCTAAGAAAAGCTGACTTATGGTTAATTAGTGAGTCGCAAACGAATGGCGGCTGTCTGATTTGATGAGGCCACTAAAAACGCCGTAGCCAATGTTTAAGATTGGCTACGGCGAGGATGGCTTAGGGCGCAATAGCGGCCTAATATTTTGCGGAACAACAATGGTTATTGAGTGGCTATATTGAGAGGCTATGGCGCGATCGCCTGATTACGACGACGCTTCACTTGGTAAGCCAGCAAACCAACCGCCACCATACCGATCACAGCAGAGGGTTCAGGAACCGCTTGAGGCTCACCATAGATGAAGTTATCCATCACCACCACATCTACACCATTATCTGGATCATCATCAGGGCCAATGGGCGTATTGCCACTGGTAATCCGTACACTAAATAGGTTCCCTTCGTCGAAGGTCTCCCCATAAAACGACAATCCTTCTGACGCCACTGGCACAAAGTTGGAACCTATCAGCGTGCCCTCAACGTCATAGAACTCTAGCGCTGTACTATCGGGAAGATCTACATCTGTGAAAATGGCCCCAAACCCATTGGTTGTGGCCGCAGTGTCAGACCCAGAAACAAAGAAATTCACGTCTAAGACATTGGTGCCCACGGGTGTAAACAACCGCTCGGGGCTAAATGTTGCGAACTGGTCCGGATAAGTCGGGTTAATACTATCAAACTCATTGTCGGGAAAACCTGGATCAGCAGGGTTAATGGGGTTGCTAACCTTGAACTCTGAACCTGCATCTGTGCTGAACTCAGCGCCACGGGTGACGGTAACGTTAAAAAAGTCTCCTGGCATATCAACCGGAACAATGCCTGCATCCCAGTTAATTTCACGACGACCTGCCGCAATTGGCCCGAGAGCGTTGATGTTGTCTGGTTCGCCCAAAGCAGCCCGAAAAGCTTCAACGGTATCCGTGATTGAGGCGGCGTCTGCGCCGGAATCGGCAAATACGGCTGCCAGGGTATGTGCAGGGGCTAACAGCAAGACAGCTATCGAGACAGCAACGCCTTGGCCAATTCTAATAAGTTTCACTATTCATTTCTCCACATTTACAAATATATAAATTGACTGGCCTACCCGACAATGATCTAAAGTTTAGAACCCAAAGTTCAAGCTTCAAAGTTTAGAAGTCAGGGCTTAGCCTGATGCCCATTTCACGACAGTATCCATGGGAAATACCGCGAATTTACTGAATCCCTTTTTTAAGGGTATCGGATGACCTGAATTATCTTTGGCTTTAGTTTTGCAGTGTGTCTCAATTTTCTTGTCTGTCTGTCTCAGTCTTTCAAATGCCGTTTTCAGATGCCGTTACTGACGCTGTCGCTATCGCAATAATTCTCTAGCCACTGTCGCAAGCGATCGCTATCGCACCCATAGCTCGCGTTTTTATCAAGCACTGCACTTACGGTTTTAGAGCGATCTGCACCCACCTCTGATGGCGATATTCCATATTGCTTGCGAAAGAGACGACTAAAGGATGCCGCATCGGTAAATCCCCACTGATGAGAAATTTCACTAACCGTCTTACGTGAGGACGGGGGCAATTGTCTGAGCGCTTGGTAGCAGCGCGTCAGTCGTTGTTTTCGCACGTATGCATGCACTCCCCCCTCGGCTTTGAACAACCGATAAACGGTAGCCCGAGAGCAGTGAAACACCTGACAAAGCATATTTACACTCGCATTAGGTAGATGGAGATGAGCCCGTAAATAGCTTTTCATCGCGTCTTCAGTCGCTAACGCTACCTGAGCTTGAACTGCCATATTTTCCGGGGTTGGTAACAGGCCGCTGAGCAAGCCATTGAGTAAGCCAACAAATCCCTGAGCGATCGCAGGCGCGTCTGTCAGGGATGTATTGGGTAGGTTTTTCCAGAGTGTCAACCAAGCCTGAGTAAGGACTAGGCCCGCAGGCGAATTGACAGGGCATGAAAAAATTGGATGGCGCTGATAAATTTGTTCATGAATCGCGATTTTCCCAGGGAGAGGCTTCGCCATTGCATGACGAGGAATGATGACGCTAAAGAAACTATTCGCTTTGCCAACGCTCCTAAAAGGATGAGCAAAATCTTGAATTGAGACGACATCGTTTGCTATTTGCAACGGCTTCCCACTTTCTAAAGTCGTTTGCATTCCGCCAGAATAAAAGTACTGGAGTGTAATGCAATCAGGCCCACGATGCGAAAGATGCCGTGATACCTGTATCTCGTCGAATGATGCGTGAGTAAATGTCAGCTGATCGACTAAATAACTGGTGATTGAACAGGAAAAAGACCGAGTATCCCCTACTGGAATTACATCAAATATTGGAGAAATCGTCTGTTTAAATACTTCAAATTGACGTTTCAAAGGAATTTCTGTTGCACTTAAGCGAGCGACAGGAACACCCTCAAATTGAGATGGGTTATTCATCGCGCCTCTACGTCCCAGGGGACACTTGAGAAAAAGAAAAGTGTCGATGTCATGATTAGGCCACTATTAAAAAAATACCAGCCCGATATGTAGCTAAAGACAGCAACCGCACCCACATGCACCAAGCAAGCTGCTGTGAAACAACGAGATTTCATACCGATGGCCATCGCGCCATAGCCTGCTGCACATAGACCAAGCCACAGCGGACATAGATTCGACAAAATCAGGGCATTGCCATAGAAAATACCATAGGCCGTGACAATGCTGCCTGCTGTCGTCAGCGCGGCCCAAAGCAAAATGACCCAGCGAAGCTTTGCATGGCCAGCGATCGCCCACGTAAGCCCTGAGGTGCTCGCAATGCCTAACCCCGTAAGTGCTGCATCTAAAACGGATTGAGCAGTCCAACTCAGCGTAGAGAATTGCCCCAACGAAAAAATAACGAACGTTAAAGCACCCCACAGTAAAAAAGCTTGGTCAATCGCGGTAAAACAGAATCTAGGAAATGCATTCAGTTTGTGGTCGAGAGCAATCATGACGTTCGCCTGAATAATAGAAACACCTGGATATGAACTGATAGGGGGTCTGTGGTTACTTTTTGGTCAAGAGCTGATGTAGTAGCAGTCCGGCTGCGATCGCCCAACCCAAAGCCAACGCCTGCAAAAAACCGACAACGCCGCTGACCACCCAAATCAACTGCACAATGCAGTAGTCCACAGGAGCCATCTTTTTGCGAGATCGCCACACCCACTCCTGCAAGCAAGAGAGTCCCAAATAGAGCAAAAGTCCGCCGAGAATAGACGTGGGGAAATAAGTTAACCAGGAAGAAAATAGCAGTGGCAGCAGGATAAAAGTGGCTGCGCCAACGACCGTTACCCAACGGCTGCGGCCTCCCAATCGGTGCATGAGCATAGAGCTACCCATTGAATGGAACGCGAGCATGCCGCCACCCATACCGAGTAAAACATTGCTACTACCGGCTACTTTGAGTTCATGGTTAAAGTCGATATCTTGTGCCATCACCATTTCCAGCCCCTTCACATTCATTAGTAAAAGCACCGCTGTCAAAACGCTGACCGTTCCAGCACACATCCACTGACTGCCAATGGCTTGCCAATTAATCTGTAACAAATCAGACCAATTCAGCAGTTGCCAGGTCGTCTGCAAGGCGGGAATGCCCAAGGTGAGTCCTTGTACATTGGCCTCGGCAGGTGTGATGCCAGAGAGCGATAGGGAGCCGTAAAAGAGCGCGATCGCCCCGACAAGACTACTGGCAATGACCCAGGAATGGCGATGGCGACGAGTCACGACTAGCAAATACAGCGCGAGTAACAGACCAGGCAACCACTGCATCAGCGTTGCGCCCTGACCAAAGCTACGCAGTGAAATGGTATCCAATGGTTGCTTCATCAATATCTCAACGGCCCCTTTGACCAACAGCAAGCCACTACTCGCAACAAAGCCACCAATCACTGAATTGGGCAGTAGGCGAACAAGGTTGCCTAGCTTGAGTGCTCCTAATGTCCAAAGAAACAGCCCTGTGACCAAAGAGGTAAGCGCAATGGAGACGATGACAGTGACTAATAGCTCTTCTGGCGTAGCAGTCGGTGGCAGTTCTCGAACGACCATTCCTGTACTCCAAGAGAGAATGGCTGTCGGAATAGCAGCCAGATCTGAAACCATTCCAGGAAATGAACTCATCAGTGCCACCATAATTCGAGCAGCCGCAGCGCTAAAAAGCACGAATCCGATACCTGCAGAGAGATAGTCTGACAAACTGTTAGAGAAAATAAGAGCAGCAAAAGAGAGATCGAAAAGAACGCCTAATATGCCTGTAGTAATGCCAACAGAGAGCGTAGAAGCACCGCCCTTGCGAAGAGTAAAAAACATATGCATTCAGGTTCCACTATATTTGGACAAAATTGCTGATATGTCTAGCTTGTAAACAGCTTGTTAGCTTGCGAACGGATGTGTCTGCTGACGAGCCGACTGCTGTTGTAGATGTGTTATTTCAGATAGGCTAGCTACGATCTAGTGACGCCTGTCGGCGCTCTGTGAGAGAAGGAGCCTGATCGTTGGCCTCACTTTGCGCTTCAACGTTTTCCCATACGGTTGATTCAGCACTGACAGGCGTTTCTTGCCAGCCGGGTGCATTCTGTAAAGTTGGTGGCTCTAGCGTCTGCTGCTCATAAGTGTCGTAGGGCTGCTGGTCGTCTTCAGATTTGTTGCGAGTGTCGATTTCGCTGAGACGTAGCGTCTGAAGCTTGAAAGCGGGATCAACTTGAGGTAGCGCCTGAGCGGTAGGGGCTACTGCACCTGCTGCAAGCACAATAGAAAAAGCGGAAAGGATAAAGCGTTTCATGGGAATACCTGGAGTTATTGGGATGGAATGTAGAGCGTTGGTTTGCTGCTCTATGTCTCTATTAGACAGGGCGGAAGGCTACGTTAAGGGCTACGAAAGGCCAACATGTGGCTGACTTCCAGGGTTTTCCCAAGGGTTTCTCTATGACGTTCAGTTGATGCATAGATCCATAATTGAAATAGCCTGGTTTAATGAAGACATACCCGCACAACCGTTTGTAGGGTTTGATGTCCCTATATAGCCAGTTTCGCTGGCAGAGCAATCACGATGCCCCGTTCGATTAAAGTTCGTCCAGGCTACGCGGATACCATCCGAATTGCGGTGAAGCGCAATGGGTTTCAAACTCAACGTGCCCTGGCTGAGCGGGCGGGCTATTCCCTGGCGACGGTAAAGAAATTTCTAGGCGGTAAGCCGGTTGATTTCGCGACGTTCACAGAGCTGTGCGACACGCTGAATCTGGACTGGGAAACGATTGCTGATTTGGGCGATGGCCCGACTGCCTATTCGCCTGCTGAGCCCTCTGCACCGCCACCGGACGAAGCGTTCAGAGGATCTCAAGACTGGGGAGCAGCCGTCGATGTGCCGCTTTTTTATGGTCGCGAGCAGGCGCTAGCAACGTTGGAGGAATGGATTGTGGGCGATCATCGCGCCCGCTTAGTTGCGCTCTGTGGGCTCGGCGGCATCGGCAAAACCACCCTCACTGCGAAACTTGCCCATCGAATTGCAGATCGCTTTGACTACCTCATTTGGCGCAGCCTCAAAAATGCACCGCCTGTGCAGGAAACGCTCAAAAATCTGTTGAACTTTTTTCTAGAGCAACCCGAGATTAACCTGTCTAGAAATGAGGCCGCTGACACCTTAGATGCCCAGCTGCGGCAGCTGATTAACTGCGCGCGTGCCCACCGCTGCCTGATTGTATTAGACAATGTGGAGCCACTGTTTGAAGAAGGCGATCGCGCGGGCACCTACCGAGCAGGCTACGAAGGCTATGGCGATCTGTTTAAAACAATCGGAGAAACCGCCCACACTAGCTGCCTGATCATGACCTCGCGTGAACTCCCGACAGAAATTACCCTTCAAGCGGGTGATTCGCTGCCGACTCGCTGTTTCCAGCTCTCCGGCCTCACAGAATCCGACGGTCAAAAACTCGTGACAGCTATCGGTGATCTGACGGGCACCGCACTAGAATGGCAACAACTTATCCAAGCTTACAGCGGCAACCCCCTCGCACTCAAAATGATTTCAGCCGCCGTGAGAGATTACTTTGATGGTGACATTGCCAGCTTTTTAGCATTCTCTCAAGAAGACTCTCTCCTCTTTGGCGATATCCGACAGCTATTGGTACGACAAATTAATCGACTGACGCCGATAGAAAAAGACATCATGTACTGGCTGGCTATCAATCGGGAACCGCTTGCCTGGCAAACGCTTCAGGCAGATCTAGAAAAAACAGTGTCCCTAAACAAAATTCTACAAGCTATTGACTCTTTAGAACGCCGCTCTCTGATCGAAAGGGATCGGTCTACCATTACCCAGCAGGCGGTGATTATAGACTATTTTACGGGCGAGCTGATCGAGCAAATCTGCCACGAAATTAGCCATCAACAGCCTGACTTTTTGCATCGCTATGTGCTAGTAAAAGCAGATGCGAGAGACTATATTCGCCAGGCTCAAACCCGGCTAATCTTGACCCCTATTGTCAAGCAGCTGCATGAAACCTATGCTTCTACAGAAGCCATAGCAACAGCGCTAAGCAAAAGTCTTTTGGCGGCACGCGCACAGCCCAAAAAAGGTGGCTATGTCGGCGGTAATGTGCTGACCCTTTTACGTCATCTCAACGTAGACCTGACCGGCTATGACTTCTCAAATTTGGCTATCTGGCAAGCCTATCTTCAGGGCATGAACTTACACGATGTGAACTTTACCGGGTCAGATCTTGCTCGGTCTGTTTTCAATCAGCCGTTTGGCAGCATTCGTACAATGGCCTTTAGCCCAGCGGCTAACTCAGCCGTTAATTCAAAAAGTGCGGTGCTCGCAACCGGTGATACCAACAGTGAAATCTGGCTTTGGCAAATCGCTTTTTCAGCAGCGGCGGGCGATATAAAATCGCATATTTCAACCTTTCGAGGGCACCAAAACTGGGTGTGCTCGGTGGCGTTTAGCCCAGATGGAACGCGATTGGTCAGCGGCAGCGCCGACCGGACAATCAGGCTGTGGGACGTGAGCACGGGTGAGTGCCTAGAAACGCTGTCAGGTCATAGCAATTGGGTAATGTCTGTGGCGTTCAGTCCAGATGGAACGCGATTGGTCAGTGGCAGCGCCGACCGGACAATCAAGCTGTGGGACGTGAGCACAGGTGAGTGCTTAGAAACTTTGTCAGGTCATGGTCATGGCGTATGGTCTGTGGCTTTTAGTCCAGATGGAACGCGGTTAATAAGTGGCAGTGCCGACCGGATGCTGAGGCTGTGGGACGTGAGTACGGGAGAAGCCCTGCAAACCCTTAAAGGGCATGAGCATGGCGTGTGGTCTGTGGCTTTTAGTCCGGACGGGCAATTGATTGCTAGCGGCAGCGCCGATCAAACGGTGCGTCTATGGGATGTGAGTACGGGTGAGTGTCAGCAGACTTTAGTTGGGCATAACAACTGGGTTTGGAGGGTGGCCTTTAGTCCGGATGGGCGATCGCTCGCCAGCGGCAGTGCTGACCAAACGGTGCGCCTATGGAAGGTCAAGAGAGATACTGAGAAAGATACTAAGACGCGGCAGTGTTTGCGAGTACTCTCAGGCCATAGCAACTGGGTGTGGTCTGTGGTCTTTAGCCCTGACGGCAATTATTTAATCAGCGGCAGTGAAGATCGCACCCTGCGACTTTGGAGCAGCCGAAGCGGCCAGTGCTTGAAAACGTTGCAAGGGAGCAGTAACTGGGTGTGGTCTGTGGCTTTTAGTCCGGATGGTCATACATTGGCCAGCGGACAGGGCGATCGCCTCGTTCATCTATGGGCTATGACATCAGGTGACATGACATCGGGTGCACCGTCAACAACACTCGCAGGCGCTCAAAACGCGATTTGGTCCGTGACCTTTAGCCCTGATGGAAATCTGTTAGCCAGTGGCAATGAAGACGGTAAGGTACATCTGTGGTCTATTGATAAACAACAGAACAGCAACCAGAATCCTGAAAAATCTTCCTATCGCAGCTTCTCAGGGCACGCCAAATCGATTTGGTCAGTGGACTTTGATGCTAAAGGCGAAACCATCGCTAGCGGCAGCGCCGACTTGAGCATCAAGCTGTGGGATGTGAAGACCGGGCAATGCCAGCAGACCCTTTTAGGGCATCAGCACTGGGTGTGCTCAGTAGCTTTTCACCCCCAGAACAATCTCCTCGCCAGCGGTTCTTATGATCGCACCATTAAGCTATGGGATTTGGAGACCGGCGAATGCACAGAGACTTGGACGGGCCACACGAGCGGGCTGTGGTGCATTGCTTTTTCGCCCGCAGGAGACTTTTTGGCTAGCAGTAGCATCGACCAAACCATCAGACTATGGGATGTGAGTACGGGAGCGTGTCAACAGGTATTAAAAGGCCATGAAAACTGGGTAATGGCCGTAGCGATTAGTCCCGATGGCCAGTGGATCGCTAGCGGCAGCGCCGATCATACGGCCAGAATTTGGCACGCGCGCAGCGGTGAGCTGATATATACGCTCACAGGCCACTCCAACAGCGTATGGTCAGTGGCCTTTAGCCCGGATGGAAACCTTCTCGCCAGCGGCAGTGACGATAAAACCATCAGGCTTTGGGCGGTAGAAACAGGCACCTGTGTGAAAACGCTCAAAAATAAAGAACCCTACGCAGGCATGACGATCACCGATATCGCTGGCTTAACCGAGTCTGAAATATCCACGTTAGAGCAGCTAGGCGCTGTGAAAGTATAGGCGGACATCGCACACACTGAGGGTCAGTTTCATGACCAGTCTTATGAATAGAAAGCAATCACTCAAACAAGACCAGCTTCGCAACCCTTCGCTACCGCTCATTCTTTTGGCGATCGCCATCATTTCACTGGGGCTCACGGTGATCGTCGGTGGGGGATTGTTCTTCTTTCCTGAGTTTTGGCAGGCGCGCTGGCTCTGGCCGCTCAAACCTTTTAATGCTCGATTCTTGGGGGCTATTTATCTGACGGCGGCAGTGGGTTTTATCAATTTGTTGGCAGGTCAGCGCAGCTCCCTCCCTCGACTGATTGTGCCGATGCTGTGTGTTTTCACAACCAATGCGCTGATGGTGTCTTGTCTCCAGCTTCAGCAGTTTGATGTCGGGCGGCGAGCCACCGATATTTGGTTTTGGCTATATTTAGCTGACTGTGTCGGCAGTGCCTACTGCTTGGGCTATTACAGGCAGCATACCTTTGAGGGAATGCGGCGACTCCCTAACCTATGGCCTGTGGGTTTGGGCCTGCAGGCTGGGCTCTTAGGGGCGTACGGCCTAAGCCTGCTGTTTTTCCCAGTAACGACAGGTAGCGCTTGGCTATGGCCGTTAGATACTTTTCACAGTCAATTCTACAGCTCGATGTTTCTGACCGGGGCTGTCGGGGCTGCTATGCTATCGCGCCGGGCGACGGCGGTTGAACTAAGGGCGTTGGGATCTATTCAAATAACGTTTAGCGCTTTGGTGCTGATCGGAGTTTGGGTAGTGGACAAAGAGATTCGTGTGATTGATTGGAGCCTTTTTGTGAACTGGGCTTGGATGGGTGCGATCGCCCTGCTTGGCATTGTCGGCTTAGGTCTAATTCAGCGGTCACGACAGCTCTAAGAATTTTGAAAAATGGACGTACGCCGACTCGAATAACGGATCTCATCGATGTCAAGGATGCTTTCTAGGGCCTGGTTCGAAAAAGGCCAATTTTAGGTAACACCCGCAGCCCAAGATAGACCATCATTGATGATGATCTATCTAGCTGACTGATTTCGTCGGTCTCTACGCTCTTTGAAACCGCTCAAAGCCCAGCAACTCCAGCCAATGAGGATGAGCCTCACCGGTCACTAATTGCTTCGGACTTTTGCCCGTGCGTTCTGGCTTCATTGATCTCATGAAACAGCGGTGATTTAAGAAAAATTGTAATAGGCTCAGGTAGTCGTCACCCAGACTTCGGCGTAGGAAAAAGTAATTGCGTAGCCGTGAGTTGAGGTTCTCCACCATAGAGCTGGCTCTGGGCGTCTCTTGGAGTGCTTGTCCGACAGCTTCCATCACACCGTGAAACTTGCCAGATAGCTGGCTGTGCAACTGGTTCCACCGTTCCCAATAGGCATTCGAGGTGTCGTGTTTCCGGTGAAGCAGGCAGACCTCCCGCACGACCTACAACGGGAGCTCAAAGCAGTCGGCAATCTCTGCTAGCTTCTGGTCAACCACACCGGCAAATGCCAGAAGCTGATCGCGTTGATTATGCAGTGCCTTTCTGAGCTTGCGGATGGCAGGATAGCGCTCATCTTCTCGCTGTTGAAGCTCTGCCACGATGAAATCGAAGCATTCCTGACGCACTGCTAACGACGAGCCAGCCAGAGCCAGTACATCGTGAGAGAACCAACCCAAGAGCGTTTTGACATCCTGAGCTAGACAGACAAGTACCTGCTCTTGGCGTTCTGCTAGCCACTGTTGCCCGAGAAGTTTCTGCGCCACAATGTCCTTCAGGCTAGCCTTGATCATCTGCTGGGCTTGTTTCATCAGCCGTGTTTCGATCCCTTGAACGCGACGAATCAGACCATTCGAAACTTTCTCAAACTGCTGCTGGATATGGAATACGTCTCCGTGGCAGGGGGGCTCTGGCATTGCCGCTTTCTGACCCGCTCTCAGTCCACTGCCGCCATCTGCAATCGTGTAGTCTGGCTCAAAGCCTTGCGCCATCACATCCAGCAGATAATAGACCCTTAGCCGAGATACGCTCAATTTCGCTCACATCGGCCTGAAACCCCTATTCTGTCGTAGCAGTTTTCCCTATATTTGCTTAAAATGCGTAACTAAGGACAGTCTCGGCTCTCCCATGCTAGAAAGGATGTAGCCAGATGTGAGCGTTTTTTCATTTATCTCGGACAGGGGTCTAGTACGATCCCTGTACAAGTGGCATTTTTAGATGCTCAGAAGCCCGATTTTTCTTTCTGGCTCTGGGCTTCACTCAATGCAAGAAATCTTGCTGCGGCTAGATTGAATTATTTTCAGAGGAAATCAGACCGAAAATTTGGATTTTCACGAAAAATTAGGCTGAGAATTCAAAGCCTAAAATAGGCAAAATCTACGTAACCTTCGTTTAGCGTGGCTTTCAAGAATAGTCTCAAGAAAAATTAGCACTTGTACAGGGATCGGGTCTAGTACTCATTTGCCACAGTTCCTATCGCGGCGTGGTGGAACTATTGCGCGATCTTTTCGATACACCGATTGGCGTGGGTACTGTTCACAACCGGCTCGAAGCTACGGCTGAAGCCGCCGCTGAGATCAACCAAGCTGAAGACCTCGCTGGCATTGAAGTCGGCTTGCACGATGAGATTTATCAGGCGAATCGCCCGGTGCTAGTGGGTGTCGGAGACCGAAAAAAGTGCGGGAAAGCACGGAAACTCGTTGATCAGCCCTAAGAGCCTGTTTCCTGAGCGTCCTGCCTAGGCATTCACTTAGTAGTACATATGGTCTTAGTCATAGTTTGCTAGCGCAGAGTAGTTGACGTACTGTGCGATCGCCTACGGCTGATGGCTTCAGCATTAATATTGTCTCAAAACCTGTAGCGACCGTTATTTTTGAAACACGCTATGAAGTCGTAAATATAGAGCCTGCTTACGTTTTCGTATTTCAGGATTGATTCTAAAGCATAGGTGTCAAAAGGGAAGGTTTTCGGTACAGGTCAAATGTACTAACAATGTTTATCGACAGTGTTCACCCGTCTTTATTAACCGTCGGGGGTTCAACTCCAACTGCAACCCCTCAATTTATAACCGTAGGATGTTGGTTCTGCAGGCCTAAATCGGCCTTTTTTGAACCACACCCTTTCCTCTTACTCCTTTCATTTTGATAAAGTCGAGCTTAGGCCTGACAGATAAAACTCAATCGCCCAGGATTGTAAAAATCCAGTATCTAGAGCAGAATGGTCTGCAACTTTTAAAGTCCAATCGCCAGCCGCTGACTTGCCAATCAGACCAGTAAGGAGAGGATCTTCCGTAGTTAGTAATAAATTGAGAGAAGGAGTGCTTGACCAAACGCGAGAATACAATAATATGTCTGAACCCTTCGGAGGTACTAGAGTTAAACTTAAATCACCTGGATAGGAATGTTGAATCTTGATAGATAGTGTTAGGGACGAAATAAACCCTGCCTTTTGAACAGTTAAAGTTTGAGAGATACCTATCTGTTTATTATCAGGAATAGCTAGATTATCCTCTGCACTTAACTTAATATGAGAAACTTCGTTGACTGTTGCCTTTGTAGAAGGATCGGTGATAGGTGGAATAGATTGGAAGTCGGCAGAGATACCTTGTAAGGTTGCACCTACACATTGCGCTTTTGGTCCCATTCCAAATTGACTGAAAGCTTCCCAAATTTTCTGATTTAGGCTCGAATAATCGTTGGAAGTAATTTGATTGGCAGATAGTCGGTTGCTCAAAGCGGAGAATATTGCGTCTCGCATATCTAAAAAGCTAGGATTGGCTGGCGATAGTTTTAGCCCATCCATCACGAGCTGTACACCAAAGCTTTCATCAATTTTACGGTTCATAGACATCAGCGCCGCACACCAAATTTCACCTATTCTGTGCGGCTGGGTGAAAATGCCACTACCTAAGGTTCCAAAGTGAGCTGGGAAGAGATCGTCGTAGGGTGCCGTTCTAATACCACCTGGGCTATTCACTAGCCAACTACCTAGAACATTCTGGCGAGTGAGCGTACAGGCAAAGTAGTCGCTCAGCCCTTCTGCAAGCCCTCTGCTCTGAGGGGCTTCTAAAGCGCTATCATTCATTGACCCGCCTATTAACCGGTTGGTGACACCATGAGAAAACTCGTGAAAGATGACACTACCGTCTAGCGCGGTATGTCGGTTAGTTGAAGGTTCTATCCCCAGCCGCATAACTGCCGCTTGGCCATCAATAGGTACTAGCATTCTAGCTGTCCCACTAATGGGTTGGTTAAATAGCTGAACTTTAACGAGATCGCGATCTAAGCCACCTCTATTAAAATTCTCTGTTTGAAAGTTGCCGTCAGCTTCTCTAAAACCTAGCAGATAGAAATAATCGTGTAGAAAGCAGGTGAAGTAAAATGCGTTCAAAAGCTTTTGCTCATCACCAAGTTCATCACTCGGATTGAAGGTTAGTGTGTTCTGTTGGATATGTCCTGTTAACGATATGTGAGGGGGAATAAATGTAACAGACACGTGGTTGCTCTCTAGGCTGTCTTCTACTTTGTGACCGCGAATCCAAGGATCAGGAAATGAATCTGGTAGCGAGTTCGGTATGTCAAGATTGTAGGTACTTAAGGGCTTGGGAAAGACCGTCATTTGTCGCGGTGCATTTGGATCGGTTGGATACACATTAGCCCGAGCATCGGCTGCGTGAATTGATTCATGACAGTAGAGAATATCTCCGGTTTGCGCGTCTACAATCGTACGGTACTGCCCCGTAAAGTTGGGCAGGGTAATGAAGGTTTCCCACGCTAGCTTTAAGACATTATCTATTCCGAACCAGACAAGACTAGTCAACATAGCCTCGCTGAACCCTTCCGCTTTGAGCACCATTGGCTGCTGCGGAATATTTGAAAAGGCTCCAACCACTTCGAGCTGTAAGTCATTGATATCAGCTGAATCGGAAATCAAAGGCCGTCCAAGATGATCTTCTTGAGTTGTTGCTGTGGTACTAGGTGTACCTATATGTCGGACTGCAATTAACACAGCGTCTTGAACTGATAGCTGTACGGTGAAGTCGGGATCTTGAAATACTGAAGCTGGATTACCGACCGTTTCACTTAAAGCCCCAGCTGGTGTAAAGCGAACGGCAACAGCCGCTTGAAAGATAGGAATTCCCTTGTACTGTTGCTGAAGATGGACGACGGTAGACTGGGTGCTTGTGCGTTGAAAACTAGGATCGGGAACAAATTCGACTGCCTGGCTAGGCGTTAGTCCCATCGCTCTGTGAATGGTCTGTACATGGTTTAACGCTCGTTGAACATATTGGGTAGCGCTAGCCTGTCAAATGTCAAGGTCATTGAGGTGTCGCGACAGTCGGTTGTCGTGTTGAGTGACGTTTTCCAGATACTAGCAAGACTCATTATGAGACTAGAAAAGCAAAACGACAGCCAGTGATCAA
>Ga0115546_1000890_pt1 | contig 19547 bp, 16 predicted proteins | sample COGITO_mtgs_1004_FD_87186 | JGI IMG/M metagenome (GOLD analysis project Ga0115546, IMG submission 87186) | Pelagic marine microbial communities from North Sea - COGITO_mtgs_100413 | ecosystem: Environmental > Aquatic > Marine > Epipelagic | place: Germany:Helgoland, sampling site Kabeltonne...
AGAACTGGGTTTTTTGGCCAATATCAATTTCCCAACCGCCAATGCCAGTCATACGATGAGTTTGATCGAGCACATCGCTGACAGTTTGTAATTTTTTCTCTTGTTCAAGCCGTGCCGATATATCAATAACCGTGCAAAGAATTTTCACACTGTCATTCAAATCTAACGGTGTTAATCCCAGTTCCAAAGAGATAAAACAACCATCGGATCGAACGCCACCTAATTTACCGTCTTTACCCAAGTACAAAGGCTCTGCTACTCGTAAAAATCGTGTCAAAAACCCTTGGTAGCGCCGTCTTTCAGACTCGGGCAAAAGAATCTGGAAATGCTTACCTTTTAGTTCAGCTGAGCTGTATCCAAATATAAGTTCAGCCTTTGGGTTGATAATGTCTATAAAGCCTTGGCTGTCCACCAGTATTTCCCCATAGGGTGAAGAATACACAATTTTAAATAGTCTTTTTTCATTTTTTATTTGTTCTTTGAACGTAGTTCTTGCTTGTTCAGTTTTAAATTTTGCTCGAACCAGCGCTAAAATAAGATAAAGCGTAAGGCAGGCAATGAGTGTATAAACACCAGATAAAAATGCTCGTTTGTACATTGGCCAATAGGACGCGGTGATCATCAGTGAAATTTGGCGGTTTGGTGAGTTCAGCTGAACGTCTTGTCTTTTGACAAGCACGTGTTTAAGAAAATCAAAAAAAGACGAGCTGTTAACTTGAGTAAAATCATCGTTTTTTATCGGTCGAAATTCATGTTGCCAGCGATAGGGCGTGTCTAAATCAGCGCCGAATAAAAAGCGAGGATTAGGATGAACCAGATAGTAGCCCTTACTGTCGAGCAAATACATTGAATTTAAATTTAATGGCGACTGATTGATAACAGACGCCATTTCAAAAATAATATCCGCATTAATATTAAACACTAAAATACCCAAAACTTGATCTTGATCGTCTCGTACGGTCACGCCCATGCGTAGCGCCGCTTGGTGAGGCTCCACTATTTGCTTTCTCTCTCGGTTTAAATTGATGTCTGAAATATACACCTCACCACTGTTCAATAATAATGTTTCAATCACATAGGGTCGGTGCGCCTTCAACTGCAACTGATCACTCACCACAGGCACAATTGCCTGTTTCGAGCGATTCACTCGTACCGCCTCCGAGCCAGATTCATCATTGAGAATAAATCGAATTTGAGTGACTTGCTTGTGTTGTTTAAGATATTCACTAAAAATATTATCTAAGCGGCGTTTGTACCGTTGCAAGTCTGCCTCATCTTGCTTGTCTTTGTTGGCATACAATTTGTGTTGAGCAACCAGCCGCGTATAACTGTTGGAAATATTAGAGAGAAACACAATATCTTGTCGGTAGTTATCAAGCAGCGTATTTATAGCCTGTTTTTTCGTTAACACTATGCTAGACAAACGATAGGATGTTTTCTCCACCTCTTCCATAAAGGTATACTTAGCCACTAACGCTGCAATCATGAGAGATAAAAGCACGAGTGCAATTTTAAGCCCTATTTTTAAGCATATTACTGTAAAAAAATGGGGTTTTGCCTGTTGAATTTGTGCCGACATACGCAGTCCTTGTATCACTTTAATACACAAGTATAAGCACTAAAACTTGACCCTTTATGACGAGAACAATTATTTTGCAAAAAATGGTGCTTTAAATAAGCATGAAAAACGCTATGCAACCTGGCGTCGTTACACAATCATCATTTTGTCATGTCGACAGCCTATAACTTTCTTACTACACTTTAATTAGGCCTCTTAAAGAGCTTTAGAGAGCGAGAATTAGGTATGTCAATAAGCGACTAGAAGGACACAAACTTTGCCAACGCAAAGCCAAAATATTCTAGATATCTTGCTGATCGATGATGATAAAGTCGATCGTATGCTGATTAGAAAAGCGCTTTGCAATAATGGCGAAACTGTCAATATTGTGGAAGTAGCGACAGCGATAGACAGTTTAAAAGCGGCGCAACATCATAAGTTTGATGTGGTTTTATTAGATTATCGCCTGCCTGACAGTGACGGCTTAAAACTGCTGCCCGAGTTACGGGCCCTACTTGACGAACACACAGTGATCGTTCTCATCAGTGAGCTTGAAGATATAAAACTTGCCAATAAAGTCATCGAAGCTGGCGCACAAGATCTTATTTTAAAAAGAGATGTAAATACACGAAGATTGTGGCGCACTTTGCGTCAAGCCCAACATCGAATTGTGTTAAATATGGAGCTGCAACACTCACACGAAGCCATGCGCCAACTGGCAGAACGTGATTCGCTTACCGGGCTCGCCAATCGGTATACTTTTGAAAAAACTTTGTGCTCAAGTTTTGCTAGCGCCCAGCGTGCTCAGCAACCGCTTGCAGTACTAATGCTTGATCTTGATAATTTTAAAAATATTAACGACACGCTGGGTCATCACGTTGGTGATCAACTGTTAATTGAAATTGCTAAACGGCTGAATGTTGCGGTGAGAGAAAGCGACTTTGTCGCACGGCTTGGTGGCGACGAATTTGTGGTGCTTGCGAAGAATATGGAACGCAATGAGCAAATGTCATTATTAGCCGAGCGTATCCTCACAGCTTTTAGTGCACCACTCATCATTGATCAAAATCAGCTTGAGCTGTCGTGCAGTATCGGTATCGCTGTGCTTGATGACAACACCCAGGACGGCACAAGCCTTGTAAAGTTTGCCGATATGGCCATGTACCGAGCCAAAAAAGCCGGTAAAAATCAATACCACTTTTATTCTCGCTCGTTGCACAAAACCGTTAAAAATAGAGCAGCGCTTGAGTGGGATTTAAAAAGAGCAGTGCAACAACAGCAATTCGAGCTTTATTACCAAATACAAGTGTGTGCTCATACTCAAAAAATCAAAGGGATTGAAGCGCTGCTGCGTTGGAACCATCCAACTCGCGGTGTACTTCGACCGGCAGAATTTATCGATGTCGCGGCAGAACTGGGCTTAATGACCCAAATTGGCAGCTGGGTGCTTGAGCAAGCTTGCGCGAAAATTCATGAGTGGAAAACCCACTATGCAGCGGCTTATTTAAAAGTGTCTTTGGCGATTAATATCTCTGCCATAGAGTTACAAAACGCACACTTTGCAAACACAGTAATAAATCTGCTTACACAATATGACATCCAGCCTCGTTTACTTGAACTTGAAATTACCGGCAATGCACTTGCCAATAATAGTCATATTGCAGGGCGAGAACTGAAGCGATTGACTGACCACGGGGTACGCCTAACCCTTGATGGCTTTGGCACTGGTGCTTGCTCGTTTGAACATTTATGTGTATTCCCGGTTCATGCGCTTAAAATTGATCACACTTTTATCGCCAAGATTGGCGTTGACCCACTTGCAGAACGCTTGCTGATCGCCCTTATTGAATTTGCCAAAAAACTTGATCTGAACATAGTCGCAGAAGGCGTTGAAACTCAAACACAAGCTGAATTTTGCCTGCATCATGGCTGTCATATGCTACAAGGCTATTGCTACTCCGCCCCGCTGCCAATTGGCCAGTTTGAGTCAACCTTTTTTCGACTTGAAAAAACGTCGTAGCGCTGGCTATAAGCACCGCCCTATCGCGCGTTTCAAATCATATACCCCTCACGCCAACTTCACGCTAATTCGACTATTATTGGCTTTAACGTGAGAGAGAAGTATGAGCCTATGACTTTTATGAATCCTGTTCGATCGATTCTTCAACACATCATTCAATACTTCGACAATGACCATAAAACAAAGTTTATCGATTGTGCCGATCATTCTGTTGATTGGACCAGAGTTGTGCCGTTTGTTTTTCTGCATTTAGTGTGTTTTGCTGTTATTTATGTTGGCTGGTCGCCAATCGCAATTGGTGTTGCATTCTTTAGTTATTTCATTCGAATGTTTGCAATTACGGGTTTTTTTCATCGTTATTTTTCTCATAAATCCTTTAAAACATCAAGAATAGTGCAGTTTATCTTTGCCGCAATAGGCACAGCTGCAACTCAGCGAGGCCCTTTGTGGTGGGCGGCCCATCATCGTGGCCATCACCGCAATTCAGACACTGAAGCAGACCCGCACTCAATGCACAAAGGTTTTTGGTACAGTCATTGTGGATGGTTTATGAGTGGTGCTCACTTTATCACGCCGGACCATCTTATTAAAGATTTTGCTCAATACCCAGAACTGGTGTGGCTGGACCGCTATGATATGGCGGTGGCGCTGGCCTATGCAACGGCAATGTTTGGACTTGGTGAATTGATCGGCTGGTTAGTGCCGTCCAGTGCAACCAACGGCTGGCAAATGCTGATCTGGGGCTATTTTATTGCAACGGTGGTGCAAATTCACGCCACGCTGTGTATTAATTCTTTAGCTCATTTATGGGGCTCACGGCGTTATAACACTCAAGATAGTTCTGTCAATAACCCATTATTAGCATTAATAACACTCGGCGAAGGCTGGCATAACAACCATCATCATTACCCAGGCTCTACTCGGCAAGGCTTTTTTTGGTGGGAACTCGATATTACCTACTTGATCCTCAAAGCTATGTCATATGTTGGTTTAGTCAGTGATTTAAAGCCTGTACCTGAAAGAAAGCTTTATGCACATAAAAAGAGCACACACCTATGATAACGCAACAAAAAATTGCAGTCGTTGGTGGTGGTATTTCAGGATTAACTTGTGCCTGGTATTTATCAAAACAACATCAAGTCACCGTTTTCGAGGCAAATTCTGTATTAGGTGGCCATACTGATACCCACCAAATTCAAACAGATGACAAGACTATCGCTGTCGATTCAGGCTTTATCGTGTTTAATCAGGACAACTACACCGGATTTACACAGCTGTTGTCAGAACTCAATGTCGCCAGTGAATTGTCGGAAATGAGTTTCAGTGTGACTAACGAGCGTACAGGTTTTGAATATGGCGCTGGTGGCCTTGGCCGATTGTTGGCACGCAAGTCGAATATTATCAACCCACACTTTTATCGAATGCTCATGGATATCGCGCGTTTTTATCGTCAAGCACCCGCTGTGCTGGACATTGTAGAATCATCGCCCACAGCTTTGCAAACTTTGGGTGATTATTTAAAGCAACATAACTACAGCCAGGTTTTTACTGAAAATCATATCTTACCAATGGCTAGCGCACTGTGGTCCGCTGATGTAAGCGTTATTATGTCTTTTCCTGTACGCTATTTTGTCGCATTTATGAGCAACCATAAAATGCTCAATCTAGGCCAACGGCCAGAATGGCGAGTTGTCTCTGGCGGCTCATCGACATACGTTAAAGCACTGCAAGCCAATTGCAAAGCTACTTTTCGATGTAATCAAGCGGTTCAATCCATCACAAGAGATCAACAAGGTGTTGATGTTCATAGTCTATGTACAGTTTCAAACATCACAACGACTGAGCGTTTTGACAAAGTGATAATGGCGTGTCACAGCGACCAAACTCTTAAATGCTTAGCAACGCCCACTGAAAACGAGCAGCGTATCCTTGGGGCTATCCAGTATCAAGCTAATCATGTATTGCTGCACACAGACGAGACAGTCATGCCAAAGGCGCGTCGAGCCTGGGCCAGCTGGAATGTACGACTTGACGAGTGCCCATCAGAGCAAGGTCCAGGCTGTCAAATCAGCTATTGGATGAATAATCTACAAAATATAAAAAGCGATACCCAGTTTATTGTCAGCCTTAATATGCAAGACCGAATAGATAAGAGCACCATCTTGGCAGAGCGTCATTATAGTCATCCCGTTTATACTCCTGGTGCTGTGGTAGCGCAGCAAAGACATGCAGACATCAACGGCGACAATAATACATTTTTTGTCGGTGCCTATTGGGGTTGGGGTTTTCATGAAGATGGCGTCAAAAGTGCATTAAAGACTGTCAAACTTATTCTCGGTGACCAAAATCTTGCAGCTCGTCAACACAAGACAATTCATGAGGCGCCCTGATATTGCGGCTGCCAAGGGCACCGTTCGGCATCGTCGCTTCGCGCCCAAAAACCATGAATTTGTGTACACAATCGGAATGACATGGCTGGATCTTGATGCCACTCAAGCTTTAAATCAACTACCTGGCTGGAGCAGTCGAGATACTGTTACGGGCCGCTGGCTATCACTGGTGCATTTTGGCGATTCGGATTTCTTCCATCCTCATAATAGTCGAACTAACGACCTACAATTGCCATTAAAGTTTAGAGTGTTACAGTGGATAGCGGCTCAGCCTGAAGGTTCTGCGCTAGCCATTGACAAAGTTGTACTGCTAGGCCACTTACGCCAATGGGGCTATTGTTTTAATCCAGTGGTGTTTTTCTTTTGCTATGACCAATCAGATCGACTTATTGCAATAGTGTCAGAAATTACCAATACACCCTGGAAAGAGCGACATGCCTATTTGCATGTTGTTGGATCACAACGTCCGGAGCGTATGGTGTTTAATTTTCAAAAAAAGTTTCACGTCTCACCATTTATGCCCATGAACTTACATTATACATGGCGATTTTCAGTGACACAGCATAGCGTGGGCATACATATGAAATTGTTTGAAGCTCAACCAATAGCAATACCAAGCGATGCGAATAACCAACCTAAGCTAGTCTTTGACACGTCAATGTTTTTAAAAAAGCACCAACTCACCGCTTTGACAGCGCTACAGCAGCCAATTATATTTCCGTTTCAAACCATGAAAGTCGTATTTGGTATTTATTGGCAGGCATTACGATTAAAATTAAAGGGCATTACGGTGTTCGATCACCCCGCCTCTAACAAGGAATAGAGCATGATGACATCAACAGCGTCGCTATCAGAGTCTGTTGCACAATTTTTATTTTACAAGTTAGTTAAAAAAATCACCATTGGTCGCCTCACCATTACAGACACGTCAAGTGGCAAGTGTCAGGTGCTGGATTTAGGGGCTCAAAATCAGCCATTGCTAACCCATGGTGAGCCATTGGAAATTATCAATATTGAGATTAAGCATCCTGCATTTTTTAAAATGACAATAAGCGGCGGTCTCAACGGTGCAGCGCAAGCCTTCATGCAAGAGTATTGGGACACCAAACAGCTTACCTCACTCATTCGTCTGCTGTTGCGCAATCGCCGTGTCATGGATTCACTCGACTCGCCTTTATCAAAACTCAGCCGAAGATCATCCGCCCTCACCCATCGGCTTCGCAAGAACTCTATCACTGGTTCAAAGAAAAATATTGTGGCTCATTATGACTTAGGCAACGAGTTTTTTAAGCTGTTTCTTGACGAACACATGATGTATTCATCAGCCATGTATGACTTGCAAGGTGAATGGCCTACCGGTGAACACTTAAGCCAAAATTTAGAGCAAGCATCGATAAAAAAGCTCAAGGCCTTATGCGACGTCTTGCAGCTACAATCATCCGATCATTTGCTTGAGATTGGCTCTGGCTGGGGCGCCATGGCAGTGTTCGCCGCCAAACAGTACGGCTGTCGAGTAACAACCATCACTATTTCCGATGAGCAATTTGCTGCAGCTCAAGCACTGGTGATAAAAAACGGCTTGCAAGCACGAGTAACAGTGCTCAATCAAGACTATCGAGATCTTAACGGTAGTTATGATAAACTAGTGTCAGTGGAGATGGTAGAGGCCGTTGGGCATCAATATTTGGACACCTATTTTAAAACAATTTCACTTAATTTAAAGCCTGGTGGGTTAGCCGTGCTGCAAGCTATTACTATTGAAGATTGGCGTTATAAATCCGCACTGGCAGAGGTCGATTTTATCAAAAAATATATTTTTCCTGGCAGCTTTATTCCAGCACCATCAGTGTTAATGAGTGCCGCAGCTGGGCAAAATTTGAGATTGCAGTCCTATGATGATTTTGGGCTCAGCTACGCTGCCACCTTGCAAGCTTGGCGCTTTCGTTTTGAAAACGCGTTAAACGCTGTGCGAGAACAAGGCTTTGATGAAGCCTTTATTCGCATGTGGCGTTTTTATCTTGCGTATTGTGAAGGCGGTTTTCGTGAGCGGTCTATTTCGGTGGCCCACCTCTGCTGGCAAAAGCCGGTGTATTTATAGACGCAAAGCCATGGAGCTGCTATGACCAGCATTACAATTCAAACGCCTGATGACTGGCACTTACATTTACGTGATGATCAAATGCTCAAAGAAACTGTGCCAGCAACGGCTCGCTGCTTTCAAAGAGCGGTCATTATGCCCAATCTTGTTCCGCCAATCACTAACGCACATGAAGCCCTTGCCTACAAAGCACGAATATTGCAAGCACGATTAAATAACAGTACATTTGAGCCATTAATGACGCTCTATCTCACCAACAATACTACTACTGACGATATTATTGCCGCAAAAGCCGTCGGTATTCGCGCAGTTAAACTGTATCCTGCAGGCGCCACCACTAATTCAAGTGCAGCTGTGACCAATATTTCAAAACTGGAGCCAGTGCTTGATGCACTAGTCCAAGCCGATATGCTATTGTTGATTCATGGCGAGGTTACTGACTCACATGTCGATATTTTTGATCGCGAAAAAATCTTTATTGACACTATTCTAAAACCTTTGGTAGAACGCTGTGCACACTTAAAAATTGTACTTGAACACATTACAACGGCAGATGCTGTTAAATTTGTAATGGCATCAGGCAAAAATATTGCAGCCACCATTACGCCGCAGCATCTGTTACTCAACAGAAACGATCTGCTTGTAGGCGGTATTAAACCTCACAATTATTGTTTACCAGTCTTAAAAAGAAACACTCACCAAGCTGCCTTACGAGCGGCAGTTGCCAGTGGCTCTGCCAAGTTTTTTTTAGGCACTGATTCTGCGCCCCACGAACAATCAAAAAAAGAAAATGCCTGTGGTTGTGCTGGTTGCTATAGCGCCTGGGCCGCGCTTGAACTGTATACCCAGGTGTTTGATGAACTTGATGCACTGGACAAGCTTGAAGGCTTTGCCAGCCATCATGGCGCAGATTTTTATGGTTTAGCACGTAACAGCGGCCAAGTGACTTTAATTAAAAAAAGCTGGACAATGCCTAAAAGTATTATTTTACCAAACAACCGACCAATTATTCCATTTATGGCAGGCACAACAATTCAGTGGCAGCTTGCTGCTAATAACGAATAAATACATTAAAAAAAGGATAATAACCATGGTAGACCAAATTGATCCAACCAATGTGCAACTGCAAGATGTAAATCAAATAAAAAATAACCCTGAGGACGCTATTCCTGACAGTTCTGACCCAATAAATGTAAATGAAGGCGTGCAAGATTTACTGATAAACCAAAATGAAGTGAGTGAAGAAGCACAAGATTCACTTAAGAGCTTGCTTACTACTGTGAAAGTAGATCCAGATATTGTCCCTTTGCAAGACACGCGTGTAGATCTTACGCCACTTGACGAGAAAAAAATTGAATCAATGAACACTATTTTTAACACTTTGGACATCGGAAAATATGGCAACCCAGTGACTGACGATGATCTTCAAACCGTAGAACATATAATTGAACACCCGCTTGACGCACCTGTAGCCGTTGCTGACGACGTCGATGAGCTTGAAGCGCTTATTGAACAAACACCGCTTATTATGGCAAGTGACGAAGAAGCAGGCATGAAAGGACATGATCTCGATGATGATTATAAAGGCCAGGGTGTGCCCATACTTGGCGCAGCCACTTTACAACCTTATCAAGGGTTTGGTCCATCAGCTGGTCTATCTAAAGTAGACGGCGCTTCGCGTGATCACGGTTATGCTCACGGCGGCTTTGGAGAGACCCAACATCAAGGCTTAGACCCCATCAAGCAATCTGTGGCCGATGGTGTGGCATCAGAAAACGGTGTCGATCCAAAACTTACCGGTATGGCACTGTTTGCAATACAATACGAAACTGCCTCTGGCACCAACATGCCAAGCGAACAAGAGCAAATTGAACAAGGTAAATACGGCACACCGGTGCAAGACATTGGCCCACTGCGTCAAAACATTGCAACCTTAAAACAACTCGGCGCCACTGACACTGAAATAGCCGTCATGAGTGAATTCGACAGTGAATCTGGTTATTTGGCTGGAAAATACTTTGCAAGGGGCATCACAAAATTTGGTCTTATGGGCTATCTTGGCGATCATATTGCTGGCCGTCAAGGCTACGAAGCTGCAACCCAAGGCACCAATGATGACGAGCTGCAACAAAAAATAGACACGCTTTATGATCATTATACGCAAGGCGGCGCCGAGCTTGAGAATAGAGACCTTTTAAGAGGCGATACTACACTCTTTAGAACCGACCCTTAAGAGTAAACATGTACAAATATGGCTTATAATCATAGCCTTTTTTAGCACTGCATTTTCTTTTGACCGGTTATTATCAAAGGTGTATGAACTGCTGGATAGCCCTTCTTTGTGACCGAAAAGATATTAACATCAAACTCTTTTGTCAACGACGCTAAAAATTCGGATGCACCGCTTTTTGGATGGTGATTTTTAATTGCCTTATTAACCCCTGCTGCCAGATCAAAAAACAAGCCGTTAAAAGGCACAGCAAGTGCAAATCGACCTTGTGGTGCCAAACTTGCCTTTAAAGTTTGAGCGAATTCATGAAAACTGGCCGGCGTGTCCATAACCGGTGCCAAGCTCAGAATTAAATCCGCCCCACCCTTGCCGACAAGTGAGGTTAAAGTTGCCGAATTAAACAATCCAGAAATATAGTTTGAAGTGTCAAGTTTGCAAAATGCTGCATCACCAACTGATTGCGGCGCCGCATCAACTTGAATAATGTGCGCTTGTGGCATCAACTCACCTATAGCTTGACTTAAAGCACCATAGCCAGCAAAACCATCGATGATCACAGGCTTAGTACCAATCACACTGTCTATCTGCAACAGCCCTTGCTCTTGCAGAAGGGACACGATTTGACGAGCTTGAGTTAACTTCTCCTGACACACCTCAGACTTACTTAACATCAAGCCTTTCTCTTCAACTATGGTGTCCATGGATCCAAAGTCATAAGGTGAAGACACGCCGGAATCCAAGGTATTTTTATAAAGACCATAGCCAACATTGAGCGCAAAATCTTTATTTTCAGTGAGATCAAAAACATATTGTATGAGCGTACTACAAAAATTTGCAGTATCGAAATGTGGCGCAGCTGCGGCAATTTTATCCATATTTTTTTGTTGGGACGTTAATGAATCAACCGTTAAAAAATCAGCGTCATACGCTTGCAGCATCTGTTGATAGCCTTCACTGTCTACACTCACAGGCCCAGCGCCAAGCAGCGAGCTCAACTCGGTTGGTGCTCGCATATCGATTGTTTGCTCCACTACTGGGTTTTTGGCATGAGTCACTGGCGACAATAGGGTACTGGCAGCAAGGCAAGCTTGGCCCAGGTGAGCCAATGGATTGGAGATTGTTGAAATACTATTAACCACAGCAGACCTCTCAAAAATAAACACATACTAGCAGATAGCCCAAGACCATGGCGATTTCATTTACAAATTGACCTAGCGAGCCCCAAGTCATTATTCATCAAAGGTCTATGAGGATTTCATCGACCCACCAACATTGGATGTCGTTCACTTCAGGGACAATGCCTAGTCGAATCGGTTAGAAAGCGAGTGATCTGATCAAACACTTGTTGTTGATACAACACACCAACATGGTTCAGCTGCTCAATTTCAACCAACTTCACTTGTGGACCAAGCATTGCAAAGGCGCGGCTTTCTTCGATGGACACCACGCCGTCTTGTACACCATGGATCAGCAAAAAATCAGTTTGACTAGGATAATGGGTTTGTAAACTCAAGCCGCTCATTTGAGCGAGCTCAAGCTGGGCATCTTGCGCAATCAATTCGCTAAAGCGCCTGGTTTGCACTTCATTGAGGCGGGCCAGCTTGGAAAACATGGTAATTGGCACTTGGATACTCAAAGCACTGGCTAAAAGCACCATTTTATCAGCATGAAAAACCCCGTCGATATCATCCATTAAATGGCTAATAGCGGTTGCATTGACCAGCATACCACCGCCAAATGAATGACCAAGTGCTACCGCAAATGGGCCAAATGTCACTTGTGCTTGCAATAAGGCTTTTACAGCATTACGCCAGGATAATAGTTGGCCTTTGCTTTCACCATGAGCGGGTAAATCAATCGCATACACATGATAGCCTTGCTCTATTAAAAGCTGAATATGCATGACCATGTGGGCTGATCGTGACATCCAGCCATGCACAACCAAAGCTTTTCTATACCCATTTGGGTTAAACTCGTACACCACACAACGCTGTTTATCAAATTGCAAATGATGACGTTGATACACTATTTGATTAAACATTAGCTGCGCTTGTTGCATCTGTGCTTTGAATTTACCAAATTTCAAATAAGGGATAGGCTTTTGCATCAGCAAAAAGCACAACCTGGCTTTAGCGGCGGTGACGAGGTTTTTCAAATTAAGGTCTCTTAGGATTATCTACATTAAAGCGCTCTTGGCACTATTCGCCGAATAAGGCCTGATTATGATACTCGCTACCTCGTGAACAAAACAGAGTTATCATCTAAGCACACCAGCATGCGGCTGCTGATAGCGACTGCTAGTCTCAATTTATAAACCCTTTTGAATTACCTGCCAAACTTTAAATTCCGACACTTTTAATCCACTAGGTGGCCCTCCTGTCCAGAATCCCGATAATCCCTTCTATTACAGGTAAAAATTTCACTTGCTCGATTCTGGCGTCTTTGAATACGATACAAACTCCCACATTTTTTTTGATGGCAATTAGACTTGCAGGTTACATTGTGTTATCTTTTGTTTGATTTTCACATAGATAAGGAAGAATAAAACCATGTCAATGTCCCCAATATTAAACTCATTCACAGCCCAGGCCTCATCTGGGCCAACAACTCAGTCTACAGCAGGCACCAAAGCTAATAGCAATCCCTTGGCATTTTTGAAAAAAGCCCTAGTTGGCGCTTTACTTGTTACCGGAGGTCACGCTCGGCATTTAAGAGAGGCGAGCTCGGGGGTTGACCTTGATCTTATCAATACTGCGAGTAGACGGCTTACTAAGTTTGGTGGTGGGGGTGCTAGAAGCAGTGGTGGCTTTAGCTCTAGCCGTAGTAGCTCCGGCTTCAGTAGAAGCAGTAGCGGTAGTTCGAGCGGTAGAAGTCGAAGCAACGGCGGCAGCTTAAGCGCGGGCAAAAGTCGAAGCAGTGGCGTCAGTCGATCTAACGGCCTTAGTTCCTCCAAGACTGGCAGTGCCAGTCGCTCGTCATACCTTGGCACTTATGGGATCGCAGCAGTCGCCGGGCACCAATTGTTACATCAAGATGGCTCATCAAGCCCCTCGTTTAATCAAGATTCAAGCTGTGCTACACACCAACGATATGGCGAAAAATTTGTACTTGTACCAAGCGACGCCAACCTCACAAGTATTAAAGACAATAGCACTGCTCTTCAAAAATTAGGGGTACAGATTGTTGATGTAGTCGTGGTATCAGATTGTGCGGCAAAACCAGGCAACAGATACACCAGCAGCGCTATTGATGCAACCTTAGATGCTTTTAACAGCGCTGGGTATCAGGTCGCTGCGAGTGAACCTTATCCTGCACCCTGTTTACCTTCTCGTCTAGCCCAGCGAAATCATTACAAGCTTGCAGATGATGACAACTGGCCGCTTTCAAGAGTGGGCGTGCGCAGCGAAAATGCCACGCTTGAGCAACAACTCACTCAAGCCACTAAACGCGAGTTGGGCGAAAACCCAGAGTTTCAAAAAGCTAAAAACGGGTGTGACCGTGACGCATACATAGGCACATTCATACCCTTTGGTGGGCTAGCATTACTCGCACTGGCTATTGCAGCGACATGCTGCAGGCCTCATCAATAAGTGACACGGAAGCAAAATGAGTTCCTATCAAATCGAATGCTCTTAAACTCCAAAACAAGGCGAGGATATGCACTCAAAATTAGATGCAGTCGCTGATTTTATGCTTGAACTGGATAAACTCAAGTCAGTGAACCGTCAATCTTATATCTCAAGTGGCCTAAGACGTGAAAACTCTGCCGAACACTCATGGCATCTAGCAATGGCTGTGTGGGTTTTCGCTGAGTATTTAAAAGAAGAATATGACATTTTACGATTAATTCAAATGGCTTTGGTGCACGATATTGGCGAAATTCACGCCGGCGACACCTTTATTTTTAGTGCTGAGCGAGACGATGCCGCTGCAAAAGAGCGCTCGTCCATAGAACTTACAGCTGCACATGATGGAAATTCACTGGCTGATCTTGCCACTTTATGGGAAGAGCAAGAAACCGGCAGTAGTAAGGAAACTCTATTATTAAAAGCATTGGATCGTTTTTTACCGTTCTTATTAAATATAAAAAATCAAGGTGGTACTTGGCGAAAATTTAATATTAAACGTAGCCAGGTTATCGAAAGTCAAAAAAACATGGCAGCGGTTGCGCCAAGTTTACATCGATGGATACTTGATCAAATCGACATTGCAGTCGAAAAAAACTGGCTGCTGGATTTGTAGTGTTGCTCTGGTAAAGAGTTATTGTGAAGGCCAAAGCAACGCCTAACCGTTTAGATAAAGTTGAAACACTTTGGGCACAAAACCTTCAAAAAGCACCCCCTGGGTCGAGATTTTGAAAACAGGTATTTATGCTTTCAGTCTTACCTAGGGCATTGTACCGGCCCTAGGTTCGATTTACGCATCAAAAATGAAAAATTGCTTCTAAAGTATTTATTCTTGTGTCATCTTGCTGTACGGTGGTTTGTAATGCAAAAAACTTTGAAAAACGAAGCCATTGCTCGCACTTTGCAAAAAGATAGATCTGGCCTGTTTGGACTGGATTGGCATGTGATCTTTTGAAGAAATACAACTCTATCGTAAGGCATAACCAAGAAAGGAGTCATAAGATGACGAAGACAAAATATCAAATCAAGGTCACTTTATGCGACACTCACCCACCAGTATGGCGACGTATTGTTGTAGGATCGTCTTTGGAATTACCAGATCTTCACGATGTTTTGCAAATATCGATGGGCTGGCAAGACTATCACCTCCACCAGTTTAGTGTTGGTCAAAAACGTTATGGTGTTCTTGATCCTGATTGGGACGATGATGAAATCATCGATGAGCAAGAAGTCCCATTATCCTCGATCTTTAAAGGCAATACAAAAACCATTATCTATGAATATGACTTTGGTGACAGCTGGGTGCATGAAATTATTCTTGAAAAAGTATTGCCCATGGCGCTAGGAGACTCTTTAGCCGTGTGTATTGAAGGTGAAAGGGCTTGTCCGCCTGAAGATTGCGGTGGTACTTCTGGGTTTCAAAGTTGTTTGGAAGCAATAGCTGATCCAAGCCACGAAGACTATGAAGACATGATCAATTGGGTTGGTAGCCCATTTAACCCTGTCAGTTTTAGCGTTGACCAGATCAATAAGCGGCTTAAAAGAAAAGAAACGGCGCTTGCTTAAGAAAGCGCTCTGTTCGATTTACGCATAAAAAAGAGCGCTTTTGGATGGTTTTTTGGGTACAAATTTTTTTTAAGCGTCAAGTGCGTTAACATAACCTTGGTAGAGCTGTTTAAATACATCTATGGTCATTTTTTTATCTTGGTCTACATAAATGTTGGAAAGGTGGGCTTTTATTTGTTGCTCTGTAGGCTCTACGACACTCTGATCGAGCTCGTCCGAGTCGATCTGCGCATTATCATAAAGTGTTTCTGGATGCTCGAGCAGGTACTTGACATCTCGCGCAAAACTTGCAAAAAATTCATTTTGTATCACTTGGTTTTCCGGCAAAGTTTCGAATGTTCCAGCAAACAAATCCAATTCAGGAATCATAGTGTTTGCAAATTGCAAAAGGCTGGAGACCTTGCCACTGCCGCAAGGATTATATTGTTCTGAATTACCACCATGTATGCTGGTTGAGATCCGAGCACACTGGTCTATAAGTTGTTGCGCGGTTGCTTCTCGAATCGCTTCGTTGGTTGAATCTTGTTCCATAGCATTCGCCATTACCACTCGCCAGACCATAGCGACAACCTGCTTTGGAGTAACTTCGAGATCGCCAAACTCAGCGTTGAAGGTATCTTGGTAGTCATTGAGAGAATTTAAGAATTGTCTCGCGTTGTCTTTAATATTATAGGTTGTGCCATTGTCGCCATCAGCATGTAGGATTTGAGTGGGATCGGTAAGAGCAAGGCTAACGTTGATTCTCGCCCAAATTGTTTCATCAGTTTCCCTCGAATGCATCACGGTTTGGGCACTTAAGGCTTTAAGCCGTACTAACTGTTGTCTGGCTAGACTCACATTATCAAGAACATGAACACCGCCATGAGCTCGTGCTAAACGTGCATTTCGATTTGAAAAAGATGGGCGTAGGCTCATTTCCACAGCTGGGTTTACTGGAAGTCTTGCATTACCAGCATTATTTTGCTGACCGTTTTGTCTTGGCGCTGGTCTTGGCCCGCAAGCGCCTGCCGCGAAAACTGCGATCACTAACGCCATGATCAGTGGAAGCGAACCCATCATATTAAACGCATAGTCTGGAAGTGCTTTCTTGAGATTGCCATCCAGTAGAAGACCGCCTAATAGAAAACCTGTATTTCGTTGCAACAACACTGTAAGCCCAACTAAACCGCCTATTTTGTAGGCAAGCTTACGCATTTGCGCCTCGTCAGCCGGTGCTGGTAATTGTGATCGAGTCGCTATACAACAGGCTGCAGCTGCGAGTACTACAGCTGTACCAACCATCGAACGGGCTAAGTTATTCGCTGGTGTAAAAGTATCCGGTACTTTGGTATTGACTATTAGAGCACCTATAGCGCCAAGGCACTGCTCTCCTAACCCAACAACTGACTGATACCAATACTATGTGCAGCTGAAGAATAGATACCATTAGTGGACACGGGACCATAAGCTACCCCAACGGCAAAAAAATCTGCAATGATTCGGTGCCATTGAAACTGAGCCCGCTTGTACGTTGAATTATGCCACAACCAGTTTTTTCGAACGGGTAGCTCTGTGATCGTCTGCTTGGTTCGGTCAATCGAACGCAAGAGTTATTATCGAACTTAAAACCTTCGACGATCATTGGCTGTAAGGTCTCTTGTAACCGTCGACCTGTGACTACCGTTGGTACCATTGAAGACATCGCACCCAGTAATACCGTTGCAAGTTGTGGCACACTCGCCCGCAAAAAACCTGCACTACTTATATTGACTGTCGACATACTTCACTCCTTTAACTCTATTTAAAAATGATAAAACTGTTTTTTGAGCAATACTACCCTAAAACAAAGTATGCTATCAATAAGGAATTTAATAAGGTACAGAAGCAAAAGACAGCACCTCGAAAGGTGGAGACGAAAGCACGACAATAATACTTCAGCCAGTATAAACAAGAGGCTGATGCGAGGGCCAGTTTTAGTGAGTACTCGATCAAAAACCGAGCAAGACCAGCCAAAAGCATTAAAACAGCCGAACTTATTTGAAAGTACAATTACAATTTGGGATCAAAGCCATGCGATAGGCTATATTGATAGAACGCTTTAGTAGTATTCGTTAGCTTGTAAGGAGACGAGATGAAGTCGATTTTCACAATTAAACAAGGCAGGCTCATTAAACAATTAAGTGTTGCATTACCCTTGATTATTTTAGGCTTTTCAACTGCTCATGCCGCTAGGCCCATGCTTGGTGCCAGTATTAGTTTTGGTGGGGATGAGCTTGCAACTACAACAGCAGATGATGATATTAAAGGTGGTAGTGGTTTATTTTTTTACGGCGGCTTTCAATTTCCTTTGTCTCAATCCGGATCAAACGAATCCGGCTTAAGTGCCTCCATTGGCTATCATTATGACTCACTCTCGGCTGGAGATGGTGATTCAGACATCTCTCGTGTGCCCATTGACGCCATGTTGTATCACGTAACAGACACCTATCAATTTGGCGCAGGCCTTACTTATCATTTAAACCCAAAATATTCCGAAAATTCTCCTTTTGCCAATGGCACAGTCAGCTTTAAAGATTCATTGGGTTTCTTTGTCGAAGCCGGTATAAAGCCTGCAAAAAATTGGTTGGTCTACGGCCGTTACACCAGTATTGAGTATGACCTTGGCTCTGATTCACTAGACGGCAGTAATATTGCCTTAGGTGCGAGACTGTATATTGGCCAATAATCAACAATTAACTAGTTCCCATCCATAAACGGTCTTTTTCCGCCACAACTTTGTTGATACTGTGCTCAAATCCTCGAGTACTAGGTGTACACTGCGGTTTTGCGCGCAGTACCGCCTTGTTGTGACGAAAAATTTCTCGTTTATGGACGCGAACTAACTAAAATGATTGCGAGCGATAATTTTTAAATCGTGATGAAAATCTTGCTGGTCATCCACGAAAATACTAATGTCTTTTTTGACAATTTTGGAAAGGTGCTGCTTATAGCAGTTCTTTAGATGATCTAACATATCGCTTTTGGTTGAGTGCGGTATCAGAGTATTGCCTGCAATTGTAGTGTAAAAATTATTGATAAGGCTGGCGTGCGACCTGTAGTTCATATTATTTTTCATCGCCTCTAAAATGAGATCTGCTCCTAACTCGGCCATAGGGTTCAAATCACCAAAAAGCAAAGGCTGGTTTTCACTCGTCACTGGCTTATTTTGCATCATATTGAATAAAGTCTGAGCACTGCTTTGTGCAACAATTTGTTGTAAAGCCACTCTGCGAATGGTGAGAGGAAATTCATCACTGCTTAAAATGTTCGAGTGATAAAAACTTTGGGATGGAGGACGCTTGGCATTTCTTGTCAGCAAAGACATCCCAGCTTCGTGACGAATAGTGAGCGGTAATTTGCTATTAGCGGCATAGCTTATTAATTCATTATCTTCAAAATAATCTGTTTTCAAAGTTGCACACAGCGACTGGGCTAAGCCAATGCCGTAATGCCTATTAATAGTGCCAATGTCTTGAGTGTTAAAAAGTGCTAACTTCTCTTGGGTACTGGTCTTGGTATTGAGCAGGTCTTGAGCATGACCGCAAATGGCATTCTTAACAGTATAAGAGCTATAGCTATTAATCTTGCTGGTGATGATGTCTTCTAAGTGGGAGGCACTAAATCCATGGAGATTATTTTGATACACTGCAGCCTCTAGTGCCCAGAGTAAAAATATTTCTCGAGCAGAGTCAGTATAACTTTCGTCATTCCATAAATTCACCCAAGTTTTAATTGATACTTGTGCCGCATTATTATTTTTTCTGACGTTAATCAAGGAGACGGCATATGAGCCTGTCTTTGTATCCTTTAAAAATGCCTGAACTTTTAAACCATAGTCGCTTGAATTATCTTGCAACACCCGTGCAATATCACTGGCTGCAAGTAACTTAAGCGATATTTCTAAGACATGATTCCTCAGATTTTTCGGTAGATTTGGATGGACAGCTAAAACAGCAAGATAGCGTTTAACTTCAGCAGTGCTTTCATTTGTAGGGACGAATGAGCGTATTTGTTGGCCTATAAATGAGTCTTCAATAACGA
>Ga0115546_1000908_pt1 | contig 19364 bp, 9 predicted proteins | sample COGITO_mtgs_1004_FD_87186 | JGI IMG/M metagenome (GOLD analysis project Ga0115546, IMG submission 87186) | Pelagic marine microbial communities from North Sea - COGITO_mtgs_100413 | ecosystem: Environmental > Aquatic > Marine > Epipelagic | place: Germany:Helgoland, sampling site Kabeltonne...
CCGCCACCTTGCCTAACCCTGTGCCTAACCCTTTGTCTGCACCTTGGGTGTTATTTAACTTAGCTTTAATGGGAGCAAGGTCTTCTTGACCCAAAATGTCCACCATATCCTTGGCGGCCTTGGAAACTTGATTGGCTTTATCTGCATAAGTTACGTCATCACGCAAAAGGTAGCCATACTCTTGCAGCGCCGCACCGCAACCTGAGGCAGTAATCACCAGAGCTTCAGCGCCAGCCTGCAATTCGGGCCATATTAAATCAATATTGTGTCTTGCTTGCTCTAGGGCTTTTTCATGGGCATTCAGATGATGATTAACAGCACCACAGCAACCACTTTGATGAAGCACTTTTAAGGTAATGCCCAATTGGTCTAGCACCTGTGCTGCAGCAATATCTGTATTGGGTGCGGCACTTGCTTGAGCACAACCAGGCAAACTCAACATCACCCGTTTATGGTTACTTTGGGGAGCCACTAGTTGAGGCACAGCAAGCGGCACATGTTGTTTTATAACGGTGGGCAACATGGGCCTCACTAACTGACCTAGTTTCAGTAATGGACCAAATCTAGACCGATAAGGTAATATTTGCCTTAGCCCCCAGCGCACTAGTTTTTGATGCATGGGACGAGGCGCTTTTTGCTCTACTACAACCCGACCTAAGTCCACTAGATGACCATACTCTACCCCAGAAGGGCAGGTTGTTTCACAACTTCTACAGGTCAAGCAGCGATCTAAATGATGACGCGTTTCTTGCGTCACTTGTTCACCCTCAAACATCGCTTTCATCATATAAATGCGGCCACGTGGGCTGTCACGTTCATCACCTAACAGTAAATATGTTGGGCAGGTTGCAGTGCAAAAACCACAGTGCACGCAGGCTTGTAATATATCTTTCACTGGTGCAAATTGAGGTTGGTCAGCAAACTCTTTGGCAATAATGGTCTTCATGGTTTACATCCAAGCATATAGACGACCCGCATTAAGAATTCCGTGGGGGTCAAAGGCATGTTTTATGCGCTGCTGCAGGGCCTGCTGAGGCGCACTTATAGCACCATAAACCTCAGCTAATCGGTCACCGCCTTGATATTGCACCAAACCCTCCAGAGGCGTATCTAAAGCCTCTGTTAAGACCCATCGTTCCGCTCCAGCCCAATTAATCAAAGACGTATTAGGTACTGTGTTTGCGAGCGTATCGCTTGCCCCACTCCAACGCCATAAGGTTTGATCATGGCGTGGTTGCAAAAAAGACCCTTCCCTGATGGCTTGCCAAAATATTTCTGCAGCTTTTGATGCTAGCTTTTCACCACCCAAAAAAGTACTGGCTGAGGCTACTCCGCCTGCACCACCTTGCAGTCTTACATAAAGCAGACCCTTAAAATGGCTCATACCCGTGATAGGTAGACTGAGGTTAGCCCATTTCAACATTGCTTCTAATGCAGCTTCTATGGTCATGTCGAAGGTGAGGGTATGGCCTGCCTTGAACTCTGGTAAAACTTTTATGGAGACGTCGGTAATCAGGCCCAGACTGCCCATAGCACCACACTGCAAACGCGTCACATCAAAGCCTGCAACGTTTTTCATGACTTGACCACCAAACTGCATCACTTCACCATAGCCATTGATGAGTCCTAGGCCCAGCAAACTGTCTTTAACACCACCAAACCAGGGCCGCGAAGCCCCTGTTTGATTCGCTGCCACAGTGCCACCAATGGTGGCTTCACCAGCAAAACTTGGGGGTTCAAAAGGCAGGCGTTGGTGTTGCTCTGCTAACAGATCGTTGAGGAGCGAAATTTTTGTGCCAGCACGCGCACGAACAACCAATTCAGTGGCACTATAACTAATGACTCCACTATGATCGGCCATATCCATGGCTTCTCCAGAAGTTTCTCTACCGAGGCTGGCTTTAGTATTGCCTCCACGTATCTTGAGGGGTGTTTTTGTGGCATAAGCGTGTTGAATTTGTTGCTCTAACTGCACGGTTAAATCACCCATGCTGTAAGCTCCGATATTCTTGGCAATACTTAAGTGTAGGAATGCCTTTACCTGGGTTTAATAACTCTTCACTATCAAAGGCCGCTTTTAAGCGCCTGAACTGAGCCAATTCTGCATCTCCAAATTGGTAGGGCATTTGGGGCATTTTCTCTAAACCCACACCGTGTTCACCAGTAATAGTGCCCCCCACATCAACACATAAAGTCAGAATATCTCCACCTAATAATTCTGCTTGCTCGAGCTCTCCATCAATGCTGGCATCAAACAGAATAAGTGGGTGTAAATTGCCATCACCAGCATGAAAAACGTTGGCAACGCGAAGCCCATAAAACTGGGATAATTCACTAATACGTGTTAACACGTAACCCACCTGGCTGCGAGGAATAGTGCCATCCATACAATAATAGTCGGGCGATATGCGCCCCACTGCAGGAAAAGCCGCTTTACGCCCTTGCCATAAGGCTGCGGCTTCTGCGGCATCTTTAGCGATACGAATATGGTGCGCACCATGTTGTTTAAAGCACTCGCACACCAAAAGTAATTGTTCTTCAACTTCGGCATCAGTGCCGTCTAACTCACAAATAAGTAATGCTTGGGCATCTGTTGGATATCCCACTTTGACAAAGTCTTCAGCCGCACTAATAGCCAAATGGTCCATCATCTCTAAACCTGCTGGGATAATACCCTGCCCTATCAGGGCTGCGACTGCATCACCTGCAGCAGTGACAGTGTCATAGGCCGCCACAAGCACTTGCACTCTTGGTGCCCTTGGTAACAGTTTGACCTTGGCTTCCACCACTACACCTAGTAACCCTTCAGAGCCTACCATTAAGCTCAATAAATCCATACCAGGTTCATCTAAACCTGCACCACCCAAGGTCATTATTTCCCCTTCAATGGTCACCATAGTAACTTGCAGCAGGTTATTCACTGTAAGGCCGTACTTAAGACAGTGCACTCCACCCGAATTTTCCGCCACGTTACCACCGATGGTACAGGCAATTTGTGAGGATGGGTCTGGCGCATAATACAAACCAAAAGGCGCAACAGCCTCCGTGAGTGCTAGATTACGCACACCCGGTTGCACTGTTGCTGTGCAGGTTTTATGGTTAACATGGACAATTTGATTAAGTTTGGTCAGGACCAATAAAAGTCCTTCAGCATGGGGCATGGCGCCAGCGCAAAGGCCCGTGCCAGCGCCCCTTGGCACTAAGGGTACCCCATGTAAGTGGGATAGACGCAAAATAGCCTGCACCTGATCCACAGTTTCTGGCATCGCCGTGACTAAAGGTAATTGCTGGTACACAGTCAAGCCATCGCATTCAAAAGGTCTTTGGCCTTCTTTTGAAAGTATCACCGCACCAACTGGTAGTATTTTTTGTAAGGCGCTGACAAAGGTGGATACGTCTATTACGCCTTCATGGGGTGGCTTGTTAGAAGCATTTAATAAGGAATTCATAACGATAACTTAGACCATAATGTTTAAATTGGTAAAGTATTATTACCAATATTTAATCTAGGTTATCACACCCTTCTCATGAAAGGCATATTGTTTCTCGTTATTTTGCTGGGCCAATATTACTTTTTCAAACAGAAACATTGAGGTTAAGTGACATTACACAAAGCACTATAAGTTACAAAGCTATTATTTTACAAAACTAGATCTAGCGGCCATTGAAGCCGCACAGCAAGCAAGGTATATTTACCGGCGACCCTAAAACAGCCCTAAAATTGTACTTAATGAGCCCTTTTCCATGATTCCCCTCAGTCTTCAATCTCGGTTATTTACCTTACGATCTAACAAAATATTTGAGTTATTTGTGGTCAGCATCATCTTGCTCTCAGCCTTGGTCATTGGCGCTAAAACCTATTCAATGCCCGCCGGCTTGATTAGCCTCATCGGTTTTTTAGACATTGGCATTACGATTTTTTTCCTGATCGAAATTAGTATTCGTTTTGCAGGTGATCCGCAAAAAAGTAGGTTCTTTTTTAATGGTTGGAATGTTTTTGATAGCGTCATTGTTATTGTCAGTCTGATTCCTATAGAGGACAGTGAATTAGCTCTAGTTGGCCGCCTTATTCGAATTTTTCGGGTGTTGCGGATGGTGTCAGTGGTGCCTGAGCTGCGCATATTACTGAACTCACTCATTAAGGCGATGCCTCAGTTGGGTTATGTTCTGTTACTAATGTTCATCATTTTTTACATTTATGCGGCTGTTGGCACCACCTTCTTCGATACCATTAATCCCGTCTTATGGGGTGATATATCAATCTCTATGCTCACGCTGTTTAGAGTGATGACCTTTGAAGATTGGACCGATGTAATGTACGAAGTGATGGCAGTTTATGGTTACGCCTGGGTGTTCTTTTTGAGTTTTATATTTTTAACGACCTTTGCATTTTTAAATATGGTGATTGGCATCGTTGTCAATGTCATGGAAAATGAAAACGCAGCCGAACGTCTAGCAGAGGGAGAACCCTCGATGACCGACTTACGCAATGAATTAGCTGACATAAAAGCCCTGCTAAAACGCCAAGGTGGCTAACTCTTAGTAATGGACAAGTGCCCAGACACCAGCCCACTTAATAGTAGGTTAAAAGCTCGCTGCTTCATTGCCTGCATTTGCTTATTTACGTCTTTGTAAGGAGCAGAGCGACCTAGCCATGTCCGTGTGAATAAGAAGGCTTGAAGCTTACCTTTATTAAGGGCAGAATGAATTCTTTTTAGTGCAGCGGAGTCAATTGCATGCGTCCACATTTGTCTATTTCACGGCGTACGAGTCGAACACCTTTTAGCAGCCGCGTAGAGGCTGCTGGTGCGACAGGCTACACGGTTTATAATCACACCTTATTAGCCACCTCATTCCGTGGCATTGAAGTGGATTATTGGCACTTGTGTGAAAATGTTCAGGTGTGGGATGTGAGTTGTGAAAAACAAGTGACCCTCATGGGCCCTGGCGCTAACCAGCTGGCTCAATACATGACACCTAGAGACCTTTCGAATGCCCAAGTAGGCCGCTGTTATTACTTACCCATGTGTGATGAGAATGGCAGCATGATCAGTGACGGTGTAGGCATTAAGATCAATGATCGCCACTGGCGTTTATCTGTTGCAGACTCAGATGTATTGCTGTGGGCCAAAGGCTTAGCCGTTGGCTTTGGTTTAGATGTTGAGGTCAGAGAACCAGAAATTTTTCCCTTAGCAGTGCAAGGACCTAAAGCAGAAGCATTAATGTGCCGCGTTTTTGGTGATGCCATTAAAGAACTCGGGTTTTTTGCCATCGCACCCTTTGTTTATAAGGGTAAGCGCATGAAAGTAGCTCGTTCTGGCTGGAGCAAACAAACCGGCTTTGAAGTGTTTGTTAATGATGCAGATATTGGCACCCAATTATGGGATGAATTATTTGCTAAAGGACAAGACTTGGATGTGCGTGCAGGTTGCCCCAACTTGATTGAGCGCATTGAGAGTGGACTCATGTCTTTTGGCAGCGATATGGACCACACTACCACACCGTTTGAAATTGGTTTAGAAAAATACATCAACCTTGATGCCGATATTGAAAGCCTAAGCTTGCCTGCATTAAGGCTTCACACCCCGACCAAAAAACTAATGGGTTTGGTACTGGAGTACCATCGCAGTTTAAGTGACGTAAATGTGTTTGTTGGTGATCAAAAAATTGGGGATATCCGCAGCCAAGCATACTCCCCTAGATACATGCGTCGCTTGGCCTTTGTAATGTGTAATTTAGAAGCCTTAAATGGGGCTAAAACAGTAGCCGTTAACACTGATCAAGGCCAAGCCACTGGCACGCTCACCAGCTTACCTTTTAATTTTGAAGCCTTAGGCCTTAAGGCCTGTCGTTGAACCCCTTGAAACACCAAAATTAGCCCCGTCAGTCTGAAAAGTGACTGACTAGACTTATGTATTTCCCAAAGGAGAAAGCTGGCGTATATTGCGCCCATATGTTCAACCCCTAACACTGTTTGGTCGCCACCTATGAACCCAGAACTGTCTATCACTCGTCTATCAACCTCCAATCTTTCAATCAGTCGGCGCACCCGCGCAACCCCCTTTACCAGTCGCGTTGAAGCCGCAGGCGTGCACGCCTACACTATTTACAACCACACGTTATTAGCGGCTAATTTTCGTGGCATGGAGGCAGATTATTGGCACTTGTGCAAACATGTTCAGGTGTGGGATGTATCATGTGAAAAACAAGTGGCTATAAGTGGACCCGATGCCTACCGCCTCATCCAAATGATGACGCCCAGAGACTTATCCAAAGCCCGCATTGGTCGCTGCTTTTACGTGCCCCTTTGTAACCCTGAAGGCGGCATTGTTAATGATCCCATCGCCATAAAACTCACTGAAACTGATTGGTGGTTATCGATCGCTGATACAGATGTCATGTTATGGGCGCAGGGTTTAGCCATTGGTTTTAACTTGGATGTTAGTGTCACTGAGCCTGATGTTTGGCCCATTGCCGTGCAAGGTCCCAAGGCAGAAGAGCTCATGGCGAGGGTGTTTGGGGAAGGTGTGCGCGACATTAAGTTCTTTCAAATTAAACCCATGTCATACCAAGGGGTAGATATGCAGGTGGCCCGATCTGGCTGGAGTAAACAAGGTGGTTTTGAAATTTATGTGGATAATGCAAGTCTAGCAGGTCCATTATGGGATGAATTTTTCGCAAAGGGCAAAGATTTAAATGTAGGCCCTGGATGCCCTAATGGCATAGAGCGCGTTGAAAGTGGACTATTGTCCTTAGGTAACGATATGGATTATGCCACCACACCTTTTGAATGTGGCCTAGGCCAATACGTTGATTTAGATGCTGATATAGAGAGCTTATCCCTGCCTGCTTTGCGTCAGCATGTGCCAACGAAAAAACTCATGGGTATAATCATTAACCAAACCTGTACTATTTCTCAAACAGACGTCTTCATAGGAGACCAATGGGCGGGCGAAATCACCAGCCAAGCCCCTTCGCCCAAATATGGGGTACACTTAGCGTTTGTGCTGTGCTCTTTGCCCACTTTAGGCAATAGCCTAACGGTCGATGTGCACACCAGCCTTGGCACGCTAAAAGGCCAACTGACGAGTCTACCTTTTAACTTTGAGGCCCTAGGCTTGACCCCACAACTAGCTGCTGAATAAGCACATTAAGGCAACACTATGAGCAAATCTTCTTATTTAGGCGCCGATACCATTGCGCTCCACAGTGGCTATCAGCCAGAATCAGACCATGGCTCTAGGGCAGTGCCTATTTACCAAACAACCTCATACGTGTTTGATAGTGTCGATGAAGCTTCGGCGTTATTTAATGTGGAGCAAGGTGGGCATATATATAGCCGTATCACTAACCCCACTGTGGCGGTCTTAGAACAGCGCTTGGCTGCTTTGGAAGGCGGTGCAGGGGCAATTTGTACGGCGTCTGGCATGAGTGCCCTGTTTGTGAGTTTTTTCAGCCTATGCTCTGCTGGCGACCATATTGTTAGTGCTGCTCAGATATACGGATCCACCGTGACACTTTTGAAGCACTCCCTTAAGCGTTTTAACATAGACTGCACCTTTGTTGATATTAATGATCAACAGGCTTTAGGGGCTGCCATACAGGACAACACTAAGTTAGTGTTTTGCGAATCCATCGGTAACCCTGGCCTTGCAGTCTCTAACTTACCTGCCATTGCAAAGACTGCTCATGCTCAGGGCATACCCCTGGTTGTGGATGCAACGTTTGCAACGCCCTACCTCAATAATCCGATTGAGCATGGTGCTGATGTCGTGGTGCATTCAGTAACTAAGTGGATTGGTGGCCATGGCGTTGCTGTAGGGGGTGTAGTCATTGATGGGGGTAATTTTGATTGGCTTAAAAGTGGTCGTTTCCCCACCCTAACCCAGCCTTACGAACCCTTTCACGGCATGAATTTTTGGGAAGAATTTGGCCCTGCTGCGTTAGCCATGCGCATCCGCTGTGAATCGATGCGTGACATCGGTGCAGCCATGACACCCCATAATGCTTTTTTGTTATTGCAGGGCTTGGAAACGTTAAACTTGCGCATGCAGCAACATGTGTCTAACGCTCAAGCGATGGTCACTTGGCTGCAAACACAGGATGCAGTCGCCTGGGTTAATCACCCTGACATTAATGCCGAAGCGCATACCAAAGCACTTTTCCCTAAAGGTGCAGGTTCAATGCTCACCTTTGGAGTAAAAGGTGGTCGCGATGCTGGAGCTGCCTTTATCAACGCTCTGCAATTATCATCAAACCTAGCCAATGTGGGTGATTCTCGGACTCTGGTGCTCCATCCAGGTAGCACGACTCATTCACGACTGAGTGAACACGACCTCATAGCCGCAGGCATCGGTGCAGACCTTATCAGGGTGTCTGTAGGAATTGAGACGCTCAAAGATATTCAAGCCGATTTTAGCCTAGGTTTGCGGGCAGCAGCTAAGATTTTGGCGCAACAGGCAGAGGCGTAAACATGTATATTCAAGTTGATAACGCTAATACGTTTATTGCCACTGGTGGAAAACCATTTGCAGCCCATTTACCCACCGTCGTTTTATTACACGGTTCAGGCACTGATCATCGGTGCTGGGCGCTGCAGGCACGCTGGTTTGCCTTCCACGGTTATAGTGTATTTGCTCCCGACTTTCCCGCCCATAGCTTATCTGAGGGCGAAGCCCTCACGAGTATCGAACTCATGGCAGCTTGGCTGGTGCGAGCATTGGACACCACCAAGGTAGACAAGGTCCACCTAGTGGGACATTCCCAAGGATTTTTAGTGGCTTTAGAAGCTGCAGGTCTACTTGGTGATCGACTTAAATCTGTCACCGCTCTTGCCACTGCTAGCGCCATACCAGTGAATCCAGCCTTAGTTGAAATGGCACAATCCAACCCCAAAGTTGCCGCAGAAATGATGCTACAGTGGGGTTTTGGTAGTCCACATCAATACGGTGCGAGCTCAGTACCTGGCATGCAGCCCATTGGTATTGGCACTCGGATTATGGCAAATAACCCTCTCGCAATCGACTTAATCGCATGCAATGCCTATGAAAAAGGTGCTGAAAAGGCGCTCCAACTTGCCAACATAGGTTGTCCTAGTTGCGTTATTCTAGCGGCACAGGACCGCATGACTCCCAAAAAAGAAGGTTTTAAGCTCGCATTGGACTTAAACACAGCTGCACAGGTTATTGCTGACAGTGGGCACATGTTGCCAATGGAAGCGCCCAAAGAAAGCCTCAACCTAATGAAAAAATTTATCCAATCTTTAGAGACATAACCATGGCCAAGTTGATTAATAATTCGTTGTCTACAGCATCGCCCATCAAGAAAGTTGCAGTCATTGGTGCTGGCACAATGGGCGCAGGCATTGCGGGTCAAGTGGCCAATGCTGGAGTAGAAGTCTGGTTATTAGATCTTCCCAGCGTTGGAGACAGTGTTAATGCTTTAGCTGAACGAGGATTTAAGCGCCTCAACAACCCGAGTTCTCCAGGTTTAATGAGTAATGAAGCGGGTCAACTTATTCACTGTGGCAACACCAAGGATGACTTTGAGCAACTTGCAGATTGTGATTGGGTAGCCGAAGCCGTAGTTGAGCGTTTGGACATTAAAAAAGCCTTATACCAGCGCATAGATGCGATGACTGGCGCAAACACCATTATCACTTCAAATACGTCCACCATCCCCATCAGTTTGTTGACTCAGGGCATGCCTCAAGCCTTTTGCGAACGCTTTGCCATTACACACTTTTTTAACCCTGTGCGTTTTATGCGTTTATTAGAGCTGGTGCGGGGCGAACATACCAGTGATGAAGTGGTTAAGACCTTAGAGCAATTTTGTGAAAGTAATTTGGGTAAGGGCGTTGTGGTATGTGAAGACACACCAGGGTTTTTAGGTAATCGAGTGGGCGTATTTGCCATCCAATGTGCCTTGCATACCGCCTTTGATATGGGTTTATCTCCCGCTGAGGCGGATGCATTATTTGGCCGCCCCATGGGCATTCCTAAAACTGGCGTATTTGGCTTGTATGATTTAATCGGCATTGACCTTATGGCTGATGTAGCAAAGAGCCTCGAAAGTATATTGCCAGAAGAGGACGAGTTTCATCAATATGCTCAGCCTATTCCTTTAATGACAAAAATGGTGGCTAACGGACAAACTGGCAATAAAGGCGGTCAAGGATTTTACCGAGATACAGACGCCGGTAAACAAATGTTGAACTTAACTGATGGCACGTATCAAACGACAGCCCGTTTGCAACTGCCATTGGCGCAACAAGCAGAAGCTGAAGGCGTTGCTGTATTATTAGATGACGATAGCGCATATGGTCGTTTTGCATGGCAAGTCTTGTCGAGCACATTGAATTATGCAGCAGCCCTGATCCCAGAAATTGGCCGCAACATTCTACCCATCGACGACGCTATGAAACTTGGCTATAACTGGATTTATGGCCCCTTTGAGTTATTAGATCAGATTGGTGCTCAGCGAGTGGTTGAGCGTATGCAAAAAGAAAACCGTCAGGTCGCACCCATGCTTTTATTGGCAGCTAAACAACACGGTTTCTATCAAGTCATTGACCAACAATTATGCAGCTTAGAACATGGGGGGCAATATGCTCCAATTAACAGACCCGCTGGTGTACTGCGTTTTTCTGAATTACGCCAAACCCTAACGGCTCAGTATAGTAATGCTAAAGCCAGTTGGTTTGAGCATGATGGGGCAGCCATTATAGAATTTCATTCCAAGGCTAACGCCCTAGACAGTGAGTCTATGGATGTTATTCGCCATGCGCTTGAGCAGGCACAGCAGCGCCAACTGCGAGGTGTTGTGATTCACAATGACGCCCAACATTTTTCCTGTGGAGTAAATCTAGTCGCCTTTCGCGAGTTCTTTGAAACCCAAGATTACAAGGGTATGGATGACTTCCTAAATCATTTTCAACACACAATGCACGCCATTAATGAGTGTCCCTTACCGGTCATTGCTGCACCGGCGGGCATGTCTATTGGCGGGGGTTTTGAAGTAGTGTTAGCCGCTGACCATGTCATTGGACATGCGAATTCTGTTATGGGCTTAGTCGAATCAAGCGTTGGCGTTGTGCCAGGTGGAGGGGGCTGTAAAGAGTATCTATACCGATGGTATGAAGTCCTTGGCGATATGAAAGCTGCGGCATGGAAAGCGTTTATGATTGTGGGATATGGTTGGACAGCAACGTCGCCCATAGAAGCCACTGAGCAAGCCATGCTGTACCCAGAAGATCAATACATGATGAACCGAGACCGCTTATTAAGTGAAGCATTATCACAACTGGATCGGGTCAAAAAAGCAAAGTCCCGCAAACCACTGCCCATGGCAGGTGAGGATACGTATAGGGAAATGATGGATTGGTTATTCGAAGCCGAAGATCAACAAAAAATTACGGCCCACGACGTCGCCGTAGGTACTGAACTCGCCCGTATTTTTACCGGCGGCAAAGTCAAAGCGAATACCATGATGAGCGAGCAGGATTTGTTTAATGCCGAACGGGAATCCTTCTTGCGCTTGGCCCGCTCTAAGGATACCCAAGCTCGTATTGTAAGTATGCTTGACCTTGGCAGTCCGATAAGGAATTAGTACAGTATTGATCATTAACTAGCTATTAAAAGCGTAGCACCTAATTTAGGCTGTGCAGTAACAGTTCTTTTGCATTGTTAAACTTCACCCTAGGTATGAACTCTTGCAAACACACTAGCCATGAACTAGCTAGGGGTGTAATCTGTTGACAAATTGAAGTTGTTTGATCAGTTTTTAAACTGGTTTTTGCTAAAAATTCAAAACGGAGAAGAATTTCATGCCAAGTTTGTTCGCTAAAATATGCATCAGTAAAAAACTGATTGCCGCATTTTTGCTGGTAGGAATTATTCCACTCACTGTGTTGGGTCTTACTACTTTGGATAGTGCCTCCAAAGCTTTAGAAAAACAGTCTTTAAATCAGCTTGAAACAGTGCGCAGTATCAAAAAAGGTCAAATAGAAAACTTCTTTAAATCAGCACAAGAAGATCTCGCTATACTCAGCAAAACTATCGACCGCACCATGTGTCCACTGTCCATGTGTGCCAATCTAAATCTGTCTGGTAAAGAGAACACCCACTATAACTCCTACATTGAAACATACGGTTATTATGACCTATTTATCATTAAGCCAGATGGCTATGTTGGCTATACCGCCACTAAGGAACCTGACTACCAAACTAACCTTGTTAATGGGGTGTATGCAGAGTCTAGTTTAGGTCGATTGGTCCGTGAGGTCATGAGCACTGGCGAATTTGGCTTTGCCGACTTTGAAGCTTATGCGCCCTCTAATGGCGCCCCTGCTAGTTTTATTGCCCAACCTATAACCAATGCTGCTGGCAAAATAAAAGCCGTGGTGGCCCTACAAATTTCAACCGATAGCATTAACAAAGTCATGGCTGAACGCTCTGGTATGGGCACCACAGGCGAGAGCTATTTGGTCGGTGCTGACTATTTAATGCGCTCTGATTCATTCCTTGACCCCATCAACCATACCGTCGAAGCCTCGTTTGCCAACCCTGAAAAAGGTAGTATTGATTCTGACACGACAAAAGCTGCGCTGGCAGGCAAAAGTGGATCGAGTACTATTATTGACTACAATGGTAACCTCGTTCTTTCGTCATATACCCCTGTTAATATATTAGGTACACGGTGGGCGTTGATTGCAGAAATTGATAGTGCTGAAGCCTTTGCACCTATTCAAGATCTCAAAGTCTTAGCCCTTCAGATCGGCATCATTGGTAGTGTACTTATCTATATATTGGCCTTCTTTATGTCGCGCTCAATCAGACGTCCGATTTTATCATTGTCTCAATTATTTAAAAAAATCGATGCCTCTGGTGACTTTTCTTTGCGTGTGACTGATATCGTTTCAACCGACGAAATTGGTCAAATGGCTAACGCAGTCAACCAGCATTTAGAATCCTTACAACACGCCATTGGTGCTGCCAATACGGTGGTGACAGACCTTTCTAAGGGCCGTTTTAACAATCGTATTGAGCTTGATTTTATGGGTGATCTAGCTACCTTAAAAGCGGGGGTTAACAATTCTGCGGATAGCGTAGAGAAAACCATGGATGGCCTTGAGCAAGTCCTAAAAGCCATTGCCACGGGTAACTTTAGTTACCGATTAGAGGGTGCTAGCGCCATTGGGTCTGACTTCCAAACCACTCTCACAAGCACTATGAAAACCATGGAACAAGCCATTGGTGAAATTAATCAAGTGATGAGTGCTGCGGCAGTAGGTAATTTTGACTTACGGGTAGAAACCCCCCTCCAAGGCGATTTGGATCAACTTAAAATAGGAGTCAATAACTCCATTGAAGCTATTGCTGAAGCCCTCAGTGAAACCACTGTGATGGCAGAAAAAATGGCTCATGGCAATCTGACTCAACGCATTACGGGTGCCTATCAAGGCCGTCTAGAAGATTTAAAATCTGCTCTCAATAGTTCAGTTGAAAATATGGAAAAAACGGTTTCAGCTGTCCTTCAAGCGACTGATAGTGTGGCTTCAAATGCTAACGCCATCAGTAATGGTTCTGATGATCTGTCTCAACGCACGAGTGAGCAAAGTTCATCTTTAGAGGAGACCTCCTCGAGCATGGAAGAGATGGCAGCCACAATTGAACACAACACAAACCGTGCAAACGAAGCACAAACTCTGGTGGTAAGCACTCAACAAGAGACGTCTGATGGGGTGGAAGTGGTGAACAAAGCGGTTCAAGCTATGGGTGATATTGAACAGTCCAGTAGTAAGATTGTTCCTATTATCACTTTAATTGATGGCATTGCTTTTCAAACTAATTTATTGGCTCTTAACGCTTCTGTTGAGGCCGCCCGCGCAGGTGAGCATGGCCGAGGTTTTGCAGTAGTGGCAGGTGAGGTAAGAACACTTGCTCAGCGAGCCGCTGATGCGGCGAAGGATATTAAGGTGCTTATTGATGATAGTTCGAATAAGGTCAAAGAGGGCCGTAACTTAGTCAACCAGACGGGTGAGTCGTTGACATCAATCAGTCAATCGATTACCCAAGTTAATGATATTGTGGCTAAAATTGCCACTGCAACGAGCGAGCAAACAGTTGTCGTTAACCAGATTAACTCTGCGGTTGGCCAGTTGGAAAATGTTAACCAACAAAACGTGGCGTTAGTTGAAGAGTCGTCAGCTTCAAGTTACTCCTTAAGCGATCAAACTAAAGCACTGAAAGATCAAATTTCCTTCTTTAAAGTAACTGCTTCTGGAATTCACACGCCATCTGCCGCACCATTGCGTTCAGCAGAACAGGTATTTGGCAAACAAGCCTTGGCAGAAATGACCACGCCAGCTGGCAAGCATGAACCTGCACCTGTCATAACCAGTGACGATGATTGGCAAGAGTTTTAAGGCTCAGCCAGTCTAGAAAACCAGCTCAACTGCTGGTTTTTTATTTCAAGCGACGTTGATATTGCAATGGAAAGGCTCGTCTTATCGTTTTTAAATGATCCAGATCAATACATGCAACAGCGATACCTGGGCCTTCATCTAACTCCACTAAAATCTCACCCCATGGATCAATAATCATTGAATGGCCAAAGGTTTGCCTATGATCATGCTGACCACCATGAGATGCTGCCAGCATGTAACACTGAGTTTCGATGGCTCGCGCACGCAATAATGTGTGCCAGTGCGCTTGACCCGTGGTTCTGGTAAAGGCCGCTCCATTAACGATAATTTGGGCTCCCAAATCCACCAACTTAGCATGCATTTCTGCAAAGCGTAAATCGTAACAAATGGTCAAGCCAACCTTGCCCACTGGAGTGTCAATCACCACCAACTGATCTCCAGCTTCAAAGGTATCAGATTCACGATAACTGCCATGACTGTCTTCGATGTCCACATCAAACATATGGATTTTATCATAGCGCGCAACTTCATCTCCTTCACTGTCGTAGACAAAACAAGCAGAGCGCACCTTATTTATGTCTCGTATGCCTTGTTGACACGGAATAGTACCCCCAACTAGCCATATGTGATTAGCCTTTGCTTGCTGCGATAACCAAAGGCGCAAGCCATGCTGAGGCAGCGATGCCGCTGCACCATGCGCCACCATCTGAGGGTCACCAAAAACGGCAAAACTTTCTGGTAACATGATCAATTGGGCACCCTGCTCTGCTGCCCGTTGAATAAGCTCAGCTGTTGCACGTAGATTATCATCAACACTAAGTTTACTGACCAATTGCACCACTGCTACTGCTGGCCCATGACCCATTAAGTTGACAGCTTCAGATGACATTGAGTTGGGCTTACTGGGTGGGGATGACATTTTCAATACGCTCCTGCACCGACTGATTTTGATAGTCTTTGTCGAATATTCTCACTAAGTTGACATCCGGGTTATCAAGCGACCCCAAAACACTATAGCGAGCACTCGTGAAGGTAGATAGCTCATCACCAATGAGTTTATTAACAATGTAAATCATACCACTTAGCTGCGGCAGACCGGCTATCAGGGCCGCTAATGGCAACTTTTCTGCTACGGGTAAGGTAATAATTAAATTGTTGTCCACTTGGCGTTGCTTAAAATCAATCCATCCGTCCAAAGATAAATTTAATGCGGTAGACTTTAGTGTGACCGGCGACACAGTAGTTGCGACACCCTGATCAAAACGATAGAGCGCAGTAATACTATCAAAACTAAACCCCGGTTGAAGAATATCAGAAAAATCCAGCTTCACGCGTCTAATGAGGCGGCTCATATCCAGCAAGGCCAATACCTTTAAACCTGAAGTTGCATTAGGCGTAGACGAAAAGCTACCTTTCTTAAGCCGCAGTCCTAAATCACCACTGGCATCTTTTACGGCAAACGCCAAGGGAGACCGCGGCCAGTTTAGCTGCAACTCAATGGCAGCAGTCTCAGCCACGAAAGAAGGATCATAACCCCAGTCCACAAGCAGGCTGGCCATATCATCTGATGCAACTTGTCCAGTGAATTGCGTGCGATGAGCTCCATCGACCTTGCTCCAAATTAGATTGCCTTGCAAATGACTATGGCGAATGTACGCATCTATATCATGCACACTAACCTGCGCGCCTACTCGCCGAGCTTTGAACTGCCACTGCCCATAGGATTCTCCATTCTTAAGCAACTCATCAATAGACACATCAGCATCAATAAATTTGCTAGGATCGATATTTTCTAGCACATCTTTATCGTCAACTGTTTCAGTGCTAATTTCACTATTATTGTCGACACTCGGCTCAGGAAAATTAAAATGCGCATGATGAATATGCACTCCTAGCGGATGGTCAGCACCAAAATGGTCCACTTTCCCTGATAGCTGCTCTGAAGTTAGGCGCATACGCCATGGCACAGGAGTGACTGAATCACCCTCTGCAGCCAAGCTCTCTAGGCTTAAAGTGCCCTGATCAATATCAAAGCCAAGCCAGGTGGCATGTTTTATTTTAACGTCAATGTTTGGCAATACAAATTCTGTCATATCTTGCTTTGAATCTGCCCACATGGGTTTGATATATTGTTGGTAAACCTCCCACCAAGGCGCCACGTCCACAGAGTCTATTTGGCCACTCACATTCCATTGACCCTTTTGCGCCCACTCTGTGGCACCTTGAAAAGCCACATTAGCACCAAGAAGACTGACCTTGGGTGAACTTTTTCCTCTACCCAGATGAATGGCAAGTTGATGTTGGTCAATACTGGCATACCAATTTTGCTGACCTGCCTGCCAATGACCCAACAATTGTAGTTGTGTTAAGTCACGCAGAGGATCTGGTAGATCTAGGCCTGCTTTAGTCAAATCTAACTCTGCACTAAACGCAGTGCAATCAGACCCCAGAAGAGCGCAGGTGGAAAATCTTGCCACAAACGGAAGTGACCCTAAAGTTTTTTGAGCCCATGACTGATCTATTTTAGTGCTTAGGTAGTCTGGTGCTAATCGACCTGTAAATTCTAGCGTCAAACCATCTTGCATGGCACTCAAGTTTGCATATGCATCGTTTAGAATAGTTTTAGGTAGGTCTGATAGCCAAGGTTGCGCAAGATCAACTTTGCTCAAGCGTTTAAAGCTCACCAATTGACCATCGATCAGACCATCCCCTTCAATAGCGCCGATACCCACACCCACACCTGCACTTTCACTATTACTGGCATTAGCAGAGCTCAAATCGACTTTAAGCTCAACATGGCGTATGTCCGCTTGTAAAGGAGCCCAGTAACCATTGAGGTTGCTACTAGATAGCTTTAAGTCATAGTTTGGTTTAGCTTGATGACCAAAAGGAATGGCCACACTGCCTAACAGGGACATGTCTCCCTGTGGTTTGAGCGCCAGAAGCCAGGGTGGCAGAGCAAGCTTCATAGGTGGTTGCTGCACCCAAGTCATCATCTTTTCCGCTTGACCTGTTATTTTGCCACTCACCTTTATGTACCGGCGTTGTTGAGTTGCCAGCGCATACGTGGGCACCTCAATCTGCCAACCTTGAACCGATTGAGTGGTTTGACTATGCTCAACTCGGCCTTCCCGAACACTCACCAATGCCCCTTTTTTATCTAAGGTTAGATCAGCACTTAAGCTCTCAATTTGAGGCCAATCTTGATGATAATGCAAGCTGGGAGCTTGTAAAAAGGCAGCCATCGGCATCGACCTTGCCATAATCCCAGCAGCATTCGACAGGTTACCTGGACGACCATTATAAATGAGAGCAGCCTCAGCCAAAGTCCCCTTAGGCACAGCAGTGGTTAACCAATCTCCCAATGTTTCACCCAGCAAAAGATCTGGCAATAAGCTGGGCAGTGCAGCAAGGTTTAGATTCTGTGCGCCCAAAGTCAATTGCATAAACGGCTCTGCTTTTGAACCTCTGCGTGGAAAGGAAGCCGACATTTTTAAATTAACCTGCCCTTGAGCAAGCTCAATGGCCATGGCGGATGAACTAAAACGGTTAACTTTTGAGCCGTAGTGCCAGTTTACCTCCCCCTTTAAACCATCAAACTGCCATGGCGATGAAGTGAGTTGAGTCATACGCATTTTAAGACCGTCCGTATCATTGATCATGACTCTGCCACCCAAACGATTAAGCCAAATACGGCCATCAGCCTGCTCAATGTGCGGCACTCCAGACCATGCTTTGATACTGACCTGTTGCAGTTTACCTGTGAACAGGAAATCCTGAGGTTGCTGGGTATCTAAATACAACTGAGCCTCATGCAACCATCCTTTAGGTGCCAAGGATTGAATAGGCAAGTTGATCTTTGCTGGTATATTTGTGAGGGTGTTCAATACCTTTTGTGTGTCAGCCAAATGCAGCTTAGGGCTGAGTAATATGACTTGTTGGTTAGCTTTTTTAACCAGCAATTCAGTTAATGGTAAAGCGACACCATTAACCTGACCACTTAAAGCTTCTCCGGTGAGAGTCCAATTGGCCAAATTCCAATTAAAAACAGCCTCCCCTTCTGACAGGCTAATAAGGTTTAAGTCACCTTTTAAATTGACCTTGTCAGTGGCCGTCTCGAGCACAGCATGACTTTTGCGGGTGATTAACTTTAGACCCTGCTTAGCCTGAAAATCTAGCCAATACTGACCACTCACCTGCAGCCTTTTTAAATGAAAAAGTGTTTGATCTGGTTCTAATAAGGCTACAAGTGGCACCATTTTTAGGTCATCACTTTGTAAATAGATTTGCGCCCGTTCGATCATTGTTTTTAAATTATGATCAACATTATCACCCATCATTGAATTCATCAGTTGGCTATTATTTAGGTCTAGAGTGACTTGGCCTTCAACTTCAACCTCAGCCTCAATATCATCGCCTTCTGTCTTGGTATTTTTATTGCCATGGAGTGACACGCTGATTCGTGTCATCCCGTCGCTGCTGGGGTCTGTCACACTCACCTGAGCACTCAACTGAGGTAAACTGATGGGCTCAGCACTATGCGGGATTAGCGTAAGACTAATATCCTGCAATAAGAATTGTGGCACTCTTGCAGCAACTGCCAACATTAGCTGAGGAAAGTTTTTACTAGGTGTTTCAGAAGTCGCTTGCGGGAGCCAAGAGCCATTTTCTTGCTGACTAAGACTGAGTGATAAACCTTCTGCTTGAATGTGGGATAAACGCAATACATCGGCTTGGAGGGAATCCCATAGATGCACACCGAGGTCTAAATGTGAGAGATTTAAACCTTCTGCAGTTTCAATGCCCGCTAGGCTTAGCTGCAAGTCTGTACCCACTAACTTAACTTGAAATGACTCTAACTTTAGCGTTTGTCCAATGGCCTTACTTACTTCTTGCTGAACCCATTGATGGTAAAACGGATGATGATCAATGCCCAGCC
>Ga0115546_1000910_pt1 | contig 19337 bp, 19 predicted proteins | sample COGITO_mtgs_1004_FD_87186 | JGI IMG/M metagenome (GOLD analysis project Ga0115546, IMG submission 87186) | Pelagic marine microbial communities from North Sea - COGITO_mtgs_100413 | ecosystem: Environmental > Aquatic > Marine > Epipelagic | place: Germany:Helgoland, sampling site Kabeltonne...
AAACGAGAAATTTTTCGTCACAACAAGGCGGTACTGCGCGCAAAACCGCAGTGTACACCTAGTACTCGAGGATTTGAGCACAGTACCAACAAAGTTGTGGCGGAAAAAGACCGTTTATGGATGGGAACTCACTAATGAGTCTAAATTTACAGCGCAAGGCTTGAGGATAATAAAAATGCAAATTCAATACCGCAGGCTTTGCGACGCCGATGCTAAAGCTCTTGTACAGTTCTTGCGGCTTTCTGAAACGACCACACTCTTTTTGCAAAACAATCTACACCTGACAGGCGTAACCTATCAGGGATTGGATTTTCAAGGTGAGTACGTTGGAGCTTTTAAAGAGACAAAGCTTTGTGCGGTTGTTGTGCATTATTGGAATGGTATGATGATGGGCCATGCACGCGATCTAGACTTTTTACACCAGCTTTGTGAGCAGAGCATGCAGCTATTTCACCGGCCAGTTGCAGGCATTATTGGTGAGACTAGAGTTGTCAGGGCTATTGAGTCAGCTTTTGCGATTAATACTGCGGCCAAAAGTATGGACAGTGATGATGATCTTTTTGAATTACCGCTAGACCAGTGTTTAGCATTGCCGGCGCTACCTTACCAGTGGACTGTTGCTCCGGCTCATAAAACTGACTTTGAATTGCTGGTGAAGTGGGTCAAGAATTATAACATTGAAGCGCTTGGCTCAGCGGACACGGCAGAGTTAGACCAGACAATCCGTGCCGATGTGATGCGATCAAATACAAATCGTAATCGCTGGGTGCTTAGTGTTGCTGGTGAGCCATTGGCGCTTGCAGGCTTGAACGCGCAACTACCACACATGGTGCAGATCGGACCAGTGTGGACACCGATGGAACATCGCAAACGCGGCTACGCATCAATGCTTTTGTCGTCCATGTTGCAACAAGCCTATGCTCGACAAGTACAAACCGCAATCTTATTTACCAATAATCCTGTGGCGGCCAAAGTCTATATTACTCTTGGATTTAAAGTTGTGGGTACCTTTACCCTGTGTTTTTTTAAAGAGGCAATTGCATTGTGCCCAAAAGCTTTACGATCCCAGCCTTGCACCACGCTTTAAAAATCATCACACGGCAATAACAATGCTTGAGTTACGTTGAGTGACCTAAGAGCTTGTTGTTGATGACCAAAATGCCAATCAGCAATGTCACTAACGGCTGAAATCCATTGAAACTCAGTATGTTCCTCGCTGATTTTGATGCTCTGTTCAATTGTGATAGGGTGCATCAACACTAATCCATTGATCTGATGTAACAAGTGGGATTGGTCTGCTGGGCCTTTTTTGGTGATGGAAATATACCCTTGAGGTTTGACAACAAGACCAGTTTCTTCCAGCACTTCTCGCGCCGCAGCCTCAGCGAAATTTTCATCCAAGTGCACCCAGCCACATGGTAAACACCAACTGTTATCATCTGCACGGCGTAACACTAAAAGTTGGTTGTTTTGATTTTTAATCGCTGCGTCTGCACCGCACCTTGGCGTCGTCACTCCAATGCAGTTGGCAAACAGTGTTTTTAAAGACTCTTGGTCGTAATCAAAAGCTGTGCCCAGATGAGAGGCACTGAGCGTTAGTAATCGAGTGTACCGATCTGTGTCGTGGGGATTATTAGAATAGTGCACGCCTTCCAAGGCAATAGCTCGAAGTTGATCTAATAGGCTCAAAATATCCGTCATAAGGCTGGTATTTCCCTGATTATAGCGCCCACGCGCCTAAAAATAGACTAGCCAAATCCTGACATTTGTTATTTATGAAATAAAGAATTCTATTTGTTAGCACTATATTGACATGTGTTGTGGCTCTCGTTAGAGTGTGCCTCACTGCATTCATTGGTGTTAGCACATCTTTATTAAGTTTTTTACGTTAGGAGACCATTAAGTGTATACAGTTCCTTATATAGTTCATCATAAAGATCGCGCAGTTCATCAAAAAAATTGCGCGCGGATTAATTGGGATCAATTTGTCCGCAATCATCCCATTGATAAATTCGGCTCGTCTGACGCCCCATTTATAGCTAAAATTAATACATATGTCTCGAGGAGTATAAAGGACATACCAAAGGCTGCTAATGATCGAGTATTGTCTAAAATCGATAAAGCGGTATCTCAAAATCCAAGCAGTAGTCCTATTGCGCTTGGTGGTAGCTTACAAGCTCAAATTTCAGACGTTTGGGCATTGCTACACTTTAAAAACGCTTAACCCTTGCCTTTCACTTTGTTCGGGCCTTTTTTAGAGCGTGTTTCCATGTGCTCGATAATAGCGCCAGCGATGTCCTTACCGGTTGCTCTTTCAATGCCCTCAAGCCCTGGCGAGGAGTTAACTTCCAGCACAAGTGGCCCGCGGGTAGAACGTACAATATCAACCCCAGCTAAATCTAAGCCCATGACTTTTGCAGCATTTATCGCTAACGCTCGTTCTTCTGGTTTAAGTTTGATAACAGTTGCTGAGCCGCCCATGTGTAAGTTTGAACGAAACTCACCTGGCATTGCTTTTCGCTCCATAGCCGCAATGACTTTATCGCCAATCACAAAGCATCGTATATCAGCACCACCAGCTTCTTTAATGAATTCTTGCACTAAAAACTCGGTCTCAAGATCTCGAAATGCATTGATAAGACTTTCTGCTGCTTTATCCGTTTCAGCCAGTAACACGCCTTTACCTTGAGTGCTGTTAATAACCTTGACAATAAGTGGCGCGTGACCGACAAATTCAATTAAATCTTCAGTGGCATCCGCTCGATTGGCATAACCGGTAATTGGCATGTCCACACCTTTACGCGCAAGCAATTGATGAGCTCGCAATTTATCTCTTGATCGAGTAATCGCGATGGATTCGTTAATAGCGTAGACATTGCCAACTTCAAACTGGCGTAACACAGCTGTACCGTAAGTGGTGATGGACGCGCCAATACGAGGTATTACCGCATCAAACTCTAGCCGCTCTTTGACACCTTTACGTTTGTAATAGACGGTTGGGTTACTGGAGGTAATATTCATGTAGCATCGTAAGGTGTCTACTACCTGCACTTCATGTCCGCGTGATTTGGCAGCTTCCACTAGTCGCCGCGTTGAATACAATTTTGGGCCTCTCGATAATATACCAATTTTCATTAATTAAATTCCTTACATCAGTCTTGGACATTGTCGCTCAAACCTTGAGCTAAGCTTATGGTGTATGGTACAGCATTCGACCAGAGGACGCGGTAAACTCGTGAAAATCGCTCAACAAGTGTACTGGGCAAAAAAAAGCCATTGGCACTAAAAAAGTTCAATGGCATTAGGGACATTTAAAATATCAGTACAACGCTATTTTGGATAGACAATAGACTTCACATTCACAAAAGTTCGAATGCCAAAGCCAGCATGCTCCCGGCCATAGCCACTGTCCTTGACGCCGCCAAATGGCATGTCCGGTTGTGCTAAACCATAGCCATTAATGTTGACCATACCCGTTTCCAATTGCAGAGCCAGTTTTTTTGCTCTTTGTTCATCTGCAGAAAAAATACCACCACCTAAGCCATAAATGTGGTCGTTGGCTATTGCTAAAGCTTCTTTCTCATCTTTAACCTTAAACAGTACCGCCACTGGCCCAAAAAGTTCTTCATCATAGGCCGGACAACCAGGCTTGACATTCTCTAAAACAGTTGCTGGATAATAAAAACCGGTTTGCTCTGGCACTTTTCCGCCAGTAAGACATTTAGCGCCATGTTTTACAGAGGCTTGCACTTGCTCGTGCAATCCGTCTCGAGCGCTTTTTGACGACATTGGCCCCATTTGATTTTCTCTATCAAAGGGGTCGCCATATTTAACTTTTGACATGGCCTCAACAAAAGCGCTTTTAAATTCCTCGTACTTTGACTCAAGCACAATAAAACGTTTCGCAGCGACGCAAGTTTGACCAGCATTATTGATTCGACCTATTACGCAATCTTTAATGATGTCTTTAATTGGTGCATCATCTAACACGATATAGGGATCGGAGCCACCAAGCTCTAATAAGGTTTTCTTTAAGTGAGCTCCGGCTTTTTCAGCAACAATTTTACCAGCTTTTGCACTGCCCGTTAAAGTGACACCTTTTACTTTATCGTGTTCGACCAGGGCATCAGCTGTTTCATTATCGACGTAGATCACACTAAAGACATGATCTGGTAAGCCGGCCGCTTGGTATAACTCTTGAATTTTTCGAGCTGTACCCCACACTACATCAGAATGCTTCAGTACGGTTGTGTTACCAGCCATTATGTTTGGTATGCTATAACGCACAACTTGATATAATGGAAAATTCCAAGGCTGTAGCGCTAATATGACACCCAATGGTTGGTAGACAATTTCACCTCGACCACTTTCCAAGTCTTTCGATTCTGATGCCAGCAATTTTGGACCTTGATCTGCTGTGTAAGAACAAATTTGCACGCATAAATCAACTTCAGCTTCGCTTTCTGCTATCGTCTTACCCATCTGTTGGCTCATCATTTTGGCAAGCTCATCTTTTGCCTGGCCAAGTTGGTCACCTATGCAACGTACAATATCGGCTCGGGCTTCTATGGATTGATCGCGCCAACTTAAAAATGCCTGATGGGCTTGTTCAACAACTTGGTTGGCTTGTTCGCGGCTTTGCGCAGTAAATTCTTCAATAGTGTCTAACGTTGCTGGGTTTATAGACTGTACTTTTGCGTTCATAATTGCCTCCGAGTTGGTTTAAGTGTCATGAATATTTAATGTCTGTGAGAACCAAGAGTTTTAACTATGTAAATAAAACTATCAATTGAATTGTGATAAGACAGTGAAAAAACGGGTTTGGATGAGTGAGTTGGCTATGGGTGGACATACCCATAGCGTTACAAGTGGTCATTTGGCGTTTTTAATTTTGATAGTGCTGCTAATATCTAGTCCCAGGCTTCAAATAAAAATCAAGACTCTCGGAGGTTTCATTTTATGACTATAAGACTATACCTATTTTTTATATTCTTAGTATTACTCAACCTATTCACTGGTTGCACCACCTTGCCTGACGCTGTTGCAACTCGAGGAACTGGTCCTGCGCAAGTGTATAAATTACCGAAACAGGTTTTGTGGCCAGTGATACTTACTGCTGCCGAGTCCATGGGGTTAGAGCTGGTGTCTGGTGATAAAGAGTCTGGTGTCATGCTTGCCCGACGGGGAGGAACTTCATTCAAGTCTGGCGAAAATGTGACAATTTTTGTGGATCAAGCTGCCGAGCACCACACTCAAGTTGAGGTTGTGTCTAAAAGTGCTGTGGTCGCCAATGTATTTGAGCCCAATTGGGCAACACAGTTTTTGCTGTCCATCGAAAAGGCAATAGTTGTGGGCGCAGAGCCTTAAGTGTTTTTTGGTAGAGCAGCAGGCGATTGCCAAGAATTGACATAATTAACATTCTCCACCAAAGGCCCAGAAATACCCACATCAAGCGCTGCTCGGCTATCGATCATCACTGCATATTCATCTGTAGCAGGCTTGCTCTGCTTCAACATGTTGCCCAGCGCTTTAGGGTGAGGCCCGTGAGTGAAACCTGCAGGGTGAAAGGTGATCATGCCCGGTTCGATATGGTCTCGACTAAAAAAGTCGCCTTGGTGATAAAAAATGACTTCATCGTAATCATCGTTGCTGTGAAAAAATGGAATTTTTAAAGCCTCTGGATCGGTTTCAAAGGGGCGAGGAGTAAAGGTGCAAATGACAAAGTGGGGTGTCACGAAAGTAGTGTGGGCAGAAGGTGGTAGATGATAGCGATGACTGACGATCGGCCGAATTTGGCTGACATTAATTTTTACTGGCATGAGATCGCCATGCCATCCAACTGCATCAAGTGGATTATGTTTGAATGTGACTTGAGATAGTTGATTACGTTTTTTTATCAGCACCCGCCAACTATTGTCTGAAGCCAGTGGCGTTGTATACTGGGCTTTAAAGGCGTCATTGAGGCTGGGCGTTTGCATCAAGGCTGGATCAAAAATAGCATGCGGCCCAAGAATGCCCTTGTCTGGTAACATATATTGGCTGTCAGTGCTTTCAATGAGCAACATCGTCATTGGTAAAGATGAGGTGGGCGATAAGCGCCATAGCGTGCCCTTTGGGATTACACAATAATCACCTTTGACAAGTGAGAGCTGGCCGTAATCGCACCAAAGATCGCCAGCACCTTCATGAACAAACAATAGCCAATCACCATCGCCATTGCGACATAGGCATTGCATAGGTTCTAAGAGAGTCCAGTAGTGCAGTTGTAAATGTTGATTAAACAGCAATTGATTGGCTTTAAAGGGCGTATTATCCAGATCAAAATCCAGGCTTAAAGGTGTGGCTGCATTGAGTTTATTACAGTCGAAGGCGCGCGGTCGAAGTGGGCCTTGCCAATCAATCCATGCCGTTGGTGGCTGTTGGTGATACATGTGAGTGCTTTGCCCAAAAAAGCCTTCTCGACCGATTTCACGCTCAAAGGTTTGGTGGGGTAGTTGCACATGGGCTTGTTTATGGGTATCACCTTCGGCTCGTCTTGAGCCAAGAGGTTGAGGGCCTGATGGGTTCATTCCACCTCCGAGGGGCTTTGGTTGTTGATAACACCTCGGCGAATTTGATCTTGCTCAATGGATTCAAACAGTGCTTGAAAATTACCTTCACCAAAGCCATCATTACCCTTGCGTTGAATAATTTCAAAAAAGATAGGGCCTACCGCTTCTTGAGTAAAAATTTGCAATAAAATACCTTTGTTTTGATCAGGCGCTCCATCAATTAAAATATGGTTCTTGGCCAGTTGTTGGGTGTTCTCACCATGATTTTTAACCCGTTCATCAACCATATCGTAATAGGTTTGGGGGGTGGATTGAAATGGCACACCATTAGCTCTAAGTTGCTCTACTGAGGTTTCGATGGCTTTAGTGCTGAGCGCAATGTGTTGAATACCTTCTCCGTTGTACTTGCGAAGAAATTCTTCAATCTGTGAGTGCTCGTCTTGTGATTCATTTAAGGGAATTCTAATGTGTCCACAAGGGCTTGTCATCGCACGGCTCAGTAAGGCTGTGTGCTTGCCGACAATGTCAAAAAAATGAATTTCTTTAAAGTTAAAAATATCTTCGTAAAACTTAGCCCAAAGGTCCATATTACCCCGGCGCAAATTATGGGTTAGATGATCAATGTCTAAAAGCCCTGCGGATTGAACAGGATGCTCTGTGCTTTCAATGGGTTCAAAATCAATATCGTAAATGGAACGAGCACTTTTTGAGTCCACCAAATAGATCAACAAGCCGCCAATACCTTCAATAGCAGGAATTTGCAGTTCCATCGGGCCGACTTTACTTTGAATCACCGTGGCGCCGCGTTTTTCTGCCTCTACAATCGCCACAGCTGCATCTTGTACTTTAAACGCCATGGCATTTGCAGATTGTCCATGTTGCTCGGCAAATGTAGCAGCACGAGAGTCTGGCTCGAAATTAAGGATAAAATTAATATTGCCTTGTTTGTAATGTAAAACATTTTTACTTCGGTGACGACCAGCAAGTCGAAAGCCTAGTTCATGCATTTGAATTTTTAGCAGCCCTTGGTCTTTGCCGGTAAATTCGACAAATTCAAAGCCTTGGGTACCAATTGGGTTGTTATTGGGCATACCTTTGCTATCCTTGCGGTTATTTTATTATGAGATAAATTCACATCTATAGTAGAACTTTGCACCAGAGTCTGGCAATTAGTGGCGTTTTGACCGTTAGTGGTGCATGAACCTCGCGTGAATATAAAGTGTTACAAAACTATAACTTTTGATTGAGTTTGAGCAGCAATTTGTTGTAATTTGACCTAGTCGAGTACACATCGGCCATACTTTCTACTTTTCGAAAAAAAGAAGATGATAATTACACACTTAATACTCGGATGATGAGCCACTCAAACTCGATAACTCGTACCTTACAATATCCGAGATCGCTACAAGGAGACTTTAATGTTACACATTCATTCACACGGCGCTGCCGGTTTATTGCACAACTCTACGTATGGGGAGGGTGATTTAAAGCCCAAGGCAGCCCAGCGACAGCTTTCCACCGCACTGGATAATCTGTCCACCAAAGATGAAGTTTCTCTTGGCGCGATAAGTACTGCCACGCAAGACTCAGTAGAAGCCAGCCCGGCAGCTCGGTTTACACCAGAAGGATTATTGGATCTGCGCTCGCCAAAGCAACAAGACTCAGTGTCAATTCGGGAGATTATAAACGGTTCACCAGCACCTAAGCCTCAGCCAAAAGTTCAGCAAAATGCCGTGACTATTCGAGATATTATTAATGGCGCTAACCCTAAATAGTCAGCAGCTTTTGGTCGCCAGTGATCACCTATCGCTGGCGATGCCATTGAGTCACCTGACCCTTGTCTTCTAATGCTACGCCTAGATCAAGTAAGTCTTGGCGAATTTTATCCGCTAAAGCATAGTCTTTATTGCTCTTCGCTTGTTGTCGCTGCTTGATTGCAGCTTCAATGCTGGCTTGGTCTAATGCAGAGCTTTTATCAGCTTGGAACCAGCTTTGACCAGACTGAGCAAGCATGCCTAATAATTGCCCGCCCTTGTACAGTGCATTTGCAAGTTGTTGTCGTTCAAATTCATCTGAAGATGTATAAAAAGCCTTAGTGAGCTGATGCAGTTCACTCAGAGCCAGTGGCGTGTTTAAGTCATCATCGATTGCTTTAAAAAAAGCGCTTAAATATTCATCTGGTGTTGGAATCGAAGTTGAAGGTGGCTTATCTCTTATCACTTGATAAAAGCGATCTAAACTGGCTTTACTTTGCTGCAATAATGCATCTGACCATTCTAGTGGTGCTCGGTAATGGGCGCTTAATAATGCATAACGTAAAACTTCGCCTTGGTGATCAGCGAGCAGTGATCTAAGCGTTACAAAGTTGCCAAGGGACTTTGACATTTTTTCGCCGGCCATATTGAGGTAGCCGTTGTGCATCCATACTTGCACAAATTCATTGTCAGAGCAGCAGTTACTTTGAGCCCGCTCGTTTTCATGGTGGGGGAAAGTCAGATCAATGCCGCCGCCATGAATATCGATTTTGTGACCAAGATGAGCTTGGATCATGGCGGAACATTCAATGTGCCAACCAGGGCGACCACGACCCCAAGGGCTGTCCCAGCCTGGAAGTTCAGGGGTTGATGGCTTCCATAAGATAAAATCACTGGCATGACGTTTATAGGGCGCTACTTCTACTCGAGCACCTGCTAACAGTTCTTCTTGATTGCGTTTACTCAACGCGCCGTAATCTTGCATTTGATCGACTTGAAATAACACATGCCCTTCGGCTTCATACGCAAAACCTTTTTGAATCAAGGTTTTAATCATGTTGAGCATAGCGTCTATATTGTCTGTGGCCAGTGGCTCTTGAGTCGGCGGTTGGCAGTTGAGTTGCGCAAGGTCATCTCGATAGGCTTGAATAAAGCTGGCGGTAAATTCTTGAATTGGCACATTTTGCGCCAGGGCAGCCTGATTAATTTTGTCGTCAATATCTGTGATATTTCGCACAAATTGCACTTGTGGATAGTGACGCTTTAAAGCGCTTACCAGTACATCAAACACCACAGCCGGCCGGGCATTACCGATGTGGATAAAGTTATAGACTGTGGGGCCGCAGACATAAAGCTTAACGCATTGCGGATCAAGAGGTTTAAAGGGGGTTTTTAATGTAGTACGAGTATCATAAAGTGCAATTGTCATAGGTGAATCCGTTTTAAACCGTAAAATTTTGATAGTGTTCAATGCGTGTTGACTCAGCGTCAATTACTGTCGCCACCTCATGTGTTAGCTGCCAAAAAAAACAGTGGGCTCGATTGGTGTGACAAGCAGGCCCGTGTTGATCTACTAAATACAGTAGGGCATCACCATCACAATCAAGGCGAACTTGGTGTATAGCTTGAGTGTGACCAGAGGACTCGCCTTTGCACCAAAGCGCACGTCTTGATCGTGACCAATAATAAGCTTTGCCCGTCGTTAAGGTCTGCAGTAAAGCTTCTCGACTAGCCCAGGCTAACATTAACACCGCTTTGGTTTGAGTGTCTTGCGCAATCACTGGGATCAACCCTTGCTCATTCCATGGCATGTGCTGTAAAACCTGCTCAATCGGCAACTGACTGCCAGCGGTTAAGGCTTCGTGTTGCTTGAAATAGTCTTTTATAAAAGGCGTGGATACGGTCATAATTTTGTCTTTATTGGCTGGTTAGTCGAGTATCATATCACAGCTGCACCTAATGGATCTATGGACTCTGCCGGTGCTTTATGGTTACATACTCCCAGTTTTAATTCATTTGAATTTTCCAGTCCACCGATTCAGAAGGGAATGAAGTATGTCAGACACAATTATGAAACATTTACCAATTGGAGAAAAAGTTGGTATCGCTTTTTCCGGTGGTTTGGATACAAGCGCAGCCGTGCTTTGGATGCGCGATAAAGGCGCGATTCCATATGCTTATACGGCCCATCTTGGCCAGCCTGATGAAACAGATTATGATGCTATCCCAAAAAAAGCCTTAGAATATGGTGCTAAAAATGCTCGATTAGTGGATTGTCGTGACTGGTTAGTCGCTGAAGGCCTTGAGGCGATTCAGTGTGGCGCGTTTCATATTTCAACTGCTGGCACCACTTATTTCAACACCACTCCGCTTGGCCGAGTGGTAACAGGTATTGCGCTTGTCAATGCCATGAAGCAAGATGATGTACACATTTGGGGTGATGGCAGTACCTATCGTGGTAATGATATTGAACGATTTTACAGATACGGCTTGTTAGCCAATCAAAAGTTGCAGATCTACAAGCCTTGGCTTGATTCTGATTTTATTGCAGAGCTTGGTGGTCGTAAAGAGCTGGCTGAGTTTATGACGTCCAAAGGCTTTGAATATAAAATGAGCGTGGAAAAAGCCTATTCTACAGATTCAAACATGTTGGGGGCGACCCACGAAGCCAAGGATCTTGAGTATCTGAATAACGGCGTCAAGATCGTTCAGCCTATTATGTCAGTGCCATTTTGGGATCAGTCAGTTGAGATTACACCAGAGCAAGTGAGTATTACCTTCGTGCAAGGTGTGCCAACTCAGATCAACGGCCAAGTTTTTGATTCAGCCGTCGCTTTGTTCGCTCACGCCAATGTGGTTGGTGGTCGTCATGGGCTTGGTGTCAGTGATCAAATAGAAAATCGCATTATTGAAGCCAAAAGCCGTGGTATTTATGAAGCGCCAGGTATGGCGTTATTGCACATCGCCTACGAGCGGTTAGTGATGGCTATTCATAATGAAGACACTATAGAGCAGTACCGAAGCCAAGGCTATCAATTGGGCCGATTATTGTATGCTGGTAAATGGTTCGACTCGCAAGCGTTGATGATGCGAGACAGTTTACGTCGATGGGTGGCTGGCGCTGTCACTGGCACAGTAACCTTAGAGTTAAGGCGCGGGCAGGATTTTAGCTTGCTTGACACTCAGTCTGAAAACACCACGTATAAACCAGAACTCCTGACCATGGAAAGTGCAGCTGGTTCTTTCACCGCTGAGCATCGAATAGGGCAGTTGACCCTTCGAAATATGGACATTGCAGACACTCGCGAAAAATTAAAAATGTACGGTGCTTTAGGTGCTTTGCCTACATATGATGAAAAAGGGCTTTTCAAAGATTAACGCAAACCTTCGAGCTTAAACATCAAATTGCAGCATTTTACTGGCAATAGAAGCTGCATTTGGCTTGTAGGTGCCATCATCTATAGCTTGCTTGATCAAAGACACTTTTTCTTTATTAAAGGCCTTAGTGTCAAGATTCTGTTCCAGAGCTTGTAATTGTCGGCCAGTGTCACTAATGTGCACAGACTCAGATGACTGCGAGGTGTCGGCGGCAGGTGCGCCAGGTGCCGCAGTAGTTTGTCCTGTGCTTTGGCTTTTGGCTGCTTTATCAGACTTGCTCTGTTGTGAGTGCAACTGATTGAGCTGGTGACTGTCTATTCTGTTCATATGTATCTCCGGTGACGTAAAGTGCACCCTTAGAATAATGCTTAAGACTTGTATCGGCTGTCGATTCTAAAACTTAACTGCATTTTACTTTTTTTATGTAATAAACTGTTTCACGCAAGCGTCCATGTTTAAAGTAGCACTTCTACCTTGCCTTCATTGATCACTCGAGCTTCAATCACCCGTTTTGATCTTTTATTACGAACTCGTATCATTTCCCCAAAGGCGCCATTTTCTAGAGCTACACCTTCTGAGGTAATAGCAATACTGCCGATTTGAGCCGACACTTCCACTACTGCATTACGGGGCACTAAGATTTGGGCTTTGATTAAATGAGGGCTAATAACCTGGCCGATGACCAAATTACGCTTAGTGACCTTGCCAAGAATACCGGCCATTGAATCAATATAGCCGCTTTGGATCGATAATATGTCTCGTTGAGCAAACTCAACCATGGAATCTAAGGGTTCAAGCCGTGAGATAGGGCTTCGCGCAACTAAAACCTCGCGCATCAAAGCTAACTCTAAGCCGATAATGAAGGACCACAGAGGTGCTTGACAGCTCACTTTTAAATGGCTTCTTTTTTTAAGCCAATTGCTGTCCATCGGCGATAAGTCGAGCGGTGTTTCACAAGGCTGTAAGGTCAATCTTGGGTCCAAGCCCCGCACTGTGTAGAGTAAATCGCCTTGATCATTATCCCTAAGACGATCTTGTTCTTCAGTCATAAATATCTTCAAAGCGGTATTAAGATCTTGACGTAGTTGGCCAGTTGCCGAGCTCTTATTAGGTACGCCCAAGACACACACACAGAGCAGCAAGCAAGGCAGTATCCAGCTTTGGCGAAACGCTGCAAAGCTCAATGATTGGCTAAGCGATTGCGCTTGAGGTAAAAACTTTGTATTTACGACATTAAAGTTCATATTTTTAGCCTATCCTATATGAGAGTAGAAACTTTTTCGCCAGTAATAGAGCGACGAGGATCTCAAATAGCAATGCATTAATCATGCCGACAACTAAAGCCTTGAGACATCTAGGCCCTAGAAAATACCCAGCATGATTGCAAAAGATGAGGTGAGTGACCAATATGGTTAATGTTTTACAATCAGTGGATCAAAGAACTAATCTTGTTGGTCAAAACAGATTGGAGTTACTGCTTTTTCGATTAAACGGCGATCAGCTATACGGCATTAATGTTTTTAAAGTACGTGAAGTTCTGCACTGCCCATCGCTAACACAGCTCCCCAATACTAGTCAAAACGTTCGAGGTATTGCCCATATTCGTGGTAAAACCATGTCTATCATTGATTTAAACCGCTCTATTGGCGGTGAGTCAGTTGATGATGTAAGCCAATGTTTTGTGGTCATCTCTGAATACAACCGATCTGTCCAAGGCTTCTTGGTCAATTCGGTTGATCGCATTGTCAACACCACCTGGGAGACAGTCTTACCACCACCAAAAGGTGCAGGCCCAAACAATTATTTGACGGCTGTCACTCAAATGGACAATCAATTAATTGAAATTATTGATGTGGAAAAAATACTCTCAGAAGTGGTGCCAGGATTTCTGGACGCCCAGTATTCCCAAGCAACTCAAGCTCGTGTGGATGATGTCCCAGAGCAGACCAAAGCGGCCAAACGAATTTTAATTGCGGATGATTCCACCGTTGCTCGCAAACAAATTAGTCGCTGCGTGCAGCAGATGGGCTTTGAAGTCGATTCCTTTGCCGACGGCAAATTAGCACTTGATCATGTAAAATCTATTTTGGCCGACGGCCAGGCTCTAACCGATATTTATCACTTAATTATCTCTGACATAGAAATGCCTAATATGGATGGCTATACTCTTACATCCAATATTCGTAGCCTCGCCAAAGCCAAAGATATTTATATTATGTTGCACACCTCATTAAGCGGTGTTTTTAACGAAGCCATGGTCAAAAAAGTTGGGGCTGATGCCTTTCTTGCAAAGTTTAATCCTGATGAACTAGCCGATAGGGTTATGAAACAAGTGCATGGTGATGATTTTTGATAAACAAGCTGTGCGCCCGGCGATTTTGTGCTGGTGACTAAAAATCCTCAATGCTTTGAGTCTACACAAACTTCCCATTAAGAAGGCGATACATGAGTCAATTGCAAGTGAGTTCGACGGACTACATAAAGTTTAAACACTATTTAGAGCAGCAGTGCGGTATAGTGCTTGGTGATAATAAACAATACCTTGTGCAAAGCCGAATGGGTCGTGTGCTGCGCGAGGAAAAAATAGCGGATTTTAATGTGTTTTTATCCAGGCTCGAAGCTCGAACAGGCCATCAGTTGCGGCAAAAAACCATTGATGCTATGACCACTAACGAAACGCTCTGGTTTCGAGATGCGCATCCTTTTGAATTTTTGCAAGATGACGTACTACCACAGTTAGCTAAAAAAAAATCCCGTATTAGAATTTGGTGTGCGGCCTGCTCATCAGGGCAAGAGCCTTATTCCATCAGTATGATTGTGGAGGAACTCATCGCCAAAGGTCGTTTATCACCAAGCTGCCATGTCGACATTGTGGCCACAGACATTTCCATGGATATTTTAAATTCAGCTAAGTCAGGCCTTTACTCCAAGCTCGCATTAGGTCGAGGCTTGTCACCAGCAAGAATGGGGCAGTTTTTTACGGAAGCTGGTACACAGTGGCAATTAAATGACAAAATTCGCCGCCGAGTCACATTTACCCAATTAAACCTTAAAGATCCTTTTACTGGTTTAGGCAGTTTTGATATCGTGTTTTGTCGCAATGTACTCATTTATTTTTCGTCGGTGTTTAAAACCGATATTTTGCGCAAGATTCATGGTCAGCTCAACAAAGATGGCGTGTTATTTTTAGGCGCGTCAGAATCTCTAGCAGGCCTTAGAGAGCAGTATGAAATGCGTCAGTACAAGCCTGGTATTGCTTATTTTGCAAAGTAGGGCTGGGCTGCTTTTTCCTCCCCATTCCCTACTCTTTCCCTTACTCATCAGTCTCCTCGTGACTTTTTAGTGTTAATCATCTTTCTCAACTTGGCATAAGAATTGCTCCTTTCTTCGAAAATGGAGGACTTAATATGCCAATTAATTTAGATCTCGGTATTTCGGCCCAAGCTTTGCAGTTACGCTCGCAGCGGGCCACATTAATCGCCAGTAACATTGCCAATGCAGACACCCCTGGTTATAAAGCCGCAGACCTTGATTTTCGTCAAGTGCTACAAGGCTACGCAGCACAGCAAGGTCTTACTTTGCCTGGGGATGATCAGCTACGGCAAACTCATGCCAATCATGTGTCGAGCGAATTTTCGGACAGTGATTTTATGATAGGCGCTGGCCAGCCTCAATACCGTATTCCTTCTCAGCCAGCCCTTGATGGTAATACTGTCGATACACAGCTTGAGAAAGCGGCGTTTGCCGAGAATCAATTGCGTTATCAAGCATCAGTGCAATTTTTAGATGATCGAGTAAAAGGCATGAAACGGGCATTTCGTGGTAATTAATTTTTTTCAATTCAATAGATTGAGGTTTTTATGTCTTTATTAAATATTTTTAATGTATCAGGTTCAGGCTTAAGCGCGCAAAGCTTACGCATGAACACTATTGCGAGCAACATTGCCAATGCCGAAACAACTGCTTCTAGCGTGGGTGAAACCTATCGGGCCCGCCACCCAGTGTTTGTCAGCGAACAAGACGGCTCGTTTTCATCATTTTTATCTGACAGCGCTGGTGCAGCACAAGGTGGTGGTGTGCAAGTCGCAGGCATTATTGAAGATCAAGCGCCATTGCCTAAACGCTACGAGCCTCATCATCCAATGGCGGATGGCGAAGGTTATGTGACTTATCCAAACGTCAATGTGGTGGAAGAAATGGCGGACATGATTTCAGCTTCTAGAGCCTATCAAATGAACGCCAGTATGATGGAGTCGGGTAAGAAAATGATGGAGCGACTACTCACCATTGGCCAAGTGTAATAGTTGATTAGAGTAGCTCTTGACCAGTTTATTTTTTGAATAGTGACCAATGTAAAGTAGAGGATACAAGCTCATGATTAATACCCAACTGGCCAACTCGGCCATAGCGCCATCTGCCGAGGCCACTTATGCAGAGCTTGGCTTAAACTCCAGCCAAGATCCAGAAAAGGTTAAAAGTGATAAGAATCAATTTTTGGAGCTGATGATTGCCCAGTTGGAGAACCAAAACCCGCTTGAGCCGCAAGAAGGCGGCGAGTTTTTAGCCCAGTTGGCTCAGTTTAGCATGGTCGATGGCATTGAACGATTAAACGCGAGTACCGACACCATGCAACTTAATTTTCGGTCGAGTCAAGCATTAGAGGCGGCCAATTTAGTCGGTCGATCTGTGAGTGTCGCCAGCGATCGATTTTACATTGATGGTGAAGGTGTGTCAGGCGCAGTAGAAGTGCCTAATGCAACCTCCAATGTGCTGGTGCAAGTCACCAATATGTCTGGTGAGGTGGTGAAAGAATTCAGTCTAGGTGAACAATCAAAAGGCTTAGCCGCTTTTACATGGGATGGCACGGATACTGCAGGAATACCATTACCATCAGGCTCTTTTCAAGTGAGTGCGTTCGCTAAAACCAGCGATGGTGAAGAGCAGTTAGGCACCCAGATTGGTATGAACGTGGACAGCGTCACTCTTGGGGAAAATGGCAGCGTGGAATTAAATGTCAATGGTTTTGGTACCTTAGGATTAGATCAAGTTAAACAAATTCGGTAATTTTTCATTTTAAGTAGTTTGGAGAAGTAGATGGTTTTTAACACAGCAGTATCAGGGCTTTTAGCAGCAAATGCTGATTTGGGCGTGGTTGGTAATAATATTGCCAATGCGAGTACCACAGGTTTTAAAAGTTCAAGAACCGAATTTGCCGATGTTTATGCTGCCAGCGGCGGTGCTACCGGTGGTGGCTCAGACGTTGGGTCTGGCGTAAGGGTTAAGGATGTGGCACAGCAATTTTCTCAAGGTAGTGTTTCCTTTACTAATAATAATCTTGATCTCGCAATTAACGGCAACGGCTTTTTTGTTTTAAGTGATGGTGATTCTACAGAATACAGTCGCTCGGGTATTTTTGGCGTGGACGCACAAGGCACTATTGTTGATTCAGCAGGCAAGGCGCTGCAAGGCTTTGGTGCTGGCGATACAGGTGTTGTAGCTGGTGGTTTAGGGCCATTAACTATTGATACTGCCAATATTGAACCTCAACGAACGACCAATGTGGAGTCACTTTTTAATTTAGATGCTTCGGAAATTGAGCCAGCAGTGCGGGGCAGTAATGCCACCTCTGCAGGCCTAGCGGTTGGCCAAGTGCGTTCTGGTAACACCAATGGTTATCCATCAGAGCTTGTGACTTTTGCGCTAGATGATGGCACTAGTCGTGTGGTGACCACAGTGGCGAATGCTTCAGCCGAAGAAACAGCAAGCCAATTTAATTTAGTGGCAGGTGTCTCTGCGACTGCAGTGTCTAGAGCTGAATTACAAATTCTCACGGACAATGGTGGTCTTGATATATCGCTCAATGGCGTAACGCTTAACGTATCAACCGGTCCAGGCTCGGTGGACGCCCAAGCAATTGCAGTGGCCATAAATACTCTAACAAACACGACCTTACCTGGTATTACTGCCATTCATGATGCTGCCACTAATACAGTGTCGGTGACTTCAAATACTGGCGCAGATTTAATGTTTGGTGTGGCAAGTTCTGGTGATCCATTAGACTCTGTGCGAGTGGCCGGGACCTCGGGCAATGATTTTATCTTACGAGGCGATGGGCTTGGTAACGGTAATAATGATGGCGTTGCCAATGATGGTTTAAACGTGACCATTGGTGGTACTCTGAGCTTGGCCATGGAAGAAGGCGTAGCGGTGGACAGTGCGCTCAATGATGGCTTAGCCACTGATAATGGTTCTGGATTATTTGAGCAAGATATTATAGCAAGCCCGTTTGTCGATAATTTTTTTGACCCTATCGATCAAGACACTTATAACCACACAACCTCTGTTTCTGTTTTCGATAGCCTTGGCAATAGCCACGTGCTTACCATGTATTTTGTCAAAGAAAGCTCGCCAAATTCTTGGAGTTTGTACACCACTATAGATGGCGAAAATATAGGTGAGCCTAACCCAGCGCTCGACCCTCCATTCAATACAGAGCCAACTCTTGCAGGTTTTCGTTTACAATTTAATGAGGATGGCTCTTTAGACCAAGAAGCCAGCGACGAGCCTAATATTTCGTATTGGACACCCTTAAACGCTGAGGGCAATCGAAATGGCGCCTTGACAGGCTTGACCTATGCCAACGGTGCTACTTTTCCTGTAAGTCTAGATTCACAGTCTTCAAATTTTTCAATTGATATTAGTTCAGTTACCCAGTTTGGGGCGGATTTTTCCGTACAAGACATGGTGCAAGATGGCTACACAGTCGGCCGACTAGCTGATGTAGATGTTGCTGATGACGGCACTATTTTTACAAGGTTCACCAACGGCCAAGCTCGAGTGCTTGGACAAGTGGCCCTAGCCAATTTTGCCAATTATCAAGGCTTACAACCAATTGGTTCCACCGCTTGGGCTGAAACATTTGAATCAGGCACAGCCGTTATCGGCACGCCAGGTTCATCTGCACTTGGGCAGCTGCAATCGGGTGCGGTGGAAGAATCAAACGTTGATTTATCGGAAGAATTGGTGGCATTGATTATTGCCCAGCGAAATTTTCAGGCCAACTCCAAAACGATACAAACCGCTGATGCTGTAACCCAGTCCATTATAAATTTACGTTAATTTATTACTGATATTTTGTACTGATAAAGAGGTTTCATAATGGATAAATTATTATACGTGGCTATGTCGGCCGCTAGTAATATGATGACCGCGCAGACCACGCATTCAAATAATTTAGCGAACGTTGACACTCAAGGGTTTAAATCAGACTTTGTACAGGCTCGAAGCATGCCGGTGTTTGGTGATACCTATGCCTCAAGAGTCTATGCAGAAACGGAGCGACCAGGTACTGATTTTGAACCAGGTATTTTAAAGCAAACTGATAATCCTTTGGATGTTGCCATTAAAGCCGATGGTTTTTTTACCGTCGTCGACGACCAAGGTCAAGAAGCATTTTCTCGAGATGGTGGTTTTTTTGTCGACGTCAATGGCTTTATGCGAACCCATTCAGGCCAAGTGGTCATGGGGAATGCAGGGCCAATGATTATTCCGCCTTATGAAACTTTAGAAATTGCCGACGACGGTAGTGTTAGCATTCGGCCTTTAGGCCAGGGCACAGAAACTATTGCGGAAATTGATCGTATTAAGCTTGTCA
>Ga0115546_1000927_pt1 | contig 19139 bp, 10 predicted proteins | sample COGITO_mtgs_1004_FD_87186 | JGI IMG/M metagenome (GOLD analysis project Ga0115546, IMG submission 87186) | Pelagic marine microbial communities from North Sea - COGITO_mtgs_100413 | ecosystem: Environmental > Aquatic > Marine > Epipelagic | place: Germany:Helgoland, sampling site Kabeltonne...
GCTGATGACGCTTGTGATGGTGATGTCGTAGGTCCGTCTGTTAAACTAGAAGTCGCAGTGGAACTAGGTTTACTGTAAGCATAAACACCACTAATACTATTAGTTTGAACTTGCGTCAAATCATATGTATACGAATGATCATGATCATCTAAATCAGTATTAACTATAACCTGTTTTAGCTCATCAACATTTTTAGAACCCGCTTCTAAATCAAATGTTTGAGAAGCAGTAGATGCATCATTAATTAAGTATGAAAATCCTAAAGGTAATCTATCTCTCATATCCGGTACAGTGTATGATTTACCGCCACCAAACCATGTTGCACCATTACAGTAATACCAGCCTTCCCAGTTACCACCATTATTAGCAGAGCCGTCTTTACCAGCTCCAATGTTACTGTCTAAAGGAGCACCGGATGCCGTATTAGTTAATTGCAGTGAGTTTTGAAGTACAAAACCAGGTACCATAACCATTGTACCGATTGGTACAACACCTGGGTCACCCCAGCTAAAAGTACCATTAGAATCTTGTGAAGTTAATACTTTTCCAGCATCAGCACCCGATGGGAGTTTAACATCACCATTAAATCTAACATCAGAATCAAATGTTGACTCAGTTTCACCTAAAGTAACTTTAGTAGAACCACCGCTAATTAATTTAAGAGTTGAACCTACAAATTCGTAAGATGTATCAGATGTACCTGTAGCTGATGGGTTAAACTTTAAAATTCTATCAACTCCATTATCTGTAATATTAAGGTCAATATAGTTTCCAGAAACACCATCAACGTCTAGACTTAATACATTTGCGCCAAACTCATTACCGATTGCTCTAATAGCAGCCGCTGCATAAATACCAATATTACCATTAGCAGCTGCATTTACATCACCTACTGTTAGGTTTGTTGCAGCACCTAATACTGATTTAGTATAGATTGACTGGTAGCTCGTAGCGACTGGATCTTCAACTACAAAGAAATCTGTGTAATCACCAGCGATTCCTTGTGGACCATCTAGTCCGATAGGACCTTGAGCTCCATCAGCTCCAGTTGCACCGGTAGCTCCTTGAGCCCCTGTAGCACCGATAGCACCTCCTCCATTTGCTAGAATTTGGTCAAAGTTGTAGTTAAGTTTGTCAATCTTCTGATTCTCAGAATCAACTTCAAAGATTTCTTTAATATTAATAGCCATTGGTTAGCTTCTTATTTTTGTATAAATATACAGCTGATGTCTAAAGCCAGCTCTTTTGTTATATATTAGCCTTATATTTAAAGGATTTGTATTATCATACTCTATCCTAAAATCTTTAGACTCTGTAAACCCAGAATCTAGTATACCGTTAAAACTTCCAGATGAGTTAACTACTGACTCAGAGATTGACTTATCATCTCTAGCATAAACCTTAATATCATTGATATTCATTAGTTTAAGTAAGTTAACCTCGATGTATTTTCTTATATCATCTTTAAGAGAAGTCTTATCACCATATGATTGAGATGCAATTACAAATCTTTCGATTGCATTTCCAGCGTTATCAGCCTCTAGTAAATCTACTAGTAAGTTGTCTACATAAATATCCATATAGATTCTTTCAGCATCTTCAAACTGTACAATATCACCTGTAAAGTTACCAGCTGCTTTAATAGACTTCATAGCATCTAGACTAGCTGCTTTTTTAATTTCATCATATGATGTAATCTCATATTGTACTTTCGGTAGGTTTAACGTCGATGCTAAGTATGCAGACTCTTCATATGCTGATAGAGTTCCATATACATTCTCGCCTTGTCTGTTACTACCGTTCTTAGTGTAATAATCATCTTCCCAAGAAGATCTAAATACATTGATGTCTCTCTTAGCTATTGCAACCTCGTCAATTAACGGGTATCTAGGCTGAGAACCTGTAGTATTTGAAAGCTTTAGAATACCATCTGCCTTTTCAGGGTTAACCTTATGGTAGAATAGATCCTCTATAAGACCGTATTTGTACTGACCTCTATTCATATAAGACATAAATGCCATACCAAGTCTATTATACTTGTTGTATATTAGTTGCTCTCTTTCATCTGGTAAGACAAGCTGAGTGGTTTTATATTCTGGATAGATGTCCGTGAACATTACAACAGGTCTAGAAAGTGGTGAGTAGTGGCCAGACATTCTAATAAGATCTGTATGGTAAGGATCTACTCTATCTTCTACAACGTATCCAATAGCACCGGCAGCCACTTTATAGCTATTAGGTTTATTTGGATCTGGGTTAGCAGTTAGTTTTGAGTACTTGTCAACTTTATGACCGTCTTCAATGTTTATAATAAACCTATTGTTATTAATCGTCCCGTCTTCTTCAACTGTTAAGTATTGAATAGTTTCAGTATCATTGTTATTTAATAGATCAGCAATTGTTTTAGCAGAAACACTTTCGAATAGTGATTTAGCTAGTTTGTAACCACCTCCTACATATTCAAACTCTGTAGTTTCCCAAACTGATTGATTTACAAGAGTTAGGTTTAATTGCTGAGTTTCAGCAGTGTTCCATACTTTACCAAAGTCAGCATTAACTATTAATCTAATGTTTGAGTCTATAGACTTAATAGGAAGTACCCAAGTATCACTATTATATGTAAAGTGAATATCATTATAACCACCGTTAGCATTGATCTGTAAATCTCTAAGTAATTTAGTTCCTACACCATCAGCTCTTAACTCAGTTGGGTTTCCACCTTGAGGTCCTGAGAAATCTAAGTAACCATTAAGTGTTGTATTTACAGCAGATCCACCGTCAAAGAAATCTCTCATTGTGTAAAGCAGGGTTCTGTTAATGTTTTCAACGTTCTCCTCAGATGTGTTTATTTCAATATAAAGACACACAAAGTTAAATGCTTTGTTTTGAACAGCCTTAATAATTACATCATCAGAATCCTGACCATGATTATAGTTAAGAACCGCTGTAAACTTATAGTCATTAAATGAAGGTGACTTAATTAGATTCTTTGGGTTAGACTCGTTAAACTCTTTTCTTTCATAAAGCTTAACTTTAAGACCTCTAAATAAGGCCTCTGGAGCGGCTTGAGACGAGCCTCCTCTTAATCTAACATATTTACTTGTCGGTATAGCCGGAGCAAAGCCATTAGGCTCTGTTAGGTCATACCCATCATATATGAACAGTCTGTCAAACCAATCGTTATCAACATCAGTAAGTTTAGCTAGATCTAGGTTAATACTAGACTCCGGCTGAATGTAACTCTTAAGAGTTCTAACCATTTCAGCAACTTTAGATGGATTTACACCTTGGTCGACTGCAGTATACACTGGGTGTTTATATAAATAGAACCACTCGTGTGTCATAGATGTAACATCACGGCCTGTCTTTTCAATATCAGGTGAGAAGTTAGTCTTACCGAATGATTCACTCATTGTAAGCATATAAGGAAGTTCTTTAGCATTAACGCCTCCGTAGTATGCCCATTTATTAATTGTTGGAACTACTCTTGATTCTAATCCAAGATCTGTTGTGTAGTTCTCTTTTAGTCTATCGTATTCTGAATCTATTGTAGTAAGTCCAGATGTATTTGGAGTAACTGGAGTTCTAAGTCCTTCAAGTGTTCTAAAATCATCAGATAGAACTGTAACTTGATCAGGGTCTAGATTCTTTATAGTATATTGTTCATACTCAAGCTCTCCTAATTCAGAGTTAGCTGTAGAGTAGAAGTTAAAATCAAAATCATGGAAGTCTAATGCTTCAAACTTACCGAACTTGATTTTATTCTCAGTCCATAAGTTAATAGAGTTATCTTTAATCTTTAGTAGATTTACTCCAGCGTTAAGACAAACTCTATAGTAGTTAGTAAATTCAGGGTCTTTAACAACCTCAATAATCTTAATAAATGATTCTCCTGATTTAACAAATGTATTATCATCGATATCACCAACTTCAGTTTCATCTACTAAGAATCCGTAACCACCAAATGAACCACCGAATGGTAAGTAGTTATTAAACTCAGTTAGAATATCTGAATCTAAATCTAGTTCATTAGTAAGAGCTAAGCCTTCAACCTCGAACGTATTGTAGTTGATATCAGTTCCAATAAAGAAAGAAGCTGTTCTATTACCTGGCTTATAGTTCTCGAAGAACATTTCAGAGCCTTTAACAGTTAAGTTTATATTAAGATCTTCGAAAATGTTTAAAGCTCCTTTAATAGCTTTTGCAACATCATCAGTAGAACCTTGGTTTGAAAACTTGTTCTTAGCAAACTCACCAGCTAGTAGTGATGAATCGGCTGTTAAGATGTAATATAGTGGATCTCCTTTTCCTTCTTGGATAAGGTATTCAGTATAAGTTGCTATTATTAGTTTTTCAGCAGCTTGCGGATTAGACGTAACATGTAGTTTAATATAGTCTTTAGCATCTTGTAGAATATTTGTAATCCTAAGCGAGTCATCTTTCTTTACGTATTTCTCTTCATTTATATTAAATGCATTAACTTGAAGCTTAAGAGGATCTGTAACATTAAGATCTGCATTATTTCTAACATGTGCAAATGAATTACCAGATTTAACCCATTGTAATATTGGGTCTTCTAGCTCTACATTAGGTAGCATATCTACTGGTTGTAGTGCTGTTCCAGATAAATCGAATATTGTTTCTACACTAGACTCATCGATAACAAGTTTACCACCTTTATATCTTAGGTGTTTGAAAGAGCCTTCTTCATGTGCATTAACATAAACACCAATATATCTGTTTACATCATATGCGTTATCAAAGTCTTCAAATAAGAATTCCATGTTGATTAAGTTAGCGTTAATCATATGGTTTCTCTTGAATCCTTCAGTTATAAATTTATTATTTAGGATCTCTTCTCTATCAGCGCCGATAAAGTCTCTATAAATGTATTCTGCTTTAGATGCAAATCCACCTTTTCTAACATCGATACCATTGAATGAAGATTTCTCGTCTTGTTGGAATGACATTGTAAGAGCTGCATCTGGTCTTGCTGGGTCATTTACAAAAGTATCTAAGTAATCACCAGCGATAGAACCTTTTCTAAGGTCATACGTTTTAACAAGAGTTGCATTTGAAAGCATATCCAATATCCTAGCATTAATATCTACTAGGTCATCTTCCATTGCATTTTCAGATACTGGCTCTTCTATTCTATAGATAGCAAAGTATTCTGGCATCTTCTCGTTAATCCATAACGGAGCCATAAACCTGATATTCTCGTCAAAGTCTTTAGAACCATTTAAACGAGCACCATAATTATATTGCTCTTCATATTGCTTATTGTATTCTCTGTAAACTGAAAGGTCTGAATCTCTTCTAAGAGGTTCATATATTGTATCAAATGGAGTATTAGCATAGAATGAAGCTATATCATAAGCAAAGTGCCCAGATCTATCAAGGTTAAATTTCTTATATCTTTGGTCACTAAGTGTTCTATTAGCACTAATAGAATCTAAGTAGATCTCACCAAAAGAGTCTACTACAAGCTTCACATTAGATGTAAGTAGTGGATTTGTTCTAAGAATTACGTGACTCTTACCCTCAATAGAGTTAGTGTTCGCGTTAAAGTTTATGCTAGCCATTTATCTATGATATGTTTATAAGCGCTTGACTTATATATCTAGATAATTATGCGGTATACTTAGCGAATACTTCTAGATCGAATGCGAATAGATTATTATCAGTATCAAGGATGTCAATACCAATTCTTTTCGAGTAAGTCAAATTGTTTATAGGTGAGTCGTATAGACCTCCGATGTAACCTAGGTTAGATTCAGATGTACCAGCGTAATCAGTCATTCTATATTGGAATATAACATCTAAAGAGATTGCGTTACTTTCACCATTCTTAATAACTCTAACACCTGATGAATTATCAGCATTAACCGATAGTGAATCAATTGATAGCGGAGACATGAATAAGTATGAACCACATGATTTACCACCTAATAGGTATTGGTCATTAGTTTCAAACGCCATCTTAGTTGTTCTATTAAGAGAAGCATCAAAGAAGTAAGCCATTTGAGAACCATTAATCTTAGCAGCTTTAGATTGAACAATCTTATCACCAGCACCATACATTGTATAGAATGGAGTGTTAGCTATAACATCAGGGTGGTCAGTATGGATTAAAATAGCATCATCATATCTAATACCAGCATCTGCTACTAAGTTATCTACTGGAATTGTATTAGATAGATTATAAGTACCATCCCATACAAAGTCTGTAGATGTAGGAGTACCTGAATAGTTAGCTGCGATATCGTAAGCTGAATACTCATAAGGATTCGCTCCTGTAGTATCAGCTGAATCTAAGTTAGATGTAGCATACAAGTTTGCTGATTTAGAGATATTCTTAAATCTTGAGTATGCAAACTGACCTTTAAGTTGCGCTGATTGAGTTGGCGCTTCATTTAAGAATGAAGTAGACGCAAACTCAGGAGCTGATGTATTTTGGTAAAGCGTTGGAACTTGGTCATACTTACCACTAATAGTGTAGTAAGAATCATCAGCTACTTCAGGATCTACTATTGGCGACGTTACCGGGCCGAATGTTGAACTTGCAGTAGAAACATAAGCCGTAGACTTTCTATCACCTGCTAGTCTTGAAATAAGTTCTAATGGTGTTGCTTTTTCATTCTCAAGAATGATCTTAAACGTCTTAGTTACAATATGTCCTTTCTTAATCTGTAGATCTGCAACCTCGTCAGTATAGTAACCTGCAAAGATTTGCTTAACATTGTTGTTCTGAACAGCTTCAACAGTTCCATCTTCATATTGGATTTTAACTGCAAGTTCACCAACAGTACCAGCAATCTGCTCTTTAAGAGAGTTAATCTCTTTCTGCATCTCTACTAGTTTATCAAATAGTGAGATTGGAGATTGCTCAGCTGTTAAGAATCCAGAAGCTACATTAATAGCCTCATGCGCAAAGTACTTTTCGTTAATAGTAAAAGAATCATTAACGTGTTGGTAGATACCAGCACTTTCAATCTCTTCTACTAATTGTACCTTAGCAACTTCTTTAGAGTTATCATCAACGATATTTAGAACAGATTCGTCAGCTTGGGTTCCTGTTGGGAATTCAACTCTAGTAATTGCCGACCACTCTGATTCTACAGGATTTGCAGGGTAACCAGCTTCAGATAGAGACTTAACTCTAAATTCAACAATCTCACCAGATTGAACTGGAATATCGATTTGGTTAATATTAACTGCTTGTCCGTCTTCAATAGATTCAGTAGCCCAGATGTATTTACCTGTTACTTCGTCTTTAATTCTCTTTCTAGCTTCAGACTTCATCTCTATCCAATTAGAGAATACACCAGTCTTTTTAGAACCATCTTCACTAACTTCAATCTGATTGATATCAGATGGAGTACCGTCAGAAGATAGGTATCTATATTGAATTTTAAATTGTACAACCTCTTGTGGTACTGTATCACCTGCTAACTTTGCAGTTGGCATTGGGAAGAAACCACGCACTCTGTACTTAGGAGTAACACTTCTAAGAGAGTTATCAGTTGCTGTTGATTTAATCTCGTTAACTAAAGAAGAGTAAAGCTTAGATTCAGCTGTTCTTTCTTGTAGCATTGAAGTAAGTTCGTTTCTATCACGATCTCTTTCAATTGAAGACTTATACTTTTTAGTAGCAATTTCAGATCTCTTCTTAGAAAGATCAGAGTCTAAACTCTTAATCTTCTCTACAGTATTGATCTTGTTAGATGCTAGTTTCTGTACATTCTGGAATGCCGAGCTCTTAGTTAGGTGTGTATTCACCTGAACTACTTTAAAGCTATTAGCGTCAAGCTGTGGTGCATCTGGTGCAATACCAACAGTTGATGGCGGGATAGAATCCTCTTTTAGAGCTTTAATGAACTGACCAAAGTCAGAAACTTCTGCTTTATAGTAATCAGCAAGAGTTTGAACCTCACCATTATCTCTAGTGATAACAAGTTCGTTTGAGTAGAATGCAGTACCCGGAGACCAAACTTCTGCTTCGATGTTTGATTCAGGATCTACTGGCTTAATGAAAGCAACCATTCTATCGTCAAAACCTACAGATACATCAATTGCATCGTAAGCCTCTTTGCCTTTATAGATTTTAAGTTGATTAGCACCAACCTTAATTGACTCGTAACCTTCAACTAAAAGTAGTTCAACTTCTAGCGTATCAGAGTTAAGAGATATAATTTTATATTTTGTCGAGTTGTTACCTGAGTTTACTAGAAGTTCATCATTAACTTTTAGAGACTCAGTCTCGTTCATTGATTTATCAGCATCAGAATAAGAAAGCTTATCTAATGTGTATAATTTTACAGTCTTAGTTTGAGTAACACCATCTACAACGATATTTCTCTGTACTGTTCTAACCTTGATAACATTAAAGCCACCGAAGTATTGTGAAGACCTTACCGGAGCATCGATAACTTCTTCATCTAAAATGTATTTAACACCTACAGTCTCAAATTGAGAGATAAGAGTATTAAGCTCTATGTTGTCTAGGCCTTTAATATTGTCATCAAACCATTCAGTAGAAATAGTGTCATTTGCATCAACAATATATCTTCTTAGTTTAATCTTCTCAGTGCCAGCATCTACTTGACCGTTAACATTGATCTGAACTTGTAGTAGTGGATTTAAGAAAGACTCGAAGAAGTTATTTGTTTTAGCAACAAACTCAACTGGAGTCTCTATATTAGTTACACTATTTGCAGGTGATTTAAGCTTTGACTTCTGGATCTGTCTAAATGTACCATCGGCCATTCTAACTGATGCATCACCAGTACCAATACCAGAAAGAGACTTGAAGTTTTGATCTAGTCTCTCAATCTCTCTTTTCATATAACCGAAAGCAGGAACTTGAACCGTCTTAAGATTACCCTTCTCATCGAATAAATCTAGAGATACAGTTTTCTTATCAGTTGTAATTGCTTCAGAGATCTTTTCGTAGTTCTCTAAAGAGTTCTGGTTCATTTCCAGAAACTGTCTGATTATTTGTGAAATAGAGTTATTTGCCATCTTATCTTAATACGTCTGCGACGAATGTTAATAGTGTTTTATTAGTACAAATAAGTTCAATATAAGGTTTAGCACTGTTTAATTCACCAGATGTAATCGGTCTTACTAATGCCCAACCATTCTTCTTGTTTGTATAAATGTTGATGTTGTAGCCACCTAGATCTAGAATTGAATCGAATACAAGTTTAAGTACTTGACCTTCTTCCCAGCTTTCAGTGCTATCATCAATGTATATATTTACGTCATTATTAGCCGTTCCAGCTGATAGAGACATTCTAATCATATTTTCGAAAGACTTAAGTCTTACATAAACACCGTTTGTGTTAGCTGATGTCGGATCAAATTCAGTAATCTTTTGACCTACAGTTTTGTTTGTTAGATCCCAGTCAAATTGAGTTAGAAGTCTATAACCGTTAACTGTATTATTTACTTTAATCTTACCAGGTACTGATTTATCAACCTTAGTACCTTTACCGTCAAATATTACATTTGTATTGTATTGTACTTCAGTCGGAATAGTACCGTTAACAATACTATTAATTCTTCTATTAATATCAGTAATCATATCTAATAGAGAAGATTCATCAGCATAGTTTAAAGATGCATTCTCAACTTGAGTTTGAAGTGAGTCAATCTCTAACTTCATTGTATCAGCGTCTTCAGATGAAAGAACCATGTTCTCCATAACATCTAAACGATTAGCAATGTCATCATATCTGTTGTTAGCCTGCATTAGCAGTTTAGCAGCGTTCTCTAATACTGATGTAGTATCAAAGAATAAATCCATTGAGAATGTCGTAAAGTCATTAATATTGTTTTCAACACCAACGTTATCTAAAGACGTATTGTACTTAATGTTAAGTTTAAGAGAGTATGCATTACCGTTAAGTCCTGTAACAGAATTTGGTTTATATTTAATAAGCTCTCTAATACCACCGTCCTTAAAGTTATCTAATAGAAGTACACCGTATAGGTTTGTTGCTCTATTACCTGGATTTGTCTGAGAGTATACGTCGTAATATACAAGAACCGCATTAAACTTGAAGTTACCACCTCTTTGAGAGAAATCGTGTAGTGTATTGATAGAAGAGTTTACGTTTACTGCGTAATAACTCTGCTCATTAAAATCAATACCTAAAGCCGGAGTATTATTTGTATTAATGTTATATTGGCCACCACCATCAACTAAAGACTGAATGCTAAATCCAGTTTCAGGGTGATTTGAACGACCTTCGATATTATTGCCAGCTGTAATAGCAAGGCTTGTTGTATTATATGTGTCATCTTCAAATAGTACAACCGGAGTATAACCAACTGAAGATGGAACGTTAATAAAGATTTCTTGGTAAGTATTTGCAGCGTAGTTCTTGTCGTTGATAACGTCAATAGTACCTACATACTTGATTAGTCTTTCATAATCATTACCAGTACCAGATGCATTGTTTTCTTCTGCGTATCTACCTACTGTAGATGTTGCTTCACTAGATGTTGCAGTTCTAGTTCTAAGAGCACCAACTGATTGAAGGTACTTAAAGAATATCTTTTCAGCATCTGATTTATAAATTTGAGGGTCGAAGTCATCGTCGTTTCTGATAAGCTCTTCTAAGTTAAGAGCATAGTTCTGGAACGTTTCAGCCCAAGATCTATTGTCATCAGTTGATGGAACATATGAACCACCAGCAACATCTTCTAGCCTATCAAATTCGATAGTATTAAGACCGTTAACCTGAGTTGCAATCTCTGGTAGATCCATAAGTGCATAATGAGAAAACTCGAACTTTAAGTCCGGGTCTCCTTGAGCTCTAGTTAAATCTCTAGCAGCTGATGCAAAGGCGTACATTGTACCACCCTGCTCTTGAACAGTTCTTACTAATGGTGTTGCCATTTATATTTTAAGTCTTTTTATTAAGCTACAGTAGCTAATGGTGATGCAGCGATTAGGTACCAGATTGCTCCGTGGTATCTTAAAGTTGCAGTAGCATATTGTGGTAGCTCTAGTGTGTTAACTCCAGCGATAAGAGAAGTGTCAACTAATACATTTGATGCAGATGCAATAATTGTAATCTCTTGACCTTCTTCTGCAGCAGCAAGTGTTACAACAGGGCCAGTCATAATGTATGATGTGCTTTCGAAAGCGTTAGCAGTAGGCATTACCGCTACAGTTTCCGCGTCATATGCAGCACCGTTATTGATCTTTAAAAGACCATCAACGTCTGTATCAACAGCTAATGTATTACCAGTTGAAGCAAATGAAGCAGCAGAACCACCGTCTACATCAATCGAAGTAGCATCAATGTTATTCACACCTGATAGGTTTGATGTTGTTGGATCTAAAAGACCAGTAACAAGACCTAGTTCATCGTTAAGAGCTGTAAAGTTATCATTTAGAGTAACTCTTGAAGCTGAAAGGCTATCTGTGCCTTGAATTAGTGAAATGGTTGCCATTTTATGGGTTTTTATTTAATAGTTAAAGCGTTTTTCGTAACTTTATTAGTGTTTCCGTTAATATCCGTTACTTCAAGCTCAATAGTGTAGTCACCCTTGTGCTCAAAAAGATATGTTAACCACTTATTATTGTAGTATATATCATCCACATCTTTCGAGTTATTTACTACCTTCCAGCTGTAAGCAACTTTACCAGGCATTCTAGACTTATCAGCCGAGAATGTCATATGTGTTAATAATTCAATATTTGCGTGGTCTTGTGCGATTCTAAGATCGTTATATGTTGGGTTATTAGATTTATAGTGTGTTTCACCTTCGATTATACCATCAACAGGAACATCAAACTCAACGCTTTCAAAATCGTATTTGTTTGAGTACTCTTTACCTACTGCTAGAATACCTCTACATTCATCAATAGTACCGTCATTATTTATATCTTCAAAGATACCATTGTAGTTAAACTTACTGATAATTGGATCAGTTGAGTTGTTTAGGCCATCTATCTCAGTTTGCCATGCAACCAAGTCTAATGGATTACCCACTGTATTTGTAAATGTATACCCACCGGTTAATGTAGTATTCGTAGTAAGATCTAAATGAGTTATAATCATTGTTACGCCACCTTTTGCCTTTATAATCTTAAATGAAGCAGTTTGGTCCATACCTACATTAGTAGCATCCCACCAAGTATGTTTACCGTCATTCCATTTATGAGTATCTAGGTTTCTCCAAAAGTATGGCCCTGTTGTTTCAGCAAATCCAGTCGGAGTGCTTAAATCTTTATATCTTCTAACCATCGAGAAGTTGATACCATTAGACTCATCATGCAGATAGTTGGCTCTATCAAGTGATAAGTATAGTGTACCGATCTCACGGTTTACGTCATCCTCGTTTTGTTGTGGGAAATCCCAATCACCACCAGCATCTTTCCAAGAATAATCAGAACGTCCCCATAAATAGTTCTGAGATTCTTTCCATCTGTAGATACCGTATAGTTCTACTGGCTTAAGTTTAACCGTGATAGCATCAGGGTATCTTAAAACCATTACATTGTTAAATAGATCTATTTGCTCAAACTTAACTGAGTAAGAACCTTCATATGGTAGAGCAATAGCAATTTTCATGTAATCATCGATATCACCAACCATTTCAAGCTTATAGCCTTTAGGTCCTGTTATAGTCCATCTAAGTTCATAGATATTCTGCTTCCACCAGTTTTGCCAAGTGATAAATGATTCAGCGTCGAACCAAGTAAAGTTAGCATCGTCCCATGTTTCAAGGAATGAAGTACACTCAAGCATAATAGGAGCACCGATTCTAAGGTCGGTATTATTCGAGTTAAATGAATCTCTATCTATGTTATAGTAATCCTCGTAGAAGTCTTCTACGTCTTCATAAGCCGCAGCTATTTCAGAAGGTGTAAACTCTGTAAAATCTTGAATACCACCCTCAAATAAAGTTGAAACTTTTTCCAGATCTTCTATAAAAACACTGTCAGTATGAATCTCAATCTTTGGATCTATACCGGCTACAATCTCTGTAATAGGATTCTGGTTGCTCCAGATATTAGTATTATATGAAGAGAAGAAATCACCTTCACCAATGATATCGATAATCTTAGCTTGTAATGGAAGGTATTCTTTCTGTAGTTTATTCTTAAGACCGTATAACTTTACTAGAACTTCTTCTGGTGTAAAGTCAAATACTTCTTCAACTTCAGGAGTATCCCATTCGTCGAATGTTACAGTTGGTTCATTCAGCTTATAGAATAGACCAAACCTAGAAGTCTTCTTATATGATGAAGATGGAAGGTTAGCATCTCTTCTTTTAGCAACAAATCCTTTAGAAGAATCTGGAACCTCAATAGCTTTCATCTTACCGAACATTGGAGACCTATCATCGATCATTAACCAATATTCTTTAAGTGTTATATTGTTATAGCCAAAGAACTTAATAGCATTTAGCAGTGCTTTATATGTACCAACAAACGGTTTAATGTTTGAAAGTTCTAAAAGAAGCTCTCTACGCTTTCTATTTATAAGTTTCCAGTCGCTACCAACTTCATTGATATCATGATCTTTAAATAAGAACTGATCTTTAGTAGTTAAAGTAGCACCGAAGTTAGATAGTAAGACTCCAAGTCTTTCATCTTCAGCTACAGTCTCACCATATACATAAATATTAGCAACTAGGTGGTTATCAACTGTATCGTAGATTTTAAGGTATCTGTAATGCGCTGCATCATCTTCTGAGTTAAGAGCAATAGTAAACTGTAGTGCTTCTTTTGAGTATGATGAGCCTAGTGTATGAATGCCATCTGTAGTCGATACTGCAACTGAGTTATCTTGCGGTTGTAAGTCGATCGACTCTTGGTCTTTAACATACATCTCACCAGCTTCTAAATAAGCTGAGATAAGTCTAATATCTTTAGACTGTGCTTTATTATTTACAAACTCACATCTAAACTTAGAGTTAGTTTGAGATCCAATAGGCTTAATAAGCTTCTCTACACCGTATTGGCTAATAGCTTCTTCAAGCATAAATACAGTAACAGTCTCATATAGACCAGTTGAAACCTCATCTAAATGAATAGAGCCTTCGAATAACTCATTAGTTGAGTCATAAGAAAGTTCAATCTCTGTTTTAGTACCGTTAAAAAATCTAAGTCCTGTATATCTCATTACTTAACCTTGTGGTAATCTTTTGGCATTGCGAAAGCTTTAAACAGCTTAAGCTTAGTTACAGCTTTAACGTTCTCTACAAATACATCTTGTATAAAACTAATAAAGTCTCTCATAATATCCTTTCTTTGAATATGATTAGATAGAGAGTTCTTTAATAGATCCTTTGAGTAGTCACGACCTTCATTACGTCTAAGATCATTCATAGACTTCGTTAGGTTGTACTTCTTTGTTAGCTTGTATTTGTATAAATCTTTATATAGAGACATTATAGAGCTTTTCTATTTGCTGACTGGATTTGTGTATAAACAGTTCTTGGAATCGGATTAGAGAAGTTAACAGTCATAGAAGAAAGTGCACCGATCTTAGGATCGTCTACTACCGTAGCACCAGTTCTATCTTGCCAACCACCTCTAAACATCGCAACATCTTCTTTATTAAGAAGAATATCACCGAACTCGTCTAGGCCAGTCACTTCTTTTCTAACTTCCATTGGAATGCCTTCATCAGCGTTGAAAGTAACAGTTTTAGAAGTAACCGTCTTCTTAAAGAATAGGATTCTGTTCTTACCGTTACCAACATCTTCAAGCACTGGAGATTGAGGAGTGATAGTTGTTTGAGTCACTGTATACGAACCAGTTCTAAGTGCATCTTCATACGACTTAGAGATAAACTGTACGTTTACCGAGTCAACACCATCAACACCTTCAATAAGTGCTACGATATCTGATTTTGGAAGTCGATCTCTTCTTGTAATCTTAAGTAGATACTCAGAGACCTTCGCTCTAATATTGTTCATAAGTTGAATCTCGTCATAGCCCTCAAAGTGTCTGACGTTGATATTCATTGCGTACAGTTTCTTATCAGGTTCTACGAATTCAATCTCTGTAGTTACCATTTGTTGTCCTGAGTTTTCAACAGCCTCTCTAATAGCACCAAGCTCAGATTGTGAGAAGAAGAACTCTTCAGTCGGAACTGAGAAGTAATCTTGTGAGCCGATTAGTTTAGACTTAACGTCAGGTAATAGGAATAAGTAAATTATGTTATCATCATCTAAGTATTGATCGTCAGTTGTATTGTACGCATCAATATAAGAGAACATATTGTATCTTGCTAGGAAGTGCTCATAGTTTTCAGGAGTCGCTAGTACAAATGACTTCGACTGAAGTGGAGCGATTAGCTTAGTAAATTCTAGTGATTCAGGGTCAGCTCCCATTTTAGGAGATGAAGTTACTTTAATCTCTAAGAATTCGTTAAGGTCGTATTCTGATTTAAGGCCGTCGAAACCAAAGTCAACAAACTTAAATGTAACATCTTTAGACTCTCCTAGGTTACCTTCCGAACCTTTTGACTTAATGTAGTCAATCGCTATAATAGAGCCATTTGGAGGTACCATACCGAAGTTATCGTTACCAAAGAATAGATCTATACCGCCAGTAACACCGGTCTTCACAACAACACCCTTTGCCGCTGAGTTCATATCATATATAGAATCGTAAACTCTCCAAGATTCACCATTAACCATAATAGTAACCATATCATGTGCTGTAGTTCCTCCTGTTTGTATATTAAACGTTTGAAACTTTTCACCTGTACCTGTAACTTGCTGAGATTCAATATTACCTTGAATAATAGGAATCTTAATATAGTTAACTTCTGATGTTGAAAGAGCAATAATATCATTAGCCGATCTCATTAAGTATGTAAACCCGTTTAGATCTGATCTAAGTTGTGAATTTGTTGGAATGTAAATAGCATCACCGGCAACATCATTCTGCTTACCAGGCTTCCATCTAACTTCGATCTCGCCAACAGCAGAGAAACCTCTTGCTGGATCATGACCTGTTAGTCTAGCTAAACCATAAACCGATTCTGACTGCTGAGCTGTCATAATATTCTGCTCAACTGTAGCATCTTCAATATAGAACATGATAAGCTCTGTAAGCTCTGAAACCACATTCATAATCTGCGCAAATGGAGATGCTGTAGTAAATAATTCACCAGCTCTACCATAAACTCTGCTAATGTAGACTCTAGCATCTGAAATAATATCTGATGCCTTTACCCTTGCGCTTTCTAAGAATTTGAACTCTGCCATTTAATCGGTTGTCTTAATTTATGTAAACACCAACTTGATACTTAGAATCAATCTCGATGTTAATTTGTGCAATATCTCTTACTTTACCTCTATAGAATTCTACAGTGGTTTGCACATTGTACTTATCTGCAAGAGGGATATACATATCCATTTGTCTTTCAATAACCGCTGCGATTTGTGATTCATTATAACTAAATGAATAAATTAAATCTTCAAGGTTAGCTCCAAACTCAGGTTCACCCAATACATCACCTTTATTAGTGAATAGCATTGTTTCAATTTGACCTATCAACTGTGAAAGTTCACTCTCTGAATGAACCTTGTTTGCGTCATAATTTGGGTCACCTTTAACTCTTACGTAGAAGTCCATAGTAATATTATATATCTAGCTTAAGAATGCATCATCCAGTCAACGCCTTCGTCGCCTTTGATCTCCTCAATAACTTTATCTAATTCATCTTGTCCCATTGACTGAATAACATCAGCATTGACAGTTACATTACCCGGTAGGTTATAACCAAAGATTGCTAGCTTCTGACCTAAAGAGATCATAACCTTCGCAGCAACATATCTAAAGAATGCTTCATCACCGAATAGAGCACAGTCTGGAATTGTTTCGTAAATCTCTAAGAATGTACCCTTCTTTGGAGTATCACCAGTAAATTTAAGCTCGTGTGTTTGTTGAGAGTACTGGAATGATAACGGATTCTCAGTTACCTGTCTAGTCATCTCAAATGCAGATTGGTTAATTACATAGTACTGTAAGTTTTCCATACCTTTTGCAATACCAGCACCGCCATATAGACCACCATATAGCATTCTCTCCATATCAAAATCACCGGTTGAGAATGTAATAGAGTTTGTACCAAATCCCGAACCATCTTCAAACACACCGTATACTGAATAAACTTCACCACCACCAATACTAGATTGAGTTCCATCAGGTAGAGTTAAAGATCTTCTTTTCTTAAAGTGCTCTGTCGTGAATACGTCTTCTGGGATATACAAAAAGTTCTCAACCACTGAATATTCATAGTTTTTGTAGAACCATTTTCTAGCTCTCTTTGTAATGTTGTTCACCTCTGACTTAGGTAGATTCATTGGAATCATACAAGCACCAGTAACATAAGAAGCAACCTCATCTAAAAAGTCATTTAGACAGTTTGCATCATACCCTGGCGGAGTAGTTAGGTCATTTAAATCACCTACGAAAATATCACCCATTTTAATTAATCTATTTTTGTTGACTGTACAATTTCAGTACCGTCAAATTTAGCGTTGCTCGCCTTGTATTTACCTTCTCTAAATATACCGTCCTTCATAGAACCGTTAAACATTGTATCTGTACCAAATACATAACAGTCTTCTAAGTGACAGCTAGAGTGTGTATAACTTGATTTAACCTTAGATCCCTTTAAAGCACAAGACTGATAAAGATTACAAAACTCTAAATCAGCATTATTGATATTACATCTATAAAGATTACTATGTTTAATCTCTCCTGTAATATCACAGTCTATAAAGTCATAGCCTTCAAGGTCATGGGCTCCTTTAAGAATACCATCTTTAACTTGAATTCTAGATCTATCTGTATCGTAGTTAATCTTACCTTTAGTAAGACCGCCTCTATAAATTAAATCAACCACTCGGTCTTTAATCTTATCCCAATACAGATCAATCGACTCGCCATCGTTGTTATCATCTAACATAAGGTCAAGTGAGAAGTCTATATCTTTAAAGTGCTTAAAGTTCCTATGGTCTTTATAAAGATCAATTACCGGTTGAATCTTTCTCATGATTCTTCTAAGCTCAAGTCTATTAAGCTCAGTCAGAGATCCATCTTTACATGTATTATATAACTGTAAAATAAAGAAGTCTAACAGGTAAAGAGTATCTTTTGTTCTCTTTTGATAGTCTTTTCCGCCTAAATATCTAAACTCTAAGTATCCGTTTTCTTGTTTTAAGAAGTTGATACCATAGTATTTAGTGTTTGGGTAGATAAACTGATTCTTGTCTACTGTATTCTCATTAAAGTAATATAGACCGTTTTTAGGAATAATATACTTAATAGATTTAGCGTAAACTAAGTCCTCTCTTTTAGGGAAGAACTTATAGACTCTATCCTCTTTAAAGTCAAGAATGAATTTAAGAGTGTTCATGTTAGTAATAAAATACTTACCGAACGCTTCTTTCTTAAATGAAATGTTTAAGTGTAGACCACACCTGTCATTAGTATAACCATTTGCATCGATCCATGCAAACATCTTAATAAGTAAGAGCCTGACGTCCGTGTATGGTATTGGACCTGTAACCATTTCGATTAGTCCTGCACCACCCGACATATCAGGCTCTAACTTAAATACTTTATCAGTAGGTACAAAATCAGAGTGAGCTTTATTCTCAATCTGCATCTTTCTACCTAATGCTTTCTCTAGCATCTTGCCAGTTTCTTCAACTGAATGATTAGAGTAGAACTCAAATTCTACACCACATTGAGATGCTAAAAGTATATCCTTGTTATCTTGGTTAATCATTGCGGACCTATCTTTCTTGTTTCAATATATATCCGCCTTACCCAAGGGTTAGTTGGAGCTTAAGCTCCAATAACCTTTAGGAATACTTTCTTAGTATCGTTATCGATCTTAGTAACTTCTACAGCTACCTCTTGACCTCTTGTAAATGTTTCTCTTAGGTTTGTACCTTTAACAAAGCTTGAAGAGTGTGCCATACCAACAACTGTTCCGTGAACCTGGATGAATACACCGTAATCTTTTACAGATCTTACAGTACCATCAACCATCATCGGAAGCTTGATATCCTTAGTAAACTCTTCCCATGAGTTATCAACCTCTTCTGGTCTTGGCTCAACTTGAGTTAAGATAATCTTTTTA
>Ga0115546_1000928_pt1 | contig 19120 bp, 19 predicted proteins | sample COGITO_mtgs_1004_FD_87186 | JGI IMG/M metagenome (GOLD analysis project Ga0115546, IMG submission 87186) | Pelagic marine microbial communities from North Sea - COGITO_mtgs_100413 | ecosystem: Environmental > Aquatic > Marine > Epipelagic | place: Germany:Helgoland, sampling site Kabeltonne...
TATTACGCACCCGTTCGCCACTAAAGCATAAAGCTTTCGTTCGACTTGCATGTGTTAAGCATACCGCCAGCGTTCATCCTGAGCCAGGATCAAACTCTCCATGGTATTCGAATTGATTGAATTGAATTTTTAACCTGGAATAATAGTACCTGTTATTAGTAAGTTATGTCAAGGTGTTAATTAATTCAATTTTAAAATTAACAAGTTCACTAATACTTTATAATCAGACATAAATTGTTTATTGTGGTAATATTAGAGTAGTTTTTTTAAATATTTTCCTATCAAAATGAGTTTACTTATTATTGGAGGTACTGGGACTTTAGGGCGTCAAGTTGTAAAACAAGCTATTGATGAAGGTTATCAAGTCAAATGTTTAGTACGGAACCTTCGACGAGGAACTTTTCTCCGCGATTGGGGTGCTGAACTTATTTACGGTGACTTATCAATCCCAGAAACTATCCCACCGTCTCTAAAAGACGTAAATGTAATTATAGATGCTGCAACAGTTAGACCTACCGATGACTATAATGCAGAAAAAATAGACTGGCAAGGAAAGATTGCATTAATTGAAGCGGCTAAACTTGCTAATATTAAAAAATTTATCTTTTTTTCTGTCTTAAATGCAAATGAAAATCAAACTATTCCGCTACTTGATTTAAAGCTTAAAGTAGAAAAACGTTTACAAGATTCTGGTTTAAATTATACAATCTTTCGCTGCCCAGGATTTTTCCAAGGCTTAATCAATGAATATGCAATTCCAATTCTAGAAAACCAAAAGGTTTGGCAACTAGGAGAATCTAAGCCGATTGCCTATGTTGATACACAAGATGCTGCAAAAGCAGTTATTAGTAGTTTAGTTACATCAAAAAGTGACTATAAAAGCTTTTCTATTGTTGGTCCAAAGTCTTGGACATCACAAGAAATTATTGAATTGTGTGAACGCCTATCTGGTGAAACAGCGCAAATTTCATACATACCGTTTATTGCGCTTGGTACACTACGTAAATTTTTCCGTTTTTTTGAATTTACATGGAATATTGCGGATCGTCTTCAATTTTCCGAAGCCTTAAGTGCACAATCTAAATCTAATGTTAATAAAGATATTGCGTTCCAATCTTTTGAATTTTTAACATTGGAACAGTATTTACAAGAGTACTTCGGTCAAATTTTACGTAAATTGAAAGAAGTAAATTATCAACAAACACAACGAAGTAACGATATATCGTTTCTTTAATTTACTTTGATAAAGACTAGCAAACTAGGATTTAACATCGTACTTATTAAGAATCTTGTTAAATATTTTATATCGACGAGTGCATATTTCAAGATTTAGAGTATAATCTTAAACTAAATGGTGGTCCTTTTGTTAATAGTAAATTTTACTTTAATTTTAACCAACTTTAATTAAATCAACAGATTTTGATAAATGTTTACACTAAAAATATTAGTTTATACAGTTGTTATCTTTTTTATTTCACTTTTTACTTTTGGATTTCTTTCTAACGATCCATCAAGAAACCCAAACCGAAAGGATTTAGAATAGTAACTTAAAAAATAAAAGACAACAGATCTTAATTAAGATCTGTTGTCTTTTATTCTATTTTAATTAATAACATGAGACAGTACAAAGCCCACTCTAAAAGAGGACTTTGTGCCGCTAATTGAAAAGCAAGTAGTTAGAACTATCTGAAAATTTGAACATTTAATCTTGCACCTTCAGAAATAATTGGAATTTTAGGATATCTTCCAAAAAGGATCATTAGTATACAATAACATATAAAACCAATTACACCGAAATATGCAACGTTACTAATTAAATCACCGAAGGTACTTTCTCGCGCCAGATAAGTTGTTTGAACAAAAGTTACTCCAAGAAAAGAACATATCACATCTAATAAGATACCTTGTATAATATTAAATCTTGTAAAAAGAGTTAATGGAAGGGTTTTTCTTACGCACGCATCAAAAATAAATATCATTACGATAAATGCAACAAGATGATTTACTTGACTACTATAAAACATACTAATCGGTCCAACAAGAGTAGCTCTAAAAAATTCGTTAAAAGTAGCATTGTCAGTACTACATAAAACCTTTGGACCAAGAATCGCATTTATTTCAAGAAATGGGAAAATTAATCCTGTTAATGATAAGATTCTTTCACAGAATGGATTTTCAAAAATATTTTTGCTTGTCATGAATAGTTTTATTTAAATATATTAATTGAGCTTATTTATTAAACTAAAATCGGCGCTTTAGTCGCGCTGATTTACCTGTTCGTCCACGTAAATAATATAGCTTTGCACGTCTAACTTTCGCTCGACTAATTATTTTAATATCCTTTATCCAAGGCGAATTAACTAAAAAAACTTTTTCGATCCCAACTTCTTGTGCGACTTTCCTTACGGTAATTGTAGCGTTTGGTTGATTAGTATTTCGATGCTTTGAAATTATTACACCTTCATACGCTTGCGTTCTTTCTTTCTCTTTTTTTTCAGAATCAGATGTTTCTTTTGGTAACTCAAGATAAATAGTTACAACTGATTTATCACCTACGTATAAATCTGGTAAATTATTTTTCTTGTAAAAAATTTCATGATTTTCTAAAAGTTTCATACGTAACAATACGAGGTTATATAATGAATCGCACACTATAATTTGCAAATGTATTGCAGATAATAATAGTTTTTTTTACGATTGTCAAGAATTCTTGACTAGAACGTGTAAGAAAACAGGTTTTTTACTTATTAAGGATAACGATATTTTATTTCTGATAAAGTTTTTTTCACGTAATTTTTCAATTCAATTTCCGATATCTTATAATTCTCTCTCAAGCTAGGGTCTGGTTCAAAAACGTCACAATTAGTGAATAAGCGTGACACTATAGCTGAGAAACCCCTTGATTCAATTAATTTTTCATTATTTATTTTGAGAATTTCTTCACTACTATATTCTTCATAACGGTTCAATCTCCAAATTTGGCAAAATTCTTCTTCAAATTTCTAACCGTCAATTATTCCGTTAATAAATTTTTCCATTAACTGCGTATATAATTTCTTACTTTGCCAGTAACTAAAATCCTCTAATAGTAACGATCCTTATTGTACAAATTCATAATTTTATTTTAAACTTTCATGTAAAGGGTTATTATTGTTCTTTTTATAAAGATCCTCGTGACTTAACATTGTCAAATTGAGCTTTACTTAAATAACAAGCCCGATAAAGTCACTTACAGAGTTCTGTTTATTATATCCCAAAAAAGGATGAGGAAAATTCTGTAATGGAAAAAAATTTGTTAATCAGTTAGTTCTGTCTTTTAGATTTAAAATTTTGACGCGTTTACTACATTTCCTGATTCTGACCAGTCTTGAAGTGCCTTAATTTCTGCATTCTTTGTTTTAGCAAGTGGAACGCAGTTTTGAATTGAAATAATTATATCTTCATTTGTAAACTCACGTTTTTGACTAAACCCTATTCGCATTGCATCAGTAATTATTTGCTCGATTTCAGCACCAGAAAAATCTTTGGTTAAATCACTCAATAAGGGTAGTTGAAAATTATTTAAACTTTCTGGTCTTGATTTTTTAAGATGTACTTCAAATATCGCTTCGCGTTCTTGTCGTGTTGGTAGTCCTAAAAAGAATATTTCATCAAATCTCCCTTTTCTTAGTACTTCTGGTGGAATCCATTCAATATTATTAGCAGTTGCTACAACAAAAACAGGCGTTTTCTTTTCTGCTAACCAAGTAATAAAAGTAGCTAGAACACGACTTGTTGTTCCACTGTCTCCACCTGTCTGCATACCGGCAAATGCTTTATCAATTTCGTCAACCCAAAGAACACAAGGTGCTAATGCTTCAGAAATTTGGATCATTTTTCTTACTCGGGATTCGGATTGTCCTACAAGCGATGCAAAAAGTCTTCCGAAATCTAATCGTAATAATGGCAATGTCCATTCATTCGCGATAATTTTAGCTGCGATGGATTTTCCTGTACCTTGAACTCCAACAAGTAGTAAACCTTTTGGATAAGGTAGGCCATAATCTAATGCCGATTGTGAAAATGCCTCGTCACGTCGTTTTAACCATGATTTAAAATTATCTAGACCCCCTAAATCAGATAATGATTTATCGTTAATGCAAAATTCTAATAACTGACTTTGTTGAATTATTTGTTTTTTCTCTTCTAATATTAACTGTGGACTCAATTCGTTGATTTCTCCATATTTAGTAATTATTTTGGATAATACACGACGAATTCTTTCAAGTGATAGTCCTTGACAAGCTATTGTTAGTTCATTAAGTTGATCATCGAGTATATCTTGTTGTAAGGAATTAACTAATCGTTTAAGTTCATCTTGAATTTCTAAGTAATTTGGTAATGGAAATTCAACAACTGTAATTAGTTCTCGCAAACTTTCAGGTATATTAATTTCGGGGGCAACAATAATTAAATTTTTTGGTTGTGTCTTTAATTCCCGGTTAAGATTTTTAAGTTTACGAATTATTGAAAGATCTTTTAAAAAATTGTCATAATCTTTAAGTACAAAAACAGATGCTGTTTCAGCTGTTAATTTTTCAACTAATTCCAATGCTTCTAACGGATTCTTTGCTGCAAATCCTGAATCGTTCGGATTACCCTGATAACCGTTTATAAAATCCCAAGAATAATATGTTCGGGATATATATTTTTTACAACAAAGTCGAATTATATACTCGATACGTTCTTCTTCATATGTTGAAATATAAATAATCGGGTATCGGGCTTTTAATAATAGAATAAAATCATTTAAAAAATTCATATTTAAATTAAGTGAAAAATTTTTTATCCGATTGAACCCTCTAATTTGAGACTTAACAGTCGGTCGGCTTCAGAAGCGAATTCAAGAGGTAATTCGTTGAATACTTCCTTACAAAACCCATTAACCATTAATGCAACTGCTTCTTCCATCGTAATACCTCGTTGTAATAAATAAAACAATTGTTCTTCCGCGATTCGTGATGTAGAAGCTTCATGCTCAACTCGTGTATTACTGTTTTGTACATCAATATAGGGAAAAGTATTAGCACTGGATTGTTTACCAATTAGTAATGAATCGCATTGTGCATAATTTTGTGTATTAGTCGCATTTGGGCCAATTTTAACAAGACCTCGATAGCTATTGTCAGATTGAGCAGCTGATATTCCTTTTGAAATAATTCGACTTTTTGTATTCGGTGAAATATGAATCATTTTTGTCCCAGTATCGGCTTGTTGTTTGTTACTTGTTAAGGCTACAGAATAAAACTCCCCAATGGCTGAATTACCAGCTAATATGCAACTTGGGTATTTCCATGTTATAGCTGATCCTGTCTCAACTTGAGTCCATGAAATACGTGCATTTTTCCCTGCGCAAAGCCCACGTTTTGTAACAAAATTATAAACTCCACCAATCCCATTTTTATCGCCAGAATACCAATTTTGAACAGTTGAATATTTAATTGAAGCGTCTTCTAAGGCCACTAATTCAACTACTGCTGCATGCAATTGATTACTGCTAAATTGTGGTGCAGTACAACCTTCTAAATAGCTAACTGTACTTCTTTCTTCTGCAATGATAAGTGTTCGTTCGAACTGACCTGACTCTTCGTTATTAATTCGAAAATAGGTAGACAGTTCTAACGGACAGATTGTATCTTTTGGTATATAGCAAAATGAACCATCACTAAATACCGCTGAATTTAATGCAGAAAAAAAATTATCTCCAATTGGTATAACACTCCCCAAATATTTTTTAAGTAGTATTGGGTATCGTTCAATTGCTTCAGAAATTGAGCAAAAAATAATTCCCGATTGATGCAATCTCTTTTTAAAAGTTGTTCCGATTGAAACACTATCAAATACGGCATCTACAGCAACGTTTGCAAGCATTTTTTGTTCGTTTAGTGAAACACCTAGTTTTTCAAACGTTCTTAGCAATTCAGGATCAACGTCATCTAAACTCCCAATTTTATTTTTAGTTTTTGGACGTGAATAGTATTGAATTCCTTGATAATCAGTTTCTGCAATATTTAAGTATGCCCAATCAGGTTGGTCTAATTTTTTCCATGTTGCAAAAGCTTTTTGTCGAAACTGTCTCAAAAAATCAGGTTCGTTTTTTTTATCTGATATTTGTTGAATAATTTTATTATTTAGTCCTTTTGGAAATTGTTCGGTTTCAATTTCAGTTTTAAATCCATACTTATAAGGACTTTCAACAATATCTTTTAAAACCGATTCAGAGTTTGGTATTTTTTTCTCAACCATTTTATTTTTTTATTTTGGTATCTTATAGTTTTAATATAACCAGCGACCTTGACTTAATTTTGTACAGAAATCAACTACAAAATCAATAACCCAAAATGCAAAAATTGGTGACGTGTCAATTATGAACTGTGGTGGCATAAATGTACGCCAAAACCTTAAATAAAAGTCAGTCATTGTACCAATAGTTGAAAATGGTTGATGGTACATGTTGATATTTGGAAACCAGCTACAATAAAGGCGAAATGTTAGTATAACTGTATAAATTTGGAGAAATGCGGCTGTGCCACTAGCTAACAATTGAATTGCTATTTTTAGTTGTAAAGGTAGTAAAGTAAGCATAAAAGCAAAAATTGATTAAATTATAACATGATTTTAAATCTTTTAACTATAAGAAGCATACCATAAAAGTGTCATTAAAATTTAACTATCTAGAATATTAGTTATATTCAGTAGTAGCTAGTGAAGAGACTTGAACTCATAACCTACTGATTACAAATCAGTTGCTCTACCAATTGAGCTACACCAGCAAACACGTTAAACTTTGTTATAGATTTTAACAAATAATCCAAATTGTGTAAAATCGATTACAAGTAGTTGTTTAAATTTCGGGTTCAAAATTAATTTTTGGGGCAAGGTTATTTTTTTTTGCCGCATCACTTAATTTATAAATCAACTTGTTTTTTTCTAGCTCCTTGTTTTATAATTTGGTTATCGTATTTTTTTAAAGCAATTTCTTATGGCTAAAGGTAAAGGGGCGCGTATCCAAGTAACTTTAGAACATAAGTGCGAATTAGGCACTTATCGTTATACAACAGTAAAAAATAGACGAAATACAACCGAACGTTTGGAGCTTCGTAAATATTCGCCTGTAACAAAACAGCATGAAGTTTTTAAAGAAATTAAATAGAGTTAATGTATAGTAATTCAAAAAAAAATTTAGGGGTAGAAATTAGTGATGAGGTTCTTGATTCGTTAGATTATAAGAACATCACTGTTTTAATGTCGTTTGTTAGTGATCAAGGTAAAATTTTACCTCGTCGTACAACAAATTTGACTTCAAAACAACAAAAAAAAGTACAAAAGTTAATAAAACGTGCTCGTATAGCATCATTATTACCATTTGTGATTGGTAAAAATTAAGTCTTTAAAAATGAAATTTCTAGATTTGTTACAATAAATTTATTGTAACAAGTGATGTCCGATTATTTTAGAGTCAGAAATTTAAAATTATAAAAACTCATTTTTTTTGATTTAAATGACCCATTAACAATTTAATTTTATATCTATTTTCTAAATTGATTAAGTTAAGTTATGCTACAATTTAACTTAAGTTCAAAAAATTAAATTTGTTATCAGTATGACACCTTCATTAAGCGCATTCTTAAGTAGTGTGATTTTAGCGGTGGTAATTGTTGTTATTCCAATTTCGGCAGCATTAGTATTCGTTAGTTCTTCAGATAAAATTGTTCGATCATAAAAAAGAAACTGGATCATATCGATCCAGTTTCTTTTTTTTATGCAAATATGATTTAACCTTACTTTCTATTTGATCGATAAAATTAGAAGTTCATCTCTGCTGCTTGTACTTTTTCGAACTGCTTCTTCTTTAATACTAACAGAATCTGTGTAAGAGTTACTGTGAAGAAGAAAACAATCATTCCCTTAATACGATTTGGATTTTGTAAAACAATTTCAGTTTCATTTTGACCGAAACCACCAACGTTTGGGTTATCTGTAAGTGGTTGATCTACTCTCACCACATCTTTTACATTAGCAATTAATGTTAAGCCAGCGGGAATAGTCTGTGTTACAGAATCTCCAGTCGTTGATTGAATAACAAGGCTTTTCTTACCTTTCTCTAATGGTTCGATCGAGGTAATTTGACCTGCTACTGTTGAAGTGTAAGTGTTGTTATTACTTTTTTCTCCACTCGGATATACTTGTCCACGACCACGATTAGCCCCAACATAAACTGGGTAAGTTAGATAATGTACATCCTTATTTTGAGCTGGGTCTGGAGATAGTATAGGAAATGTAACTTCTTGGTGTTTATCACCTGAAATTGGCCCAACTACTAAAATATTTGGTTTTGTCTTACTGTAAGGTTGGACAAAAACTCCTTTTGTTTTCTGTTTAATTTCGCTTGAAATACGATCTTTAGGCGCTAGTTGAAAGCCTTCTGGTAAAACAAGAACTGCACCAACATTTAATGGTCCTTTTGTTCCACCTGCTGTAACTTGTTTTGAGCTTAAATCATAAGGAATACCTACAACCGCTTCAAAAACTGAATCTGGTAACACCGCTTGAGGGACTTCAATTTCTGTTGGTTTTTGTGCTAAATGGCAATTTGCACAAACAATTCGACCAGTTGCTTCTCTTGGATTTTCATATGCTTGTTGTGCAAATACTGGATAAGCATAAGAAACTTTTGGTAATGCTAGGGTAAATATCATTCCTAGAATTAACAATACTGATCTAAATTTACTGATTATACTTGTCATTTTAATTTGAAATATTCAAAAGTATACATAAAGATTATATCTTAATATTTTGAATATTAGTATGTTTTTTGTCTGTTTTTGAAAATTATAAAAATTTAATTTTTTATTAAAATTACAATTCCAGCTCCGCCTAGATATAATACTAGTAAAGCACCTGACATAATAATTTGTGTTAATGGATCTGTAGATGGTGTTATTATTGCGGCAATAATTGTTGATAAAACAACAATATATTTCCAGGCGGATAACATAGTTTGACCGGATACAATTCCAAATAACCCCAGCACAATTTGTATAATTGGGATCTGAAATGCCAGTCCTGTTGCAAAAATTAAAGCAGCTACAAAATCAAAATATTGATTAAATGACCAAAAAGGTTCGACAACCTCTGCTCCATAAGCAATAAAAAATTTAAGTGCCGCCGGAACTAAAAAGAAATAAGCAAAAATTAAACCAATTGCAAAAAGAATACATGATCCAAAAGTTATTGGGAGTATAATATCCCGTTCTTTTTTTGTCATACCAGGTACAACGTATAAAAATATTTGATATATAGTTATTGGGCTACTTAGTAAAATTCCACAGAATGCGGCAATTTTTACTGATGCAAAAAAATATTCACCTGGTGCAAATTGAAGAAATTTAATTCCTACAGCAGGAATTTGGAATATTTGGACAATCTGCTTTATATCTGTAAAGCATAATAATGTCGAGATAACTAGAAGAATTAAACAAAAAATTAGTCTTTGGCTAAATTCTTCGATATGCTCAGACAATGCCATTTCATCATCTTGGATTTTCGTTAGATTTGATTGGTTACTATCATTATTTAGAAACATATTAATCTACATATCTTGAAAAAATATTAATAATTTATTTAGGTTTTGTCCATTTTATCGACAATAATACATTCAGTAGTTAAAACCATACTAGCAATCGATGCCGCGTTTTGTAAGGTTGAACGTGTTACTTTCGCTGGATCAATAATACCTTGTGTATACATGTTTACAAATTCGTTTGTTGCAGCGTCATAACCGATTTTAAATTCTGAATCTTTAATTTTCTCAGCAATAATTGCTCCATTTTGACCAGCGTTTGTAGCAATACGTCGTAAAGGTGCACTTAATGCTTTTTCAACTATTAATGCTCCTAGTAGTTCATCATCTTTTAGGTTTTTCTTAGCCCAATCTAACAATTTTGTTGATATGTGTACTAGTGTGGAACCTCCACCGGGTACTATTCCTTCTTCGACAGCTGCTTTTGTTGCATTAACAGCATCTTCTAGCCTTAGCTTACGGTCTTTCATTTCTGTTTCTGTGGCAGCTCCAACTTTTATAACAGCTACACCACCACTTAATTTTGCTAGTCGCTCTTGAATTTTTTCCCGTTCATAACTCGTATCACTTTTTTCAAGTTGGCGTCGTAATTGTTCACATCTTGCTAGAACTTTTTCTTTATTTGCATCTGATATTATAGTCGTAGATTCCTTTCCAACTATAACTCTTCTTGCTTTTCCTAATGTTTCAATATCAACTTTTTCTAAACTCAAGCCCGCATCTTCTGTAACAACTTGTCCAGCTGTTAATATTGCTAAATCTTCTAACATAGCTTTTCGACGATCACCAAAACCAGGTGCACGTACTGCTACTACGTTTAATATCCCTCTTAATTTATTAACAATCAGTGTTGCTAGTGCCTCTTTTTCTACGTTATCACTAATAATTAATAATGGCTGATTAGTTTTTGTGACTAGTTCCAGTACAGGTAATAAATCTGTTTTAATCAAGCGAATTCGTTTATCAGTAATTAATACTAATGGATTTTCGAGTACGATTTCCATTTTTTCTGTATTTGTTACAAAATAGCCAGATATAAAACCACGATCGAAACCCATTCCTTCTGTAATTTCAAGCTCTGTAGTAGTTGATTTACTTTCTTCTAATGAAATTAAACCTTCGCGTCCAACCTTATTAATAGCATTAGCGATTAATGATCCAACACTTTTGTCATTACCTGCAGATATAGTCGCAACTTTTGTTATATCATCAATATCTTCAATTGGTCGAGCATGTTCTGTTATTTGATACACTACATATTGTGTAGCTTTTTCTATACCGCGTTTAAGTACGATTGGGTTCGCACCTGCTGCCACATTACGCATTCCTTGTTTAATAATCGCATATGCTAATACAGTTGCAGTTGTTGTTCCATCACCTGCGACATCATTCGTTTTTGAAGCAGCTTGTCGAATTAATGAAACACCAGTGTTTTCGAGATTATCCAATAAGTTAATTTCTTTTGCAATTGTTACCCCATCATTAACAATTTGCGGTGTTCCAAATTTTTTTTCTAGAACTACATTTCTACCTTTTGGTCCTAGTGTAATTGACACTGCTTCAGAAAGCGTGTCCATTCCTCGTTCAAGTGCTTTTCTCGCATCTTCCTGGTATAAGATAGTTTTTGATTTCATATAGACTTTATGATTTGATTAACATTAACTGCTCTTTTAATATAATTCCTAACTATTTATAAATATTGGCTCAGGCTGGACTTGAACCTGCGACCTTGGGCTTATGAGTCCCCTGCTCTAACCAACTGAGCTACTGAGCCTTATATAAATAGTGTAGCAAAAACTTTTAGGTTTTTGCAACTTTGCTTGTAAAGTCATAGATATTAAACATGACATATTTTCATTTTCTTTCTAAAAGTAGTGGTTAGTTTTATAAAATAACATCGTATTTCATTAATCCCTATGAAAGAATACAAGATCAGTATATACTTATAATAGGAAATTAAGGGTTACTAACTCAATGGTAGAGTACTCGGCTTTTAACCGAATAGTTCTGGGTTCGAGTCCCAGGTGACCCATCAGGTTTTATTATAAGTTATTTGCACTTTTGATAAATTTTTTTTAACTATGATAGAATTTAATGCAAGTCTTAATTAGTAATCAAAATATTAGTAAAAAAAATCCACCATCAATAGACTCTAAACCAAAGTGTTACTAATTAAAACCCGTTTTAAGTCCGATTTAGTTTTTAAAATAATTAATTTAAAATTGAATTTATGTTTGAAACATTTTTTCAAAATTCAACAAAGCAAGCGCTTACCAAGTATGACCAAATAGTTAATCAGATAAACACATTAGAAAAAGATTTTAATGGTTTAACAGATGTTCAATTACAAGATTATACTCGCCAACTGAAAGTTGATCTACGTGAAGGTACAAAATCAGAAAATCAAATTATTGTTGAATCGTTTGCACTGGTTCGAGAAGCTAGTATAAGAGTATTAGGTCTTCGACATTTTGACGTTCAATTAATTGGCGGCCTTATATTGCATGAAGGTAAAATTGCTGAGATGAAAACTGGTGAAGGAAAAACATTAGTTGCACTACTTCCAACATTTTTTAATGCGCTTTCTGGTCAAGGTGTCCATGTTGTTACTGTTAATGATTATCTTGCACGTCGTGATGCTGAATATGTGGGTCAAGTTCACCGTTTTTTAGGTTTAAGTGTTGGCTTAATTCAAGAAAATATGGAATTTTCAGAGCGCAAAGTAAATTATTCGTGTGATGTGATATACGTTACAAATAATGAATTAGGTTTTGATTATCTTCGAGATAATATGGCATTTACAGAAGACGAAATAGTTCAACGACCATTTTTTTATTGTGTTGTTGATGAAGTAGATGCAATATTAATTGATGAAGCTCGTACACCATTGATTATTTCTGGTCCAAGTAAAGCACCGATTCAAAAATATGCTCGAACGACGAGATTAGTTCAGACGTTAAGGAAAGATATTCATTATTCGGTTGATGAAAAAAATCAAAACGCAACGTTATTAGAAGAAGGACTAGCCTTTTGTGAACAAGCATTAGAAATATCGGATTTATACAGTGTTGAAGATCCTTGGATTCCGTATATATTAAATTCCGTTAAAGCAAAAGAGTTATTTGTTCGAAATACTCATTATATTGTTAATGAAGAATCGGAAATTATTATTGTTGATGAATTTACGGGTCGAACAATGATTGGTAGGCGTTGGAGTGATGGTTTGCATCAAGCTGTTGAAGCTAAAGAAGGATTACCAATTCAAGATGAAAGTCAAACATTAGCTTCCATTACGTATCAAAATCTATTTCTTTTGTATAGTAAATTATCAGGAATGACTGGTACAGCGAAAACAGAAGAAGTTGAATTTGAAAAGATTTATAATTTGCAGGTTATTTCTGTACCTACAAATCGTTCTATTAAACGTAAAGATTTTCCAGATTTGATTTATAAAAATCAATACTTGAAATGGCAAGCAATCGCTAATGAATGTCTTGAAATGTATAACATTGGTCGTCCAGTTTTAGTTGGTACAACTACCATTGAAAAATCAGAATTGTTAGCAGCATTACTTAATGAATATAAATTACCTTATAGACTTCTAAATGCTCGCCCTGAAAATATTGAAAGTGAATCAGAGATTATTTCCCAAGCAGGTTGTAAGAATGCAATTACAATTGCTACAAACATGGCTGGGCGTGGTACAGATATTGTTTTAGGTGGTAGTTCAAAATCACTTACACTTTCAATATTTCAAAAGTTTCTAAGTCAGAAAAAGTCATTAATTGTTCGTTCTAAAAACAACCAGTTTATTGTAGTTGATTTCCCTGATTATGTAGCTACATATGATCAGGCTTTACAATATCTTGAAATGAATTCTGATTTACCGACCGAGTTAGCTGATGATTTGAAGAATACATATAATCAAATTTATGAGGAAAAAAATGAGATTGCAGCGTCTGGCAAACTTATAGTTAAACAGCTTGGTGGATTACATGTAATTGGTACGGAACGTCACGAATCAAGACGTATTGATAATCAATTACGAGGTCGATCTGGTCGTCAAGGTGATCCAGGTTCATCAAGATTTTTTTTAAGTCTTGAAGATAAATTGCTTAGAATTTTTGGTGGTGATCAAATTTCGTCACTTATGCAAAATATTGGGTTACAAGAATCAGTACCAATTCAATCTAAGTTTTTAAACCAAAGTTTAGAATCTGCACAAAAAAAGGTTGAAACTTATTATTTTGATATTCGTAAAAAACTATTTGAATATGATGAAGCATTAAACACTCAAAGAAATGGTGTTTATATAGAACGTCGTCGAATTTTAGAAATTGGTAGTCTTCGGAATTGGATTGTTGAATATGCTGAACGAAGTTTGTATGATATTGTACTTCTTCTTGAGGTAACACAAGATGATGTGATTAAAAATAATATTTTACAAAAAGTACAATATTTATTGGGAACACCGTTTTTATTTAAATTGAATCCTCTAAACAGCCAAGAACAAATTAAATTAATTTCAGATTTGCATCAACAATTTCAAATTAGTTATGCTTTAAAAGAAGCTGAAATGACTTTAATTGAACCAGGTTTATTGCGTGAATTAGAACGTTCGTTTTTATTGCAACAAATTGATTTCTCTTGGAAAGAACATCTACAAAAAATTTCTGCCTTACGTGATGCAGTGGGTTGGCGTGCTTATGGTCAAAAGGATCCACTAACAGAATATAAACAAGAGGCATATAACTTTTTTGTTATCATGTTGACTCGTATTCGACATCGTGTAGTTTATTTTGTTTTACGATCACGAATTATTATTGAATTAAATTCTAGTACTAAAACATCATATACAAATAAAGAAGTTAATTTGTAATTTAAGCTCTTCAAAATGAATAATAACGCAAATAGTTTATACAATTAACAATTAATCCTCTAAATTAATATCTTTAGAGGATTAATTTTTTATTTAAAGTCTTTTTTTATAATCTAGACTCCAAATTGATTTCCACGGCGATACTGTAAATATGCAGCTACAAAAAGTCCTGCAATTGTTACTGGTACTAGTCCTAAAACAATCCCTGATAATAATACTTCTACCATAATTTTTTATAGATGTTTTAAATAATTATACTTCATCAAATAAACTACTTTGACGAATGTCATCTGCCTCGATTGTTACTAGGTCGGCTTTTGTAAGAACTCTATCTCCCGAAGCAAACATACGATTAGCATGTTTCATACGTGCTTTATCAATTGCGTTTGATACTGTTCTTGCATTGGCAAATAACGGTAATTGACGACGCTTATCAACATATTCTAAAAGTGCTTCTTCTGCATCAGGTGTCATGCGATATTGTTGCTCTTCAAGAATTAATCTCCCAATTTGTAATAATTCTTCTGCTGTATAATCGGGGAAATCAATGTGATTTGCTACTCGTGATGATAGTCCAGGATTTGATTCATAAAAACTATCCATACGGTCCTTATAACCAGCAAAGATTACAACTAAATCCTCACGCTGATTTTCCATCACTTGAAGTAAAATTTCAATGGCTTCAGCTCCATAATCTCGCTCGTTATCGGGCTTATATAAATAGTATGCCTCATCAATAAACAGGACTCCACCCATAGCTTGTTTTAAAACTTCTTTTGTCTTCGGTGCAGTATGTCCAATATACTGTCCAACTAAATCGTCACGAGTAACAGTAATCAAATGCCCTTTACGAATATAGCCTAATTTATATAAAATATCTGCCATACGATTTGCTACTGCTGTTTTCCCAGTTCCAGGACTACCGGTAAATGACATATGTAAACCTACAGATGTCGAATTTAGACCTAGTCCAAGATTCTTTCGAAGACGCTGTACTAATAATAATGCAGCAATTTCTTTAATACGGGCTTTTACAGGGGCTAAACCTACAAGATCTTCTTCGAGTTGGTTAATGATCCCTTGAATATCTGTTTTATTATACTCTTCTTGTAAATTAAGTGCCATTGTATATACAATTTTAATATTACCGCTTAAATTATAACATTATTTTATCGAACTAGATCTACTGTATTCAAATTTGTTTACTTCATATACATAAGCAACCCAAGGGAGTTCTTGTTTTTTTCTAACTAAAAATACTTCTTTTTTTTTATTTAAATATCTATTTAAACAATATTGATCTTAATAAGATCGAGAAAAATTGATATTATGCTAATCCTTGGAAATGAATTTATTACCCTCATTCTGAATGTAACTACGACTAAAGAATTCATTATAATCTGGTTCAGAGACATTTGTAAGTTTAATATTCTGAAAAACACATTCATAAAAAGCACAATTCTTCATTTTGCTTTTTTTACAATAATAAATATCGAAAACAATATTAATAAATTTACATTCAACTTTATCAGAAAAACTTTTATGGTCTATATAGTCTACGAAAGACAGAAGAAATATCCCTTGAAAACAATAGTGATTTTACTAGGGTCTTATATCGCATAGCAAAAGCCAATAGATATGAGAATATTTTGTAAGCAAAGAAACATCTTTTATTACAATCTAGCTTGGATAAATTCTAACACGGCGATTTAATTCATTTCCAACGTTAATACTATGTAGTTGGTAATGTTTTATTAGATCGTGTTGTAATTTTCGAACAGAATTAGTCTGTGGTAAAAGATCAAGTACTTTATGATGTGGAATAATAATTTCTTCAATTGCTAATCTCGTTTCTTCTAAGGGTGTTAACAACTCTTTTTCCACTATGCGTGAGATTTTACGAACCGTTTGTTTCTTATTAGTTAAGAATGTAGTATCTTTTTTACCTAATTTTTGTAAAGCTTTTACTATTTCTAACAGGCTATGTCGTTGAATAGTATAAATTGTAATTTTACGCGAATATGATATTTGTCGTAACCTTCGATTATTTTTAATTAAATTGTCTAATGCTAGAACCGCATCCGCATGTTGAATTTCTTTAATTACAACTATTGGTAAACGTAATGTTCGGATAATAGCTGTTAGCTCTTGAGTATTTATACCGTACGTATATAAATTAACCTCTGTTTTGACTGGATTACTTTTACCCAACTTTTTGATTTTCCAACTATCTACAGACTTAACTTTCTTTAATAAGACACTCTTTTTTTGTTTTTTATCTGTAATAACATGCTTAAAATGACTTGTCTTATGATTTTCACTGTACGTAATTTGACAATGAATATTTACCTCTTTCTCATTGATTAATGTTCGTTTTTGTAGTAAAGGATTTTGACCCCTAAGTAACACGTCTACTGAATTTTCAATATTATCGTGAATGATCCAAGTTTGTGGATCATGAATTTCAACTGCTACATCAAATGTAGGAGGAGCTTTTCGTTCTAAGATACTTTTGGATGATCCACGTCGTTTTGCTTCTTCGTCTCCTAGAGTGACGTATTGTATTCCTCCAATTAAATCTGTAATGGTTGGGTTTTTAATTAAATTTTCTAAAGCATTTCCATGTGCTGTTCCAATTAGTTGGACACCTCGTTCAGCTATTGTTCTAGCTGCTGTGGCCTCTAGTTCAGTACCAATTTCATCAATTATTATAATTTCCGGCATATGGTTTTCAACAGCCTCAATCATAATTTCATGTTGATTTTTAGTACTCGAAACTTGCATTCTACGTGCTTTTCCAATAGATGGGTGAGGTAAATCACCATCGCCAGCAATCTCATTAGATGTATCAATAATAATTACTCTCTTTTTCATTCCATCAGATAATACACGAGCAATTTCTCGAATAGCAGTTGTTTTACCGACACCCGGTTTACCTAACAATAAAATAGATTTTTTATTTTCAAGTAAATCGCGTATGATGCTAACAGTCCCAAAAACAGCACGTCCAATTCGACACGTTAAGCCAATTATATTACCTTGGCGATTACGTAAAGAACTTATACGGTGTAATGTTTTTTCAATTCCTGCACGATTATCATCATTGAATTTCCCTAATCGTTTTATGATATAGTCTAGATCTTGCCACACAATAGTGCGGTATGACAGATATTCGGTACTACCATCAGCAAATCTTGCTTCTGGTCGACGACCAATATCTAATACAATTTCAATTAAAATTTCCTGTTTAGGATGAGACTCTAACGGCCGTCGAATAAAATCAGGTACTATTTCTAATAATTGATTTAAATTATCTGCTAATAACATCTTCTGAATTTAAATGTTGATGATTAGAATTTGTAAGGTTAGTCTAATAAATAAAAAAATGACCGATATATTTTCATTAGACCAACTTTAAATTAGTCTAGTGAAAATATATTTTTTATTCATTAATCAAACTTTCGGAGTAGTAATCGTACTGAACCATTTTGTGGATTTTCAGATTGGGCAAGTTGAAATCCTTCACGTTCACTCATTTGTACAATCGATTTATACGCATAACGCTGACTAATTCGATTTAAAAACTTATCTACTGAGTAAGGTTGTAACCAAAACATTAAATCTGTTACCAACTCGTATTCACTTCCATTCCATGCAAAGCCGATATCATGATTATTTGATTGTTTAATAACCAATTCTGCTACATGCTTTTGGTTATTATAGCCTCGGATCTCTTTATTTCCAACTTCCGTCTCTAATGAAAGATCGTTTAAACTTTCTTTTAGAATCGTTAAATTGTAAAGTTTGGTTTTAATTTTTGTGAAGTGAGACATGGATTATAAACTTCTTTAATTAACTTAGTAATTTGACTACTTATTATGTTTTTGTGTTTAACTACTTATAGCTATTATAGCATATATTGTAATATTAACGTTTTTAGAGTTTAAAATGAAATAAATTTGACTCTGGCACAAAAAACTTCCATGTAATCTTGTTAACGTATTCTATTATTAGAAGAGTATGACTAATAAAAAATATTTCAACTAGTCCCTCCACTAGTTGATTTTTTTAGTTCTTCTATTTATACTAAGGATATACATATTATTATAGTTAAAAGTATGCGAAAAGAATTAGAGTTATATGAAATCTTAATTCTATTAGACCCAAATCTTATAGAGGATGAAGTTACTAACAAAATTCAATTTTATCAGGACTTTTTAGTTGGTAAAGGTAGTAAAGTAATGGTTCAAAATCAAGGTCGTAAAGGTTTAAGTTATGCCATAAAAAAGTTTGAGGCAGCTAATTTTGTTCAGATGGTATTCTTAGGAAACGGTAAACTTGTGGAACTTTTTAATAGTACTATCCGTCGTGATGAGGCAGTTTTGCGCCATATTGTAACAAAATTAAATGAACCTTTATTAGTATAGAATTTTATTCTTGATTAGTTAGGCGAGATTCTCATTTACTAGGGTTTATATTTTTATATTGTTTAATAAGTCCCTAGTATTGAAAAGTTTGAAAGGTTGACAAGTTTTTTTATTTTATACTATATTGTTTTGAAGTAAAATTAATATTCGCGGGATAGAGCAGTTTGGTAGCTCGTCGGGCTCATAACCCGA
>Ga0115546_1000937_pt1 | contig 19011 bp, 16 predicted proteins | sample COGITO_mtgs_1004_FD_87186 | JGI IMG/M metagenome (GOLD analysis project Ga0115546, IMG submission 87186) | Pelagic marine microbial communities from North Sea - COGITO_mtgs_100413 | ecosystem: Environmental > Aquatic > Marine > Epipelagic | place: Germany:Helgoland, sampling site Kabeltonne...
CTGACGCAGTACCTGTGGTACGTAGTGTTTGTAGAAGAGTTTGATGGCGCCAAAGGACTGAGGAAACCGCAGGGGGATTAAGTCGTGAAAGGTAACGACGAACCGGGTTGGGCCAAATAGAGGTGCTTCGGGGATGGGAGAAAACAGCAGAGAGCTGCTTTGACTGCCTGAACTTGCCTGGCTGGCTGTGCTGGCCTGTTTGCAAAGGCCCGGTAGCTTGAGCTGTGTCCAAGCGAGGCGGCGCAGATGGCCAGCGGTTCCCTGTGCGGCCGTCATATTGGCTGGGACTGCTCGGTAGCGGCTAGGCGGCAGGTGGCTGGCCGCAGTGGCTAAGTAGCTAGGTGAGAGATCGTCTAGATAGGGCAGCAAGCTCAAGGCGTACTGAGTGGTGCCGGTAGGCCGATTGAGCAGATAGGCCAGATTAACCTGCATTAGCGTTGGGCAGAAGCGTCTGTTCTGTTTTGGGAGGGATAGTATTTAGGATCGAGCGCCGAGACGTAAGGTCTGCGATTGGGTTTTTGTAGAAACTGCCAGATGCCCTGCCAGCGGCCTTTGGCGGTTAGCGGGTGGCTAAAGGTTTCGCTCACGGCGCGAGCGGATAGATACAGCAGGTTTAGGCCCAGGGCTAGCGGGGTGGCGTGTCGGCGCAGAAACATTAGCTTGCTAAAGGTGCCGTGGACGAATTTGGCCTGAACGTATCGGCCTGTGATGCTAGAGACTGCGTGGACAACTAAGGGCATGGGCAAAAGAGCGATCGCGTAGCCCTGCTGAAAATAGCGTTCGCACAGGTCGCAGTCTTCGTAGTACAAAAAGTAGGTTTCGTCGAACTGAGGGCAGTGTTCTAGCAGCGCTAAGTTGAAGATGATGCTACAGCCGGTGACCCAGCGGGTCGGAATGGCCTGCCCAGCGGCTTGGGCGCGTTTGGCCTGCTTGAGCGGCTGAGCAGCGAGATGAGAGGTGACGGAGCCTGTCCAGCGGTTGAAGCGCCCTGAGCCGAACCACAGGTTGTCTTTGCTGTCTAGAACGGGGGTGCCGAGGATAGCGATGTCGGGGTCGTTGGATAGGTAGCGGCGAACCTGGGCGATCGCCCCTGAAACGATGGAGGCGTCTGGATTGATCACCCAGATAATGGCTTGGGGCGATCGCGCATATATCCACTGCAGGCCCAGATTGCAGCCAGCGCCAAAGCCGCCGTTATTGGGCGCGTCGATGACGGTGACCTGGCCGCCGCCGAAGGTGCGAGACTGTAGTGCGTGAATGGCTTGGTCGGCGGGCGAATTGTTGACGATAACGATGCCCTGATTGTCTTCTAGGGTGTGCATCAAGTCGCTGACTAGGGCTGCGCTGTGGTAGTTCACGCAGAGAAAATAGAGTGGCCGAGTCTTAGTCGGATCTTCTGAGCGTACGGTGGGCGGTTTTGAGAGGTCTGATGCGTTGGGTTCCGGTGTGTAGGTTTTTGGTAGGTGGGATTCTGGTGGATGGGATTCTGGTGTGATCGCGCTGATGTCCTGGCGGTTGAGATCCTGGCGGTTGAGATCGCTAAATGGTTCGGTCGAGAGATTTTCAAGCATGGTAGGTGCGCTCTAGTCCGGCGACGGTAGGTGGCAGCGAGTTGGCTGGGGCGATCGCTTGGTAAGTCGCGTAGGCGCGGGCGAACCACCGGCGCGATCGCGCACCCTGAATAGCTGGATGCCGCAGATACCGCTGCCAGACGTGAGGCGGGGTAAAGTGCTGGTCTTTTACGAGCACCTGATGGGGTAGGTTTTGAGGATCGATGATGCCACTGTCGATTTGTCCGAGCAGTGAGGGACGCACCCAACCGCGCTGTATAGCGTCGCAGACAGTTTCTCGGCTGATGGCTTGAGCGGCGATCGCCTGGAGCAAAACGTCGCACCACAGTCCACAGAGCGGATTTGCGGTAGATAGCCAGGGCTGGCGGGGCATGTCTGTGTAGTGAATGAGCGCCGTTTGCTTTGACGTGTAGCGTTCTAAATCGTTCCATCCTGCCGGAAGGCTGGCCGATTTTTTAGCTGCTGGGGCCATCTCTAGCACGAACTGTTCGTAGCTCCATTTTCCGGCTTCTAGCTGGTTTACAAGCTGGGACGCGTCCCATTGAAGCTGCTCGCAGTTGAGGAGCATGACGCTGTATTGAGGGGGGCGGTTCGAGTGGGCAGGCTCGGGCACCGAGAGTAAGTCGGCGGTAATCTCTGAAGCGATCTCTGAAGCGATATCTGAATTAGCCGGTGAGGCGAAAGGCTGTTGCCAGAGTTCGTTAATGTCTTTGAAAACCAGCATGTCTGAGTCTAGATAGAGGGCGCGGCCCCGGTAGTGACAGAGAGCTGGAATGGCGAACCTTTGAAAGGTGAAGGGGGTGCGCGGTCTGAGCTGGGGCGAGCTAGGCGTGGGGATTTGGATATTCGCAGCAGTGACAGCTTCGTAGAGCGGCGTAATTTCTACGGCTGAGCGGGTGTGCTGGCGAATGGAATAGCTGAGAACCTCTGCGGCTAGGCTTTGCTCTATTTGTGTTCCTAGGTAGATTTTGATAGGAGCCATAATCGCGGATGGTTGGTTGGAATAGCGCTACTTAGACTGGGCCCGGAGACTGGGCCTGGGCTTGAATGATGCGATCGCACACTTCTCTAACTGCGCCCTCGCCGCCGCCTTTGCTAGTCACATACTGGGCGCAGGCAATATTTTCGGGCATGGCATCGGCTACGGTTATTGGGCAACCGACTGCCTGCATAACGGGTAGATCGCTCAGATCGTCGCCCATGCTAGCGACTTCGCTCAGATCTAGGTTGAGCTGCTCGCACAGATTTTTCAAGATATCTAGCTTATTTTTAGCATTGATAAATACGTGCTTAACGTTTAGACGTTCGGCTCTGTGCAAGGTTGCCTCGGAGGAGTTGGCGGAGATGATAGCGACTTCTACGCCAGAACTTATCAGCCGCTTAATGCCCAAGCCATCTTTGACGTTGAACTTTTTTATGATTTCTCCTGACTCTGTATAGTACAGCCCGCCATCGGTCAAGATGCCGTCTACATCTAGCACCAAGAGCTTGATGCGGGTGAACTGAGCCGTTAGTGAGGGCGTTGAGGCGTCTAAAGAAGGGGGCATAGAAAGTAGGGTTAAGAACTGAAGAGGGACTCTCTCGATAAATAGACAGAAGAAAAACGATATTCTATGACAGTCTGTGCCTAAATATCTTGGCTGATATGCGCATAGATTGCTTCTAGCTTAGAGGATGTCGCGGCTGACTTTTATAGCTGCATGTCGCCTCGTTAAACTGGTAGCTTGGGTAGCAGCTCGGGTCCGACCAGTCTTATTTTCCTGGGTTACGTCTCTATATTGGTCTGTATCGCCGCTGTGCTATGACTTTTACAGAAGCCTCCGCTTTAACTCAATATGCCGAAGCGCCCGCTGTAAAAAGGCTTGACCTTTCAGAAGCGGGAATGGCTCGCCTGGTTACTTTTGGTGAAGGCCAGCGCCAGCGCTATTTGAACAACCTGCCGTTTCCTCATTTAGTGATTGATAATCTTTTCTCGGAGGCTTTGCTAGCAGACGTTTTGCACGACGTACAGAGGCTGGAGCATCCGATCGCTAAGAACTTTTACGGCGCTGTAAAGGAGTACGCTACGCCCGATCTACAGGCGATGGGGCCAACGGCGCAGCGGTTTTTGCTTGACCTTTGCTCGGCTAGGTTTTGTCAGTTTTTGGAGGCGCTAACTGGGGTTGAAGGGGTAATTCCGGATCCTCACTTTGAGGGGGGCGGCGTGCATGAAATTTCGCGCGGCGGCTTTTCGAAGATGCGCACCGACTTTAACTGGAATAAACGGCTGCGGCTAGATCGGCGGCTGAGTATGCTGATTTATTTGAACCCAGATTGGGAAGAGATCTGGGCAGGACATCTGGAGCTTTGGGATGGCGAGATGCAGGGCCAGTTTGTTAAAATTCCGCCGGTTTTTAATAAGACCGTTATTTTTTCGACGACCGACCATTCTTACCACGGGCATCCCCATCCGCTGGAATGCCCGGAGGGGGTGAGTCGGCGATCGCTGGTTTTGTATTACTACAGCAACGGTCGCCCAAAAGAAGAGATGCAGTTTTTTCAGAGCGCGGGCACGAACTACAAAGCGCGACCGGGCGAGATCTTTTTGCCGCCTCAACAGCCCGGTACAAAATCTGATGCGAAGTCTGTTCCGGTTTCTGCGCCTCGTCGGAAGGCTCAGACGCTTCAGCAGTCGATGAAGAAAAAGTTGAAGAAAAAGCTGCCTAAGCCGCTGCTTGAGATCTATAAGGCCGGTAAGCGATCGCTCCGTGGCTAACAGCACACCTTTTTGAAATTGACAGTTGAGTTTTAGATGAATATTCCTAGCCCCCTAAAGAAAGCGCTTCTAGGAAAGTCTAGACCCGCACCTAAGGCTGTGCCCTCTGGCTGCTTTGACCAGCAGGCGATGAAAGACTTCGATCCGGCTGCGTTTAATCAGCGCATGCTGTGGACACCATTAACTGTCCGCCTGAGACCTATCGATGGATTGTTAACGTTATTTTTGGGCTGCCAAAGCCAGCGAAGATTAAGCGCAAGCTGTCTTGAAAGGGAACGTATTAGGGTATAGATGCCATCTGCCTTGCTCGACTGACCGGTGGCGATTTTGTTTTCTGAGTGGCTCGACCCTACGCTTAACCATGAGCGACTCAGGCTAATGTCAGCAGCTCTTTTATCTGGACTTCGATAGCTTCTAGACTGAAGGCTTCTGCGCAGTGGGCCTGACTGTTGGTTACTAACCGATTACGCAGCGTCTCGTCTTCTATTAACTGCTGAATTTTGTTGAACCATTGATCGGACGCAACGGTTAAAATCTGTTCTGGCGTGAATTGAGCATATACGGGGCCGTCGCTAGCAAGGGTGGCAATGCCGCAGGCGGTGTACTCAACGTATTTGCTAGCTGTTTTGCACTGATTGAACTCGGTATTTTGTAAGGGAGCCAGTCCAATTGCCCAGTTTAGCTGCTGTAGCTGGTTGAGGAATTTGGCGTAGTCGGGTTCGGTGCCATAGGCTTTGGTCTGCTGGGAGAAGATTTTGAGGGCTTCTGGCATTTCTATAGTGCCAAAGGTCTCGAAGCGTACTTGGGGATAGTCTGTCAGGATCTGGGCGATTTGTGGAGCGATCGCGTTCAAATCTGCTTGATGACCTTTAGATCCCATATAGCCAAACGTCAGTGCTTTTTTGCGGTCTGGCTCGCTAGAGATGAGGAAATCGAGGTAAGGCGTACAGCGAGCGCTGAAGACGGTTTGTTGGGGAAATTGGTGGGCCAGGCGATCGCCTAAAGCGGCGGTTGATGCGTAGATTAGATCGGTTTGCTCTAGTAGAATTTTGCGCGATCTCAGCACCACCGGATCGCCATGTCGCTGCTGGATATCTGCTCCTAGCGCCGGATCTATATTGAGTAAGTCGTCGTCAATATGGTAAACGGTGGCCACATTTTTGGCCTTAAATAAAGCGGGCAGGACATCTCCATAAGGCACCCCGTACCGACTAAATATTACCAGCGTGGGCTGTGTGTCTGCGATGACTTGTTCGACGAAATCTGCTGGTGTTTCTCCTTTTGTCCACTGACCAATTTCGGCGCTGTCTAGCACGAAAAAAGCCAAGCTTTCCGTATTGTGGAGCCGCAGCAGTACATAGTGAAAAAACAGAAAATAAGTCGCCCGCACGTTGTCTACCAGGATCAAGATTCTGGGCTGTTTATACGGCGACGGAAAGGCGTAGGCGTAGTGCGGGGAGTTTGCAGACAGCTTTGCACCCGCTCCATCACTCGTTGATTTTCTAGAGAATAGAGATTTGAGCGGATTAATTGGCATTGCAGCGCTTTGCACCCCTTGTGGCTAATTCACGTTCTTTGATGGCCGTTTTTCGAATTTTTTTCTGCCGATAGACTTCCTGATGTGGTTTGTAAGGTCGATCAACTATTTTCAGCAGTTTTTGAAACTGTGGCTTCAGCAGAGAAGGTACTTTATGCTCCCAGCGCAGCGCAGCCATCAATGAAGGCCGAAAGTGGCCCAGATCGATCTCTGTTTTCAGCTCTGCTGGAGTGAGCTTTCCTGTCTTTAGCATCAGGCGCACCTCTTCTAGCCACAAATAGCCATATTCATTTCGAGCGTACACCCAAGGCTGAGTTGCCATATCGGTGTAGTGAAGCAGCGCTGTCTCGTTGGGCTGGTAATATTCCATGCTATTCCATCCGAAGGGGATGGCATAGCGAATCTCTGACTCATCTAAAATGCACAGATCGTACATTAGCTCTTCGTAGTCATAATTGCCTTGGTCGAGGCTGTCGATAATATTGTTGATTTGCCAAGGGAGGCGATCGCAATCCAATAGCATCACCGCACATTGCTTTACTCTTTGCTTCGGTGCGCCCTTCTTTTGACAGATCTGCTGCTGCGCTGCTGCCAGTTCTGCTTGAATGACCACCTTGGCCCCATCAAACGGAATATTCCAGAGGTCGGCAATATCGGTAAATACCAGCATATCGGCGTCTAAGTAGAGCGCTCTGCCTCGGTAATTAGCTAGCTCAGGAATGCAGAACCGGCTGAAAGAGAATCCGGTGCGCTGCCAGTTTAAGGGGTCTTGGGGAACGCGCACAGGCAAATCTACCATGGCATGTACTTTCACTGGCAGTTCAGTATGGCGCTGGATGGAATGCTCTAGCACCTTGACAGCCAAAAGCTGCGAACGATCCGCTCCCACATAAATGCTTACCGGCTCATTCACAGCAAATTTCCTCTGGATATATCCTCTGAATATTCTAGGCGGATCTTCATCCTTTCCTAGCTCGATTCTTAAAGTCCATTCGTTTCCTCTGCGAACCTTTACGTGTGTTGGGATGCGGTCATGCGAACAGGTCATTCGAGTAGACTAGTATACTCATGCCGCGAAAGCTGCGTGATGATTGCCATCGCCGTAGCTTTCGACGTAGCTTCCTAAATGCTTCTCAAATTTACCTGCGGCGCAGCGCTGACGGCTTCTCTGACGCGCACTATTTGAGTGAGGATATCCTCTAACTTATCGAGTGGAACCATGTTGGGGCCGTCGCTCAGGGCAACATCTGGATTCTCATGGACTTCCATAAAGAGGGCATCAATACCAATAGCTGCGGCTGCTCTGGCCATATAGGGGACAAACTCGCGCTGTCCGCCGGAGGTGTTGCCTTGGCCACCGGGCATTTGAACGCTATGGGTGGCGTCGAACACAACGGGATGGCCGAATTCGCGCATTTGGGGCAGGCCGCGAAAGTCTACGACTAGGGCGTTATAGCCAAAGCTGGTGCCGCGTTCGGTGAGCAGTAAGTTTTTAGCGCCGCCGTCTTCGAGCTTTTTGACGACGTTTCTCATGTCCCATGGGGCGAGGAACTGGCCTTTTTTGACGTTGATGGCTTTGCCAGTGGCGGCGGCGGCGAGCAGCAGGTCGGTTTGACGACAGAGGAAGGCGGGGATTTGCAACAGGTCTGCGACTTCGGCGACGGTGGCGGCTTGGTGACTCTCGTGAATATCGGTGACGACGGGGATGCCGAGTTCTTGTTTGACTCGGTTTAGGATGGCGAGTCCTGCTTCCATGGACTGGCCGCGAAAGGAGCTGATGGAGGTTCGGTTGGCTTTGTCGAAGGAGGATTTGAAGATGAGGTTGATGCCTAGGCGATCGCACACCTTCAAAATCTCCTCAGCCATCTTCAGCGTAAAGTCCTCAGACTCAATCACACAGGGGCCAGCTAGCAGGGCTAGCGGCTGACCCTCGCCAATCGCAAATTTGTCAGCGATTTGAGTTTGGATGGTGGGGTTCTGGCCTGTCGCGAGCGTATCGGCAGGCTTAACGGGGGTGGCGACCATAAGACTATTCTCCTTAAGTGATGGTGCTTGAGACCTACTAAGGTCTTCAGTCGTATTCATGCCTATCATGGCAGTTTCTGTTGGGCTCACCCAAATTGGGTAGCCGGGTTCTAGAACAAGTAGAGTCCATTTAGGCTCGCTTCGAGCCGATGGCAAAGACGTTTAAATAGGGCATATAGCGATCCGATATGGTGTCTATATCAGCCGTTATCTCTGACTTTACTTGAAAAACTTTTCTCTCATTGCGCAGCTGTTTTATTCTAAAGCCAACTTTTTCGTTCGTGCCGGTGTACCACCAGTCGTGCCACTCAACGTTAGGGAACAGCGTCTGCAACCCCGAAAAGCTAATTCTCCAATAGTCGTCTGGATAGGGATGATAGCCCCATACCCAGGGCCCAACAAAAAACACTTTCCCACCCGGTGCTAAAAACTTTTCGATATTGCTCGCAACGACAAAAGGATTTTGGACATGCTCTAATAGCGCCCAGCAAAGCACCGTTTTGAATTGACCCTTGTGCTGATGGAAGTCTCCTACAAACAAATCTTTTTCACACAGGTCGGCCACAATATCGACATTTTCGCCATCGAATAGATCGACGCCTAGCACCTCTTTTGAGCCATGCAGTTTCTCTCGCAAAAAAGTTCGAAACTTCGCTGCTTTTGCTTCAGCTTCCGCGTCCTCATAGTTGATCTTTGAACCGACATGCATTAGCGGCCCTTCAAAATCGAACTTATCGAAGGTCAGACGCTGGTCGATTTCAATAAACTCGCCCAGCTTGTGTCCCCTTTCGGTGGCTTCTGGTTCAGGCAGCTTTACACTATCGGCTAGCTGATAAGCTAGCTTTGAAATTTCTGCCCTGACGGGCATTGCCTGCTTGCTGATCCAGGCGTTGATACGTTGCCATTTGTCTTTCAGCATGTACATTACGCTAATAGGTGTCACAATTCCACCAGCATATTTGAATGCTGGAGACAACGCTACAGGCCGCTGCGTACAATGTCGTGCAAGCGCACAACCCCTACGTGTTGCTGTGTTTTATCGACTACCGGCAGTACTGAGATCTGTGAGGGACGATTCTCCATCTTTTGGAGCGCGTCGTACGCCAAGCACGCTACTGTCACCGTAGTCGGATGTGCGGTCATAATGTCACCGCTGAGCGTGTTCGCCCACTTATCCTGGCTGGTTTTTTCGAAGGTTCGGCGGAGGTCTCCATCAGTAATGATGCCTAGCATTTTGTTCTGGGCGTTGGTCACGCTGACCGCACCTAGACCGCCCTGGCTAATCGCAGAGATCACTTCCAGCAAAGAGGCTTGGGCGCTTATTGTCGGCGCGTCGGCATGCATTAGATCCGAGACTTTAAGCGTTAGGCGCTTACCTAGACGGCCCGACGGATGATTGAAGGCGAACTCTTCGGGGGTGAGTCCTTTGCGTTGCATTAGGGTCATGGCAATCGCATCCCCAATAGCCATAGCCACCGTCGTACTCGCTGTCGGAGCAAGGTTAAGCGGGCAAACTTCTTTGTCTACGGTGGCCTTAAGCACTACCGCAGAGCGCTGAGCTAAGGGCGAATTCTCGTTGCCCACAATGGAGATAACGGGGGTTTGACGATGCTCTAGGTAAGGCAGTAGGCCGATAATTTCTTCGGTGAAGCCGCTGTTGCTCAAGGCGATTGCGACATCTTTAGCGCCGACTAACCCCAGATCTCCATGCAGCGCGTCGCTAGGGTGTAGATAGATCGCCATTGTGCCAGTACTCGTTAGCGTGGCGGCAATTTTGCGGCCCACAATGCCAGATTTACCCATGCCTAAGACGATGACTTTGCCTTTGCATCCTTTGAGCAGTGCGATCGCCCGTTCTACTTGCTGGGGTAGCAGTCCGGCAGCAGCCTGATGAATGGCCTCTGCCTCTGCCTGGAGTAGCGATACAACCTGCTGATAGTCTGCTCGAGCATCAGCAGGTTTTGCTATATCCGCGTTCGAGATTTCTTCAGCAGAAGACGAAATCACTGCGTTTCTCCTTTCAGGGTGGGTTTGCTATCGCTGGGTTAATAGGCGAGTAAGACTAACGGGCGAGCTACCGGCGCTATAGCTAGTGCTTCACAAAAAATGTCTTGGTGTAGTTGACAACTTTAGGGCCGTAGCGAATATGAAATAAGCTCTCGGAGCGACCCTGCATAAAGGTATCAACGGCTGTCTTCGCCATGGGATAGTGAGCAGAATAATAGTCGTCGAGGAAGATGATGCCACCCTTTTCTACTTTAGGATAGAAAAATTCCAGGCATTCTAGATGCCCGTCATATAGATCGCAGTCTATGTTGACAAAGAAGTAAGGGCCGGTCGGCAGGGTCGGGAGTGATTCTGAGAAAAAACCGGGCACTAGGGTGACGTAGCTGCTCAGGTCTCTTTCATCAATGTCGGCTTGCACCTGAGTTTGAGAAGTATCGTTAAAGATCGTGCCCTTTTCTTTCACGAGGTCAATGACCAAATCGGCAGCCATCTGTTCGTCAATATTGCTGAACTCGGGCAGTCCTTGAAAAGAATCTAGGCCATAGATATGGGCATCTAGCCCATACTGCCGAATAATCTCAGCGCAGGCGACTAGGCTAGAACCCTGGTAAACGCCGCATTCTGCCGCAATATGAGAGTGGCCGTTGCGCAGCAGGTCGGCAAAGCGCCGGAGTCCTCTTTTTAGCGGGTCGTGCTGAGCCGCATCGGTTGCGTAGTGCTGGAGTAGCGCCGATCTAAAAATCTGCATGACCGGGATGGCTTTCGCGTAGTACTGCTGGTAAGGCAAATCGAAGGGTAAGGGCGTACGAGAGCTAAATTTGATGGGCTTAGGCTTCTTTTGATGGGTGGTTGCGTCAGCTTCTAACGAAGTGAGCTGTTCTGTTAGCGGTGCAACCTCTGGTGGTGTCGGACTCAAACGGCTGTCCTCTGTCATGATGTTCCTCTATACTTCTACTGAATTACGTTTGAGTGACGGGGTGATAGCTGATGACGCTGGCGCTCAAGATACATCTGCACTAACGGGCTCACAGGGGGCCGGCTCAGCGGTATGAAGCTGCCATTCTCTAGGCTGGTAGAACTGGCACTGATTCATGTTTTTACTTTTTCTGACCTCAAATCGAAATGACTCAACCATATCAAAGACGTAGAAAGGACGTCTGGCAACGGTTATTTTCATTACGTAGAGATTAGGACTGAGGCCACAGTAAGGCAGATTGAGTCTGATTTCTGCAGGACCCGGACTCAGCGGCAGCGGCTGCTTGTCCCGCTCACTGCTGATGTGGAGCACGCAATCTGTACCCGAGTTAAGTTCGCGAATCATGACGATGACAATGGCGTCGTCTATGGGTTCTTGGACGCTACAACAGATGCAAATGCTGGCGCTCGCCCCACTTTTGAGCGCATCAATCGGGGCGCCTGTTTTGTCGATAAAAAATACTTTGTCAATGGTGAGCTCTGTTGCAAGCGTACTGTCCCCTTTGGCGGTAACGGCCGCAGCTGCACCTTTGTTAGCGTCTGCTTTATAGTCCAGAAGGGCTTCTTCGTAGCGGCTGATCACCTGTTCGGCCGTGTCGTGCAGAATCATTTGGCCTTTTTGCAAAAAGACGGCGGTATTGCACAGATTGAGGACGGCGTTTGAGTTGTGCGAAACCAGAAAGAAGGAGGTGCCCTGCTCTCGCATTTCGGCCAGACGGCGATAGCATTTGGCGCGAAACATAGCGTCGCCTACTGCTAAAACTTCGTCGAGCAACAGCACATCAGGCTGCGTGTAGATTGCGCAAGCAAAGCCAAGTCGGGCGCGCATGCCGGAGCTGTAGGTGCGCACGGGGGCGTCGATAGCTTCCCAAATCTCGGAGAAATTGACGACATCGTCAAAGCGATCGCTAATATCTTTTCTAGAGACGCCTAGAATCGCCATGTTGATAAATACATTTTCACGTCCGCTTAGCAGGGGATTAAAGCCTGCGCCTAGGGCGATTAGGGCTGCCACTCGTCCGCGCACCACGATGCGTCCGGTGTCGGGTTTCATCAGGCCGCTGATCATGCGCAGCAGCGTCGATTTACCGCTGCCGTTAACGCCGACTAGGCCAATCGATTCGCCGCGTTTGACTTCTAGGCTGATGTTTTGGACGGCCCAAAATTCCTGATCGCGCAGGCGATCGCTCTGCCTCTCGAGGCCCGCTACTTCAGAAAAAATATCCTGTAGCCCGTATAGGTAAGAGCGTTTGAGGTTGCGACAAAACTTTTTTGAGACGTTTTGTACCGACAAAATTGAGTCGCTAGACGGCAAGCTGTCGCTGACGGCTGGCCCAACAGATGAAGATCCCATTAGCTGATCCTCTCGACTAGGAAGGGAATAGACAGACGAAAGACCAGCCAGCCAAAGAGCAGCGTGGCGATCGCAATCAAACTCATCACCCAAAACCCAATTGGCTCGGAGACGACGCCCGTGGTCGTTAGCTCTCGGGCGGTGACCAGCAGCGGCGTGACCGGATTTAGCCTGACTAAAAAGGCAATCAAAGCGTTATCGGGTACGGGATAGATGACGGGAGTGAGGAAGAACCATACTAGCAAAAGCACATCCATTGACCGGGAGACGTCTTGCACCAGATGATTGATCGGCACTAAGAATAGACCGATGCCTGTACCCAACACAATCAGGCTAATGAATGCAAAGGGTGCAAGCAGCACTGTCCAGCCCACAGAAACTTTGAAAACAATAAAAATAACAACCAGAAGTACGAGCTTAATCAGCAGGTTAAATAGTACCTGTCCGAGCTGGGAGAGAATAATTGCCTCGTGGGGAAATTTGACGCGCGAAAGCACCGTGCGCGAGGCTTTGATCGCTTGTTCTGGGCTTTTGAAGGCTTCTAAAAACGTCTGCCAGAGAATCGTGCCGAGCATGACAAACGCCGGATAGGGAATGTCGGTTTCGCCCACGTTGATCACCCCTGCACTGCTGGCAAAGGCGAGTCCGCCTGCGGTCATCGCGGCGGGCACGATGGCCCAAGCGGTGCCCAAAAAAGAGCTGCGGTACTGAGATCGAATATCTCGGGTAAAGAGCCGCCAAGCCAAGTCTTTTGAGTGCCAAAGATCGCTCCACATTTCGGCGAGTAGCCGTTTGGGGGAGCGGATCCGACTGGTGGGGGTGTAGATAATTTCTCGAAAGGGAGGAGACACCATGGGTCTATCTGGAAAAGCTCGTTAATTCTACTGGACTGACGTACGCTAAGTAGCTAGGGACTGTGACAGCTAGAGGTTGGCGGTAATATGGGCGGCCATTTTGCCAACGGCATCACCTGGGATTAGGCGATCGCGCAAAAAACCTTCTACCCCAGCTAGATTATTTTCTCTGGGCTCAGTGAGCTGACAGACAAACCGCTGCCAGTCTTTGCCATTGCGTAATAGCGGCAGCGGCTCGTAGCGGGGCAAGTGCAGATCGTAGGCAACCACGGCGACCGGGCAGTGCGATCGCGCGGCATCTACTGCCACCGTCGAAGGCGTTGTCAAAACCGCATCGGCTATCTCAATCAGGGCGGGGGCAGTGAAGGCTTCCCACTTAGGATCTTTAGGATCGGCCACGATCAGATTATCGGCTACGGGCACTTGGCCCTGGTATCGCTGAGTGAGCCATAGCCCGGTGTGGTGGGGTTTGACTAAAAAAGTAACTTGGGGATGGGCGATCGCGCTGCATTCTAAATCCTGTAAAAACTGCTGCCGGTAGTCATCGCTGTAGCGGCTCCAGTGCAGGTTTTCAAAAACGACTATCAGCGCATTGGTCGGCGGATAGTCTAGGAGACGATCTGCTTTAATTCTGGCAAAGGGGGAGTCAATAAACTTGGGACAGCCGACCGCTACGCACTTTGCTTTGGTTGCGGCCGGGATCTCTGCGGGCAAATCGCGAACGCTTCCCCAGGTAAAAAAGGTCTGAGAGGCGAACATAATGCGACCGACCGGATATTCCTCATCGAAGTAGGTCACGCCGACGTTGTCGAATCCGTGCTGCATGGTGTAGGTGGCAATGCCTTTTTGGTTGGCGCTTTGGGTAAGCGTATGCGGACCCTTGTGCGCATTGGCAGTGCTTTCTGAAGCCGTTACCACCGCCTTGATGCCTCGCAAGCTGGGCTGTAGTCCGGCAACGACGGCTTTATGGTTGAGCACATTGGGTTCGATGCCTGCTTTTAGCAACAGATGGGCCATTCGAGGCGACTGATTCCAGGCTTTGTCGCTGACGGCAACCGCTAGCGGATAGTTCTCTTTTTTCAGCTGTTCGGCTAAGGGCAACAACATATCTAGATCTTGAGGCAGATTCATAAACAAGAGAATTTTCGGCTCGCCAACCGGTGAGTCGTTGAATAAACGGTTCGGCAGCGCCCTGATTAACCGCTGTAGCCATTTACTGAGCTGAACTTTAATTGTTTGGATCACGTTCATCGCTCCTGTTGGTCACCTGTTCTAGTAAGGCGAGCCATTTTTGGGCAATTTTTTCGCCGCTGAGGTTTTGGGCGATCGCCTGCTGCGCCAATGCAACATGTGTTTGAGCGACTTCTGGATCTGACAAATATTGACGCAGACCCGCCTCCCAATCGTCTAGCGCTACGCAGTCTTCGAACAGATCTAGTGCGGGGGTGCGACTGGCTACAACGGGCGTCCCTTGAGACAGGGACAGCACTGCTCGGTTCTCCGACTTACAGAGGCTAAAAATCGACTGCGAGTTAGGAATAATTACGACGTCACTCGCTCGGATGTAGTCATAGATGCTACGTGGATGCCAGCGTAGATAAAGCGTCTCAAAAGGTAAGGGGGCAATGTATTGCTCGTATTTTTCACGGCTGTTACTGACGACGACGAGCCGGAGAGACCGCGATTGACTCAGCTGCTCTATGGCTGCGGCCACGTCCAAAATGTTGGACATGCCGAAGCTGCCATATTTCGCGCCGTGATTGCCAAACCACAGAATGGTTTGAGTGCCAGCGCTAGCCGCTGGCCATTTGTCAGGAAAGAGCGGCGTCGGCTGTACCTCAGATTTTGTGACGGTCTTTGTCTTCTTTTTTTTGAGCTGACCAGACGCTTGCTTCAACCGCTTCATTAATCGGTTCTTGGTGGGACGTAGAACCAAACTCTTTAACCGCTGCCACCGCGTGTTTCGAAAGGCATAGTCAATATCGGAGAGCGTTTCGCTGCCGTCTGGAATCACCACAATGGGAACGGCGATGTTGCGAGGTGCGAAGCTCCCAGAAAGAGGTTCCGCCAACGCCTTTTCAACCTCTCCTTTTAGCGTTTCACCCGTGGTAACAATGGCCGCTGCCTGCTGGGCCATAAGGAGAAAGTTTTTGGCCGGTACGTAATTATTATCAGCGGCATAGTTCTCAATAAAAATGTTGTCGCATAGGTCTAAGATAATGGGCACACCCAGGCGATGCACCCGCTCGCAGGTTTTAACATCTTGGTTGCGAAAGCTCTTTACAAACACGATGGCTTTGGTTTGCGGCATTACGTTTACGGGGTCTGCCCCGCCAAAAATGCTCTGCTCAATTCCCTGCTTAGATAGATAGCGAAGCGGCAATAAACAGCGGTAGCGAACGCTGGCCATATTTACGTTCAGCGTTTGAGTCTTCCAAATCAACATGAGATCAGCGCCGAGGACAAATTCACAAAAAGCCGACTAACAGGCCGATGTAATAGACCCATTAGAGAGGAAAGAGACAGAGCCGATCTTTAACTAAATTGGTCAACTCACTAAGATCTTGTATCAAACCATGAGAAAAATTGCCATTGTGCACGAATGGTTCACTAGCCACGCAGGATCTGAGAAAGTAGTTGAGCAAATTCTTAGGGTATATCCTAATGCGGATTTGTACAGCTTGGTAGATTTTCTATCACCGGAGCAGCGTGAATTTATTCAGCACAAGCCGGTCACAACATCTTTCATTCAATCGCTACCCTTTGCCCAAACGCATTTTCGTAATTATTTGCCGCTGATGCCGCTGGCCGTTGAGCAGTTCGATTTATCTAGCTACGACCTAATTATTTCTAGTCACCATGCGGTGGCTAAGGGCGTTCTGACTCGGCCCGACCAGCTACATATTAGCTATGTGCATACGCCGCTGCGCTACGGTTGGGAGCTTCAGCATCAGTATTTGCGCCAGGCGAATTTAGTAAGCGGCCCCAAAAGCTGGCTAACTCGCGCCATTTTGCACTACATGCGGCTGTGGGATGTTGCTAGCGCGAATCGTGTAGATGCTTACGTTGCTAACTCTTACTATGTGGCTCGCCGAATTGAGAAGACTTACCGGCGCAGCGCCAACGTTATCTATCCGCCGGTTTCGGTCGATCGGTTCGATGCTCAGGTGCGGCGCGAAGACTTTTATCTGACGGTTTCTAGGTTTGTGCCTTACAAGCGAGTGGATCTAACGGTTCGAGCTTTTGTTCGGCTTGGGCTGCCTCTGGTGGTCATTGGCGATGGTGGGGAGGCAAAGGCGCTGAAACATCTGGCGAAAGCCAGCGGCCAGAATAATATTCAATTTTTGGGGAAACAGCCGGATGACGTTGTAGAGGACTACATGCAGCGATGCCGGGCCTTTGTGTTTCCGCCGGAGGAAGATTTTGGCATTACGCCGGTAGAGGCGCAGGCGGCGGGTGCGCCTGTAATTGCCTATGCAAAAGGCGGACAGGCTGAGACGGTGATACATGAACAGACGGGATACCTTTTTCCCTTTCAGACAGTTGAAAGTCTGGTACAGTCGGTCGAAAGGCTGGAAGCGAGTGTGGGTCAATTTGAGGCAGGTGCATTGAGACAGAACGCTGAGCGGTTTTCATCTACGCAGTTTCGTTCGGCCTTTCAAACGTTTGTAGAAGCGGCCTGGTCGAAGTTTGAGCGCGATCGCCTAACTCCCTCTTCGCTCTCAGGTTTGACCTCATGCTCGAATGGCATTGCTGATAGGGAGTAAGACAGGGCGCTGTGACTATTTATCAATCCCCTTCATCCTCGAGCGGGACTGTCCATTTGAACCGGGCGATCGCGCATATTCCGACTCGTCCGCGGCTAACGTTGTTAACGCTAGTCAGTATCGACCTGCTATGTCTTAGCCTGGCGGGCATTTTTAGCGTTTGGGTGCGGCTGTTATTCGACGGTCAGTTTCATCCTTCTATTTACTGGCGGCTGTGGCCGATTACCGGCGTTTTTATTTTGGGCTACGCGCTGGCGAGTCTTTATCCGGGCATTGCGATGAGTCCGGTGGAGGAGCTGCGGCGGCTAACGTTGACGAATACGCTGCTCTATCTGCTGATGGGGTCGTCTATTTTTCTATTTAGAGAAGTAGAGCTTTACTCTAGAGCGGCGTTTTTGATGGCCTGGCTGCTGTCGATGGTGTTTGTGCTGATTGGGCGCTATGGTATTCGATCGCTGTGTGCACGTCAGCCTTGGTGGGGTTACCCGGTGGTGGTAATGGGCGCGGGCAAGACGGGCGAGATGGTGGTGCGTACGCTGCTGCGCCAGCCGAGCTTGGGCCTAAAGCCGATTGCTATTTTAGACGACGATCCGAGAACGCACGGTAGTTTGGTGGGTGTGCCGGTAGTGGGGGGGCTTTCGATGGCTCCAATGCTGGCGAAAGACTTTAAGATTTCCTATGCGATCGTGGCGATGCCGGGGGTTGCGCGCAGCCGATTGATGCAGCTATTGAGCAAGTATGGGCGCACGTTTGCGCATTTGATGATTATTCCAGATCTGTTTGGGATGGCGAGCCTGTGGGTGGCGGCAAAAGATTTGGGGGGCGTTTTGGGGTTAGAGGCTCGTCAGCAGCTTTTTTTACCGGGGCCTCGATTTATCAAGGCTTGCTTAGACCGGGGACTGGTTGTTTTAATTAGCCTGCTGGCGCTGCCTTTTATTGCGCTCATCAGTCTGCTGATTCGGCTAGATTCGCCAGGGCCAATTTTTTACCGTCAGATTCGGATCGGGAGAGAAGGCAGGTTGTTTAAGGCTTGGAAGTTTCGTTCTATGGTGGTTGATGCCGATATTGCGCTGGCGCAGTATTTACGGGCGCATCCTGAGCTGAGATTTTGCTGGGAGGAAGACCATAAGCTGAAGGACGATCCGAGAATTACTCGGGTGGGGCGATTTTTACGACGCACTAGTTTGGACGAGCTGCCTCAGCTCTGGAATATTTTTATCGGTGAGATGAGTTTGGTGGGGCCAAGGCCGATTGTCCATGAGGAAGTTTGGCGATATGGCGATATGTATGAACTCTATCTGGAGGTTTTGCCTGGCTTGACGGGGCTTTGGCAGGTTTCTGGGCGAAACGATGTGACTTATGAAGAGCGGGTGAATTTCGACGCTTACTATGTTCGCAACTGGTCGGTTTGGCTAGATATTTATATTTTGATGCGGACGGTTAAGGTAGTGCTCGCGGGGGATGGTGCGTACTGATATGGCGGGCGAACAGGTTTATAAGGGGGGGGTGCTAGAAGGTGGCGTGGGCAAGCAGTTTTTGTGGAGCGATCGCCTTTGGATTGGCAGTCTTGTGGCGCTACCTTATGTAAGCTATGTGGCGCTGGTGGTAATACTGGGATTGTTTATTGCGGCGCTGGTGCGTCGTGGCGCTCAGGTGATGAGACTGTGCGGCCAGCGCGGATTTGGCTGGCTGACGGCGGGGATGCTACTGAGCGCTTGCTTTGCGATAGACAATGGTGAGGGCTTTTTACAGCTAACTAACTTTTTGCCCTTTTTTGTACTGTTTGGCGTGATGGCAACGGTGCCTTCTGTAGTGGCGAGGCCGTTTGAGCAGTTAGAACTTTTAGCGCATTGGCTGTTGGTTTCGAGTACGCCAATGAGCTTGGGCGCGATCGCAGAATTTATCGTCAAGTTTGACGCGGTTTCTCCTCGCGTCAAAGCCGCTGCGCTTCCAGGCTGGCTGCTAGCCTACATTTATGAGCCTGATTTTGGTCACCGGGCGCACAGCTTTTTTAGCCATCCCAATATGCTCAGCGCTTACCTAGCGATCGTGCTGGGGCTAGGGCTTGGCTTAATGCTAAAAGCGCTAAATACTGGGCGAAATGACCAAGTAGCCTGGATGCAAGGAGCGGCCTCGCTGCTGTGCGTAGCGTCTATTTTTTGCACA
>Ga0115546_1000946_pt1 | contig 18916 bp, 12 predicted proteins | sample COGITO_mtgs_1004_FD_87186 | JGI IMG/M metagenome (GOLD analysis project Ga0115546, IMG submission 87186) | Pelagic marine microbial communities from North Sea - COGITO_mtgs_100413 | ecosystem: Environmental > Aquatic > Marine > Epipelagic | place: Germany:Helgoland, sampling site Kabeltonne...
CAAGGTTCGTACGGTATGAGTAAACACATGCTTCATTATTTGATAGACCAACTTACCAAAGAGTTTCAAAACACAAGTACAATAACGTGCAATATGCTCAAATTACCACCACTGTGCTCTGCGCTGCGGGCAAAACGATTTCCAGGGGAAAACCCATCTCTAAATCAAAGTGCAACGCAACAAGCTAATAAAATTATAAGCACTCTTATGCCTCGCTTTGTAGGTCATTAATCAGGAGCCAAAATATGTCATCTGGTCGAAAACCAAACTCTCAAATCAAAAGCTCGAGCAACACATCTACAATGGAATCGCAAGCTATGGCAAAGGCCCTGACCGACAAAGAAAATCAAGCCGAAGTTCTCGACTTTAATGAAATTCAGCTCGTTTTATATCAGCGACTTCAGCAGTCTCATGAAGTCGAAAAATTGTTAAGTCTTTTTCGTGAGGCTATTGCGTCAGAAATTAAAATTCAGAATATAAGCTTTACACCAGTATTTCAGACCCAAACCACAGCTGAGCTTAAAACTAATGAGTGCTTGCATAAATTCAAATTATTTGCTGGTGCAGATTATTTGGGTCAACTGAATATTGAATTAGTTTCACCACCGAATTCACAACAAATTAACCTTATTCAAGCGACTGCAAAGCTGTTAGCTTTTCCGTTGCGTCACGCTATGGAGTTTGAGCAAGCCTTAAAATATTCTGAACTTGATGCCCTTACGGAATTAAAAAATAGAGCAGCCATGGATCACGGCCTCGCTAAGGCTTGCGATACATCAAGAAGGTATGAATTACCGCTTAGTCTGATAGTACTTGATCTCGACTATTTCAAAAAAGTGAACGATAATTATGGCCATGTAGTTGGCGATAAAATACTTAAACGAATTGCAAATATAATTCAGCAAAGCTGTAGATTAGCGGATGAAGCCTACCGTTTTGGGGGTGAAGAATTTGTTATGATTCTGCCAAATACAGCATCGACTGGAGCTTACGAAACTGCTGAGCGTCTTAGAAACGCTGTGGAAATAAATGATTTTGGTGGTCTTCTCGATGAAAAAGATTTACCTATTACTATCTGTGCAGGGGTGACAGAGTTTCAATCTACAGACTCTTGCGAACTATTCTTAGTGAGAGCGGATCAAGCGTTGTATCAGGCAAAAAACCAAGGACGGAACCAAACCGTTGTTTTAGGCTCCAAATAATTAAGCTGTAGTTCATACCAAAAAAGGCATAATGTTATCATATACAGTGTAGTATGAGTAGTGAGTCGCTAATGATTACTCTCATATCCCGCGCTGAGATTCCGTTTATTAGCCATTGTGTTTGATCTGTACTTGCTTGGAGAACCCATATGATATCAAATAAAAAATATATTAATATTCCACGACTTGCTATTATTATGTTGTCACTGACATTAATATCAGGACCTAGTACAGCCTATGATCACACCCGAGATGTGGTTGTGGGGTCACTTGTGGGATTAGCAGTCGGTCTCTCTATTAATAATGATCGACATGATTATCACAGATCGTCTGTTGTTCGCGAACAAGTTTTTGTGACTCGGCCTCACTACCGCCAGGTAGAAAAGCGTTACCATCGTGAACCTCATCGTGGTCAGTATTATAGACAACAGCACGATAATCGAGGCCACCATAGAAAGTACTCTAATCGTTCGCATCGGTATTATGACGATTCAGAGAGCTATAGATATAGGACCAACCCGATTCAACGGGAGACTAATATCCGTATTATTGAGCGCGACATCGGGCCAACTCGAATTCGAAACTCACGATATTTTTAAGAAAGTTGTTAGAATTTTTAACACACTATAATGCCAAATAATCGAGGTTCATTATTTGCATTATACTTGTAGGGTTCAAGACTACTGAGTTCAAATTTTTCGATCAGTTGTGTCTATACTGTTGTTATGAAACCTGAAAACGATATAACACCAGCTATAGTGCTTGAACATGTGGATCGCAAAACCCTGCGAATTTTGCATAAACGCTTCACTGATATCAATCAGGGACGGCTAAATCGAACAGTTTTAGGCTTGAATGAGAACCAGAAGTCTTTTTTTTACTCCTTGACCCTAATGCTGAGTATAAATCACCCATTACTTCCTGGGTATGTCAGTAAAGACGCACCTTCAGGCATCCACGGCTTTACGCCATCTAAAATTCAAATCCAATCTATTAAAAAACTTTTTCGTACATTTGAGTATCGTCGCCCCGCCCTTGGACAAATAGACATATATAGCGTTTTTCTTATGGGAAGCACAGGTACAGTCGCTCATGCTGGCGGAAGTGACATGGATATTTGGATTTGCCATCGGCCAGATTTAGACTGTCTAGCATTAGAGCAACTGATTCAAAAACTCAATCAGATTGCTCTCTGGGCAAAAAAAGAAGTGGCTTTAGATGTCTGTTTTTTTGCAATGGACGCAATTGCCTTTAAAAATGGTAACCACATAAGTGAAGTTGATGATGAGGATTGCGGTAGCTCCCAACACTATCTCTTACTGGATGAATTTTATAGATCGGGATTGTTGTTAGCGGGACGGTATCCCGCATGGTGGCTTATAGCACCTAGCATTGAAGCCCAATATGATGAATATATCAACTTTATTCTCGACCGAAAATTTATTAATGCAGATGAAATTATTGATTTCGGCAGCATGCCACCTATCCCAGCAGGTGAGTTTGTAGGGGCTGGCATTTGGCAACTCTACAAAGCGATCGATTCGCCCTACAAGTCTGTCGTTAAAATATTACTAACTGAAGCCTATGCCGCTGAGCACCCCCTTGTGGTGTCAGTCAGCATGATTTATAAGAGCTTAGTGCACAATGGTGAAAGCAATCTTAATAAACTTGATCCCTATATTTTGGTCTATGAAAAGATTGAGCAATATCTTTTATCGATCAAAGAACATGAGCGATTAGAGCTTGCAAGACAGTGCTTTTATTTAAAAACAAAAGTTGACGTCTCAAAAATTAAGCCCAATGAAACACTCTGGCGGCGGCTTTTAATGCATGAAGTTACCCAAAAATGGGGATGGAGTGATCAGTTCATTAAAAATTTAGATAATCAAAAACTTTGGACTATTAACGATGTTAACCAGAGAAAGAAAGCATTAGTTCGAGAGATGAATTTAAGCTATAGATTTTTGTTGTCATTCGCTAAACAATTTAGAACAGAGATCAAAATTAATACAACAGATATTACGCTACTTGGCCGAAAGCTACACGCAGCATTTGAGAAAAAGCGTGGAAAAATAGAGAAAGCTAACCCTAAAATAGCACCAGATATTTCAGAAGACGCCTTGTACTTTACTATGGATGTAGACTCTACATACAATACTAGTATTTGGAACTTGTATCTTGCGAAACCAAGCCCCACGAATACAAACGGAGAATTAGGATTACAACCGATCAAACGCTCCAGAAGTCTCGTTGAGCTCCTTGCCTGGAGCTATTTTAATAAAATTTTTATTCATGGTACCCGACTTCATATCCAGCAACCAAATTTAAGTGTCGCGCAAATTACCTACACTTACGACGTGCTCGAAAAGCATTTTCCAGAGCAGCATGGAATACCTAAAAAAAATGTATTTCAATCACCTGCCATAGTCAAAAAAATACTGGTCATGATTGAATTTGCAAATCCTGTTGATTATTCACAAAAATATAAAAATGGATTTAATTACAACGATCCATTAAATCAAGGGACAATACCCCCATCATCAGTTAATCAAATTGACTGCATTATCACTAATAGCTGGCAGGAAACGATTTGTTACCATTACGATGGTACGGAATCCATAGTACAGTGCTTAATTCAACTTTTAATGGACATGCCAAGTCAAATTGAAGATTTTTCAATACAAGTGGAAGTTGGCAATAATTTGAATCCAGATATTGTCAAACAACGCATATCTCGAATACTTGGTGAATTTTATATTTGTTTTCACAAGCATAAATACGCTGCAAATGCACGATTTATACTCAATATTGGCAATGAACTTTATGGAATTCAGCCACGAACAGATCAAGTATTCACAAAAAAATTTAGAGATAAAAAAATGCTTGTACGATGGCTTGGAGAACCACAAGTCTCTTTTAGCCCGTTAATTTTTGAAAGCTACACCGACCCCGCCAGCGCACTGTTTCTTGCAGCTAAGTACAACACACCTAATACGATCCAAGTGCATTACGAAGTACACGGCAATCAAGCGGAGGTCATTATTTTTGACGAAAAAGGATCAGCTTTTAAATACACGACTGGGTTTTCCAGCGATCAACACTTTATTGCTCATACTTATCGATTTTTACGCGCAGTTATTGAGCGCCAAAAACTAGGGAAAATGGAAGTAATCGAACCAGATCTCTCTCGCGATGAAATAGAGTTTTTTGAAATTTTTGTTGACTACCGAAAAAATACGCTTGTTGCCAAGAGACAAGATATTTTTCATCATATTGAACGAGAGACATTTACAGAAATCGTAGCGATTTTAGACCAAACCTTGAACAACCAAACAAGTTATCGCCTCTTTTGCGATGATAAAGAATTTTCCCAACTCGAATTTGGCGATCAGCTCTATATAGAAGTTGCAAAATATATTCAACTTATACGAAATCCACAAGAAATGCATTATCCGGTCTATCTTACTGATATAGACTTAGACGGCTTACAAATTGCTAATAGTGCGTCCTCTTGCTTACAAGTTGCCCAATACTTACATTATAAGCAAACAATTGAGACCAGTATTAATAATAGGCTTGTATTGTTAAATTGATAATACCTCTCGTCAAAACTCCCCCAATAAGCATCGTAGATCGCTAAAATCTATACCAAGGTTATATAGACGTTCTAGCATTGTAATTGTAGGCTTATATTAAACTCACAGCGTTGGAACGTGACTTACTTGAAAGGGAGAACAGATATATGGGTACTTTAAACGTCAAACTTATTAATGGCGGTGGACGACACCATCAGCAAGGTGGCGAGAAAACGAAAGAATCTGAAGCCTTTTCAGCTGAACGTTCACTGGCATTTCAAGAACACCTTGGTGTCAAGGAAAAGACAATCAAGGCGACCTATAAAGAACTTGATCCTGAGTACATTAAAAAAATCAACGAAGACTTTTTACATTCTTCAGTCGCCATTAATTCTATGCACGAGGCCTATAATAGCGCCAGTAAACAAAACGCAGTTTCATACCAAGGTGATAAAGTCTTACCTGGCTCTGGGGAAACTCTCATGCACGCAAATCGTGAGCTGACTCTACGCTCACAAGATCAAATACTTTCAGCAAGTGCAGAAATTGCCGCTTCCTAAGCCCCCCCCTCGCGACAATATACAAGCGACACAAATTTGAGGCTGTTTTTATAAAGCCTACTTATAAAAATGGTCGAGCGAGACCATTTTGTGTCATTGGCTGAGTAACATTAGAGTAAATATGTGATCTAGTTCACTTTTGAGGAAGATATAAGCACTATACACTTATACTTTTTTGAGGTGAACCATGACGTTTGCGCGAATCTTCGCGAGAGGGTGTATCGGCACTCGTGCTCCTTTAGTTTCAGTTGAAGTCTTTATCTCTAGAGGTATCCCTAGCCTTTCAATGGTCGGCTTACCGCAAACAGCTGTACGCGAAAGTAAAGATCGAGTACGAAGTGCCCTATTGCATGCTGGATTTGAATTTCCCAAGTATAGAGTCGTTGTCAATTTAGGGCCTGCAGATTTACCTAAAGAAGGAGGTCGCTATGATCTCGCTATTGCTATTGGTCTGCTTGCAGCAAGCCAACAAATACCAACGCAAGATTTAGAACGCTATGAATTTATCGGTGAATTGTCACTCTCAGGCGACATTCGAAGCACTAACAGCGTATTACCTGCAAGTCTGGCATGCCAAAATGCAAACCGTTTACTCATACTACCCTATGACAATTTGAACGAAGCTCGGCTTTGTACCTCTGCTTCAAATCACGGTGCTAAAACCTTACAAGAAGTCTGCCAATATCTAGCTGGTACAGGCCTATTATATCAAGCGCCCTACTTGCCGCCATTGGCTCAAAAGTACGATAAAGATATGAACGAGGTTCAAGGCCAACCCTTTCCTCGACGAGCTTTAGAAATTGCTGCCGCTGGACGTCATCATCTGCTGATGATCGGATCACCCGGTTCTGGAAAGACAATGCTTGCAGAGCGACTTTCTAGCATCCAACCTAGCCTTACTCTTGAAGAATCTTTTGAGATCGCCACACTTTATTCCTGCAAGGGTTTATGGGATCATACATTATGGGGACAACGCCCTTTTCGCTCACCACATCATAGCTCGTCGTCCGTGGCTCTTGTAGGCGGTGGCAGCAAGCCGATGCCAGGAGAAATTTCATTAGCACAACATGGCGTGCTCTTTCTGGATGAGCTCCCGGAATTTGATCGGCGCGCAATCGAAGTTTTACGAGAGCCACTCGAATCTCGCAGTATCACTCTCGCTCGCGCAGCCTATCAAATTACCTATCCAGCAGCATTTCAATTAGTTGCCGCAATGAATCCATGCCCCTGCGGCTATAAAGACGATCCTCATCGAGCCTGTGAATGCAACCCGGATATTATTGCTCGATATCGAGCAAAACTCTCCGGCCCACTTTTGGATCGTATTGATCTACAAGTTCGTGTTCCGCCGATAGAATACAAGGTACTTCTTAAGCATACAACGACCTCTGAAAGCTCCGCAGACATACAAGTTAGGGTTGAACGAGCCGCACAAATCCAATTATTGCGTCAAGGTTGTTACAACGCTCAATTGAGTCCTAAACATTTTCCAACGCATGCCGCCATGAGTGAAGAAGCCACTCAGTTTTTACTCAAAGCTGCGAATCGTCTATACCTTTCAGCGCGAGGCGTACATAGAGTTATTCGTGTAGGTCGCACCATTGCAGACTTGAATCAGTCTTTAAATATGACTCAACAGCACCTTTCAGAGGCACTAGCATTTCGTCTAGACTAAATATCGTTTAAAATCAAGACGTATTGCTGATTTTTCAAGCGAACTCAGTACATTTTGAGTTATAAAAAGGTATATATTTGATCTTCAACTTAAACTGTGTAAGATAGGCTCTATGGAAATTAAGTGAATAAATGTGAGTTTCTTTTTCAGATAATAGTTTCGCAATTTATAAATCTTACCTAACAGTCGCTAGAAAAGTCGGCCCTAATATTCAAGGCGTTACTATGCACCGAAAGTAGGCGAATTCGTAGAGTTCGCTTCGAACAACTGATTCCAAAGGATGACAATGCAGAACACGGATGTTCTAGCACAACCGCGGCGCGTTAGAGCGATCGTTGTGGGAGTGTATTCCAAAAAGGCTTAAGTTGCCCTGACTTTGGAGAATATCGTGAACCAAGATATATTTTGTGGCTTTTCTGGCGCTGCCGGAAGCTACCTACTTGCTTTAACTAAAAGTGCTGAAGTCGAGTATAAAATTCCATCTCAGCACCTTTTACAAATGTGCAGCCTAACGCCTGAGTGTGTTGGCCACGAATGCAAAACTATTCCTGTATTTTATATCGCATCGGTTATTATGCATATTGTGAATACCACCAAGGATGAAATGGTTGGACTGCGATTAGCAAGACATATCGACCTTCGCGCCTTCGACACTCTTGGCTATTTGTTAATGCATTGTGAAACGATTGGTGAAGGTTTGCAACGAATTCAAAGGTTTGAAAAACTTGTGATGGAACATAGTGTCACAAAAATTTCAACCGATAAAAGCATCGCGAAAGTGAGCTGGAGTTGTCGATATAAAAACGAGTGTGTTCGCTATTTTAGAGAACTTATTATTAGCGGTTGGATTTTTATGGTTAATCGCATGAGTTCAAACCCACTCATGTGTAGTGGAGTCCATTTTGAGCACCCCAATCCTTATAAAAACACCCAACAAGAAAAAGCAGCGCTGAACGAGTACAGGCTAGCATACGGCTGCCCGGTGTATTTTGAAAGTGATTGGAGCGGTGTTAGTTTTGATGAGCAATATTTAAATTTACCATATGGAGAATCAGATCCTAGGCTAAAAGCAATTATGGAAGAGTACGCGGAACTTATGCTTTCTACTCTTGACTCTCAGCTGTCCTTCGTACACAAAGCAAAACTTACTATTTATAGACAACTTTTGAATGGTGAAACTGATTTTGATAGTTTTGCCAACCACATGCATTTAAGCACCAGGGCGCTGCAAGCACGCTTTCAGAAGATCGGGATTACTTACGGCGAATTGCTTGATGAAATTAGACGAATGCTCTCACTTATCTACTTAGATGACCCCAGCATCTCCACTTTAGAGGTTGGTGTTTTACTCGCTTACACAGATCAAAGTAGTTTTGCTCGAGCATTTAAACGCTGGACTAACGAAACACCAAGGCAATATCGAGCACGCCTGGAGCAACATAAAAAAAAGTATGCGTCCACAAGCATTGCAGTTCAAGCTGCCTTAATTAATAACAGTCATTAGCTGTCTATATATCGAGTTAAGTTGGCGGTTGGTGAAAAGCCAGATTTAGCACGAATAGTATTAATCAAATTGACGGTTGACATACCATCTTCTATCGAGCATCCAACCGTTAGTCCCAAGCGAATAGACTTTAAAAATGCAGCAAATTGGCGCTTATAAGATTCATTACGCACACCATCCATTTGTACTACACGCATTTTCGATTCGGCTGTATCAGCCTTATAGTGGTGCAATACCTGATTAACTCCATCCCACTCTGCCGTGCCCTCTTCACCAAATACTGTACAAGTCCTATGGCAACTACGGCGACAAAAGTCCATAGTCACACTTACAGGTATAGGAGTTCCTCGACGAGCATCGAGAAAAACTAATTCAAAAATGGCCAAATCTTCAACATCGATATCAAGATCAGATTTATGATACAAACTGGCGTACTTGACCATCATTGGACCAAAAATCCATTGCAAATAGTCAAGCTCATGACTCAATTCTAACAGCACGCCTCCCCCCCTATGGGCAGAGGCAGACACGCTCTCTTTATAAGTGACGCCAGGGCTCCAATCAGGCAAGAATTGCCCCACATCCACTTTAATATGTAATAGCCTTCCAAGCTCTCGAGAGACCACCATGTCTTTTAATGCCCTTATTGATGGCACATACCGTAGATTATAGCCAACACACATCGTTAAGTTTTTTTCTTCTCTTAACTGCACTAAGTCATCAAACTGTGATCCATCCAAACATAAAGGCTTCTCAATAAGAAGATGCGCTCCTATTTTAGCCATCTCAATGGCGTCATCCATATGTCGATCAGTTGATGATGTAATAATGGCTATTTGAGGTCTAAAATTCATTAAGTCCTCAAAGCGACGTACTGAGAAATCAGCGTCTGAAGACGTACGCCCTGAACTTGAAACCAGGGCTATTTGTGCTGATGGCAACATTTCTCGTACTACAGAGCAATGACGCTGGCCAATACTGCCACCGCCCACTACTACTATGTTCTCAATTAAGAACTCAGCGTCTGCATGTTTCATCCAAGAGTACTCCGTCATTCGTATACTAGTTATGTTTAAAGACATCCCATAAAGACAATCAACTCAACTGAATTGAGAGTCTAAGTATGGGTTTTCTCAATTCACGATATCAAATTGGCTGATTATGACTACGTTTTTAGTCTACTGCAACACAAAATCAATCACCACTGGATCATGGTCGGAAACTCGTTCTAGATCATTGTTGCGCCCGTACCCTTTTGGCCCATTGTTGATATTAAAAACTTGTGCCTTTGGAACTAAAACAGCATCACTTCTAGTAAGCCAACTCGGTAAAATAGACTTTGTTGATGCGTTTAGCCACAACGCATGGTCTAGCAGGTTTTGCTGACCTTTATATACATAACTATAGCTTGATTGTGGGAGTAAAAACCGCCAATCCTGACTGCGTAAATAAGTCATTGTGGGCTCATTTGGCGTAGAATTAAAGTCTCCAACCCATAAAACAGGTAAGCCTTGTTTATCGCTTAATTCTTTAAGGGCTGCACTAAAGGCTCGGCCCTCTGCTAAGCGCTTTAAAGTGCAGTGTTCATCATCGCCACATGTGTTTCGTTTTGACTTTAAATGGCTAGTCGCTAATAGAAAGTGTTGCTGGGCCCGACCCTTAGAAAATCTAAATTTTTGTACCAGCAATGGTCGACCAGCATGAGGATTAGGGTACGACAAGGGCGCATCTATCACTCTTAAGCCAGAAGTCTTTTTAACGATTATGATTTGAGTAATTTGATCACTACCTAATAATCGTTGCGGTAATTTCCCCAATTCAATGAGTGAATATCGCTGTCGTCCTGATTCAAGATTGTTGATTAAATCCACAATCGCAGGCCTTTGTTCATGTAAGTCATTTTCGATTTCTTGTAGCGCGATAATATCAGGGTTTAACTCACGTATAAACTTGGCAAGATTTGTCTTTTTCAGTATATATTCAAACTTGTTACGAGGCCCTCGAGAATTGGAATAGTTAACACCTTGCGATTGAACTCGGCCATTAAAATAGTTTTCAGCATTTAAGCTTAAAACTCTTAAGTCGCCTTGGTTATCCAATGATATCTCTGGAGCTTCGTCTATTTTTGTTTTTTCAGTCTTCGCATTTATAGCGAGTTGCTTTACAAGGTGTAGTCGAAAGCGGTTAAACCCATAGAGCAGAACACCTTCAAGCTTAGGAATAATCACCCCTAATTCTATATCCGCGGTAGCGTCTCCAAATGGCGATTGTGGCCTAGTACTATTTGAGCCATCGTCAATTCGAAGTAAACCATCGACATAAGGATGAGAAACGGCAAAAGAGCCAAAAAGGTCTAGCTCGTCTACTGAACCAACTTTAGCATTGTTGAGTTCAACCTTCATAGCCTCGTATTCTTCCAAACCATCACTACTTTTCAAAGACTTTAAAACCGTAACGTCATAAGTCTCATTACAGAGTTTCTTCATCGACTTGACTTCAAGCTGAGTCATCCCTTTATATTCGTCTACTCGACCAGAGACAGACACAACTTCATTGACCTTTGGCAGTTGTTGATCAAAGTTTTGTCCGGTGTACACAAAAATAGCTTCACTTGTTTTTTCTGTATCATCCTCAAAACGTCGAGGTGTTTGTAAGGTGAATCCTTGCAACTTTGGAAATACGCCAGTGACAACACCAGCGGTTTTAGTATCTACACCCTCATAATAGCTTTCAAAGTTTTGACCCTGAATTTGATGAATCAATGGCCCAGTAAAAACACACTTTTGATCAAAGCTATGGGCAATCGGGCTTATACCGAATAAGGTCAAAAAACTTATCAATCCAAAATAATTATAAATTAACTGTCGCAAGTCGCTGGCCGTTAAAGTTCTACTTAGTTTCATGTTCTAATCTCGCAAAATAGTATGTTCGAAAGGCATTAACCTTTCATTATTTTTAAGTTTGCAATATTTGCCATAAGCCAACGTGCTCCATACTGCCTAAAGTTCACTTGAACTCGCTGGCGCTGACCGCGACCATCAGTCGCTAAAATAACCCCTTCACCAAAAGACTTGTGGAGGACCCGAGCGCCAACTGTTATTTCGTTTAGCTCTACCTTCGTTTGAGACGCCTCGCTCGTTGCATTCAAATACTGCTTTACATCAGGTCGTTCTTGAAAGGCCGGTCGATAAATACTGCCGAGCCGCACTTCTGTGAGGTACTCTGACGGGATTTCTCGGACAAACCGGGAAACTCTTGTTCGTTTTTCTTCGCCGTAAATTCGCCTTGACTCTGCGTAAGTCAAAGTTAAATATTGTTCTGCCCTCGTAATCCCAACATAGCAAAGTCTACGCTCTTCTTCGATTCGACCTGGCTCATTCATCGACATTTGACTAGGAAATAATCCTTCTTCCAAGCCCGTTAAAAAAACCACGGGAAATTCAAGGCCTTTTGACGCATGCATGGTCATCATTTGTACGGCATCAGCGTCTTTCGATGCTTGCATTTCACCGCTTTCTAGTGATACGTGATCGAGAAATGCCGCAAGAGCTGCATTAGGTCGAATTGAGGTATTTTCACTCACTACGACTGTAGATTGTGCAGTGAAAAAACCACTATCCTCTGCAAGATCTCGCATTTGCGGATCAATATGGTCCTCCTGCTCATAGTCCGTGATCTGATCAAAACTTGCTGTCGCGGATATTAGTTCACGCAAATTTTCTTCGCGTGTTTGTCGTTGATCGCTTGGCTCTTTTGCATAAGCCTTTGCTAGCTGGGTTACCGCAAGCATTGTAGACACCAGTTTGCTCAAGGACATCGTTGTCGCTTTTTGCTGGAGGTCAAGGATAAGGTGAATAAAACTCTGCACTGAGTTGTGCGCTCGACTTGTTAATGAAGTGCTATTAATTAAAGTCTGCGCTGATTGCCACAACGACACTTGATCTTGTTTAGCACCATCTCGAATCAGCTGCACACTTCGATCCCCTAAGCCTCTAGTCGGAAAATTAATGACTCGCTCAAATGCTGCGTCATCACCAGGCTGAGCAATTAAACGTAAATAGGCCATCGCATTTTTAATTTCTACACGATCAAAAAATCTTTGACCACCATAAATACGATAGGGAATCTTGCCGTGTAAAAACGCTTCCTCTAATACCCGAGACTGTGCATTCGATCTATAGAGAATAGCTTGTTGCTTGTACTTTAAGCCTTTTGCCTTAAAAGCTGCAATACGTTCCACGATAAACCTAGCCTCATCGGTTTCATTGTAGGCTGCATAAAGTTGTACTGGATCTCCAGCAACCGAATTCGTCCATAGCGCCTTACCCAACCGATCGGTATTACACGCAATCACACCATTTGCAGCACCTAAAATTGCCTTGGTAGAGCGGTAATTTTGCTCCAATCGAATCGTTTCTGTTTCTGGATATTTCTCGGTAAACCGTAAAATGTTCTCAATTTGAGCACCGCGCCAACCGTAAATTGACTGATCATCATCGCCAACAATCGTAAGACCATTATCTTGACCAAGAAATGCTTCCAACCATCGAAACTGAATAGAATTTGTGTCCTGAAATTCATCAACCAAAATATGCTCAAATTTTCGGCGATAAAATTCCACAACTTTTGATGAACCTTCAAAAAGCTTCAGACTACGCAAGAGTAATTCGGCAAAATCCACTAAATTCGATTGATCGCAGATTTCATGATAACGCTTGTAAATTTGCTGCAATAAAACGGTGTGACGATCACTACCGCCGTCGTCCGCAGGGTAACGCCCTTCATCTTTCTCTTTATTAATAAATCTAACCGATTGCTTTGGTGAAAAATCAGCATCTTGTATCTGCAATTCCTTATGGATACGTTTGATAATTCGCAACTGATCATCGCTATCAATAATCTGAAACTGCTCGTCTAAACCAGCTTCTTTAGAGTGAATACGTAAAAAGCGATGAGCTAATCCATGAAATGTTCCAATCCACATACCTCGTGTGCTCACTTGGCATAGCTGTTCAATTCTCGAGCGCATTTCATGAGCCGCTTTATTGGTAAAAGTAACCGCGAGAATGCCATACGGCGACATATTAAGGTTCTGTATTAAAAAAGCCGCGCGATGGACTAAAACACGAGTTTTACCACTGCCCGCGCCGGCAATGACACGCAAAAATTTAGCACCACTCGTAACAGCTGCCTCTTGTTCAGAGTTTAAACGATGATTCATAGCGTCTCTCTTTTTAAATTCGTCAAAAAAATAATATGTCAATAGGCCCTTAAAATGATGGGTATCAATCTGATCTAACCGTCTAAATATATTACAAATTACCATTTTTAAGGTGTAAAGTTCAAAATCTTGAATTGAACTTGAATCTGGCCACACAATATCTGGAACTTTATTGACAGACGACTTTGAATCCTGAGCGTAAGACCGCATAATATTTAAAGGTCAGGATATTAAGCGCCTTTAGCAGTCTCCCTAAAAAAATTCAGTGTACCCTACTTGTCCTCCGAGTTCGGGTATATGATAAACTAAAAATGCAAAACAGCTGCGCTTTGAACTTCTTACGAAGGCAATTACCTATGAGCTTGAACAACAAAAGTGTTGAAAAAATGGAATCAAAAAAAAATGTATTAATTAGGACTGTATGCCTAAAGTATGCCACTTATTTTACAACAGTTTTGTCTCTCGCCGTACTTTGGACACTTGCACAACTACCACTCAAAGCGCTACTCAAGTTTAGTGGATGGCTTGGTACACTAAGCTATTTTACCATGAAAAGGCGCACGGCAATTGCACGTCAAAATATCCGTGCTTGCTTCCCAGAACTTACCAATAGTCAGCAAGAAGCAATCACTAAAGCTTGTATTATAGAAAATATTCGCGGTGTTTTTGAATCAGCAAAAGCTTGGTGGGGTAATATGCAACCTATTTTAGACGAAGCCGAGGTTCACGGACTTGATATTTTAAAAGAAGCAACTCACGAGCAGAAGGGCTGCCTGCTGGTTGGTGCTCATTTCACAACTTTAGACATGGGTGGTCGAGTACTTGCTGAATTATGGCCAGTTGATATTCTCTATCGACCATTCAACAATCCAGTATACGACCAGGCTGTATTCAAAGCTCGAGCTAAAATTTATAACCGTACAATTGATAAGAAACGTATGCGAGATCTTGTCCGAAGCCTGCAATCGGGCCACACGCTCTGGTATCCTGCTGATCAAGATTATGGTGCGAAAGACTCAGTTTTCGCCTCTTTTTTTAATATTAACGCTGCTTCATTGGCCACAACTGCAGGGCTTGCTAAACGGTGCCACGGCCATGTGGTTGGCTTATTCCATCACCGAACTCATGACAATCGATATCGGATCGAATTTAAACGTATGGATAATTTTCCAACGCACGATCCGATAGCGGCCGCCACTCAAGCGAATGCCACCATCGAAGCAGGTATCCGTTTGGCCCCAGCACAATATATGTGGGTTCATAGACGCTTCAAAACCAGGCCTAATTATGAGCCTGACTTTTATAATTTATAAGTAAAGCTGCGGCTAAATGTAATGCTGTAATTAAGTGTAGCACTGTACTTTTCAAATTAATCGTTGGCGGTTAAATACCAATGAGATTGAAACGGCACAGTTTTAAAAACCACACCATCTTCCTTCGCAAGAATTACCTGTTGCGCATATTTGAAATCTAGGTGAACAGCCGGTAGAACTTGTGTAATTAATTGATGCTGTGAAACGTACAACACTAGCACATTAAATCCTAGTTTTTTTAACACACATAATTCTTTAAGTTGCTGAGTCGCTCGCACCGAAACGCAATCAGGAAAATAGCCTTGATTGTCTTCATAAAGCGTCGCGCTTTTGACTTCAACGAGCAACGGAACTCGCCCACCCGTACCAACAAAATCAACTCGCCGTTTAAAGTCTTGCCGTATCTGGCTTCTAAAGTAATCAGGAAACGTCAGATATAGGTTGCCCAACGGAACTTCAGCGTCTAAAGCTCGATAATCGAACGCAGCGCAAATCTGTGGCTGTTGTAACCACTCACGCGCGATTTGATTAGCTCGATGAGTATTTACTCCAACCCAAGCTTGTCGGTCGCCAACGTCAACTCGCAATGCCTCAAGTGTGCCAGGTGTTTTTCGTTTCTTCATTTCTTGAGCAGTCGCTAAAGAATACAAGGCATCAACACCTTCCTCTAATAAACCGGTCATTGCGCCTGTGTTTGGGCAATGCAAAGTTAAAATAGTACCGGATGGAATAGCTTTTACATCAGCAAAAAAACGCTTATATCGTTTTAAGAAGACGCCATTGTGATAGCTCAAAGCTGCATTACTTATAAACAACTTTTTCAATTTCGTATTCGATAATACCCTTGGGCGTTTGAATTTTGGCCAAATCACCCTCTTCTTTACCGATCAAACCACGAGCAATAGGAGACCCAATAGAAATTCGACTTTCTTTTATGTCAGCTTCGTCTTCTCCGACAATTTTATACTCAAACGTTTCGTCTGTTTCTGTGTGTAAAATAGTGACTGTACATCCAAAAATGACTTTACCGTTGTTTTCAATTTTTGAAATATCTATCACTTGAGCTAAAGATAATTTAGCCTCAATTTCTTGAACGCGACCCTCAGCAAAACTTTGTTGCTCCCGAGCTGCGTGATACTCTGCATTTTCTTTCAAATCACCATGAGCTCGGGCTTCAGCAATTGCAGCAATTATTCGTGGCCGTGCAACAGTTTTTAAATGGTGTAATTCATCCTTTAATTGCTGTGCACCCACTAGGGTCATAGGATAACGGGTAGTAGACATCACTCACTCCATGATAAAATAGTAAAAGTCACCCGACACAAATAGTACAAGCGACTAATTCATAGTTACTCTGCTCTATATGTGCAGATCTCCTTGCAATCGAACCACAGAAACTGCCGATTCCACGCCTTTCACTTTTACAATGGCAGAGGTCAAAGCGTCAGCACCAGCTAAAGTTGTGGTGTAAGACACTTTATTTTGCAAAGCAGCTCGACGAATCTCCGCAGAATCGGCAATTGCCTGCTCGCCTTCAGTAGTATTGATCAATAATGCAATTTCGCCATTTTTTACCGCATCTACAATGTGAGGCCGTCCTTCTTTTACTTTGTGAATCAAGTCTACTGTGTAGCCTCGCTGGCGTAAAAAATCATAAGTCCCTCGGGTTGCAACAACTTTAAAGTCCGCCTTGAGTAGCCGATCAATAACTTGAACTACGCCTTCCTTGTCTGCATCTTTGACGCTCACAAATGCTGTACCCTCGAAAGGCGGTCGCTCTCCAGCACCTAACACTGCTTTGTAATAAGCTTCAGCAAAGCTATCGGCTATGCCCATGACTTCCCCTGTTGATTTCATCTCTGGACCCAAAATAGGATCCACACCCAAAAACTTGTTAAACGGAAAGACTGCTTCTTTAACACAAAATTTAGATGGTAATACTTCATGAGTAAAACCTTGCTCTGCTAAACTCACACCAGACATACATCGAGCAGCTATTTTTGCAATAGACTTACCTATGGCTTTTGAAACAAAGGGCACTGTGCGAGACGCTCGCGGATTAACTTCTAACACATATATTTCGCGACCTTGAACCGCAAACTGAACATTCATTAGACCAACGACGCCTAGCTCAAGTGCCATTTTTCGGGTTTGAAGGCGTATTTCGTCAATAACACTTGGTTCAATATCATACGGCGGAATAGAACATGCGGAATCACCAGAATGGACACCGGCTTGCTCTATATGCTGCATGATGCCACCAATAACCACATCTTTACCGTCCGATACAGCATCTACATCAAGCTCTTTTGCATTTTTCAAAAAGTGATCGAGAAGTACAGGGCTATCACCAGAAACCTTGACAGCCGTTGCCATATAACGCATCAGCTCTTTGTCATTAAAAACTATTTCCATTGCTCTGCCACCCAACACGTAAGAGGGTCTGACCACAAGGGGATAGCCAATTTTTTGAGCCTTCTCTAATGCCTCTTCAGCGCTGCGAACAATGGCATTCAAGGGCTGTAAAAGCCCAATCTTATTCAACATTGCTTGAAACCGTTCACGATCTTCTGCTCGATCTATCGCATCGGGCGTTGTACCAATAATTGGAACACCAAGCGCCTCTAATTGCTTCGCCAATTTTAATGGAGTTTGGCCGCCAAACTGAATAATAACCCCTTTTGGAGACTCTGTCTCAACGATTTCTAAAACGTCTTCAAGGGTTACCGGCTCAAAATAAAGTCGATCTGACGTGTCGTAATCAGTAGAGACTGTTTCCGGGTTACAGTTAACCATGATAGTTTCATAGCCATCTTCGCGCATCGCTAAGGCTGCATGTACACAACAATAGTCAAATTCAATACCCTGACCAATTCTATTCGGGCCGCCACCAATCACCATAATTTTATCTTTCGATGATGGATTTGATTCGCACTCTTCTTCATAAGTGGAATACATATAAGCGGTGTCGGTTGCGAATTCTGCAGCGCAAGTATCAACTCGTTTATAGACAGGTCGAACTTTTAACTTGTATCTCTGTTGACGAACATCAGTCTCACTAGTACCTAAATATCGCGCCAAAAATGAATCAGAAAAACCTTTTTTCTTGAGTCGCAACAAAGCGCTCGCTGATAAGTCTTCAAGTTTAAGGTGCGATATAGCCAGTTCTTCTTTCACTAAGTCTTCTAAATACACTAAAAACCAAGGATCAATATTAGTCTGTGCAAACACTTGGTCTAGACTTGCGCCAAGCCTAAAGGCATCGGCAATGCCAAATACTCTTTCAGGCTTGGGAATCGACAGGCTATTAAGCACAACTTCTAAGGCAATATCAGTTTTAGTCTCCTTAGGCCCCAGTCCATAATTTGACATGAGACCATCACTACCTGTCTCAAGCCCACGTAAGGCTTTTTGAAATGATTCTTGAAAGGTTCGACCAATAGCCATAACTTCACCAACTGACTTCATTTGAGTTGTAAGTGTGTCATTGGCTTTGGGAAATTTCTCAAAATTAAAGCGAGGTATTTTAGTGACGACATAATCAATACTCGGTTCGAAACTTGCAGGAGTTGCACCACCAGTAATCTCATTCGATAATTCATCTAAACTGTACCCCACTGCAAGCTTGGCAGCAACTCGTGCAATTGGAAAACCTGTGGCCTTTGAAGCCAGTGCGGACGAGCGACTGACTCGAGGGTTCATTTCAATCACAATTAGTCGACCAGTTTTTGGATTCACGGCAAACTGTACGTTAGAACCACCTGTTTCTACGCCAATTTCACGCAGAACAGCCAGAGAAGAATTACGCATGAGCTGATATTCTTTATCAGTCAAAGTCTGAGCCGGCGCAACAGTAATAGAGTCGC
>Ga0115546_1000949_pt1 | contig 18855 bp, 14 predicted proteins | sample COGITO_mtgs_1004_FD_87186 | JGI IMG/M metagenome (GOLD analysis project Ga0115546, IMG submission 87186) | Pelagic marine microbial communities from North Sea - COGITO_mtgs_100413 | ecosystem: Environmental > Aquatic > Marine > Epipelagic | place: Germany:Helgoland, sampling site Kabeltonne...
TATTGTTGCGGGCGCAAGATTACGCAGCAACATTCGAGCAGCCAGTTGCAGTGTGTTTTCTATTAAGTGATGGCTGTATGGCGGAAGGCGTTTTGCGTACAGAGCAAAGTCAAAGCATTACCGAAGAATCACAAAATTGGCGTTTATTAGAAGCCTTGCCAGTGAAACCAAATGTCTTTTTGAAGACTAATTTTAACGACCAACGTTTAATTATTCAATCTGGTGGACGAGGTGTGCGTCAGCCTGGCACTTTGTATATTTGCAGTAACAAGGCTCAATCGAATAATCATTGGAGCCTTGTTATCGCCCGCAGCGGCAGAATTACCCAACGACATCTGGACGAACAGGCCGCGATCAGTATTTGTGGCGCGGGATAACTTGTAGTGAGTAACTTGAACGGATAATGCTATGAATTGTGATGTGGTAATTATAGGCGGTGGTATTGCTGGGCTGTGCACTGCTTATTATTTACTTAAAGCAGGACAAAGAGTAACGCTTATTGAAAAAGATCAAGTAGGCCGCGCTGCTTCTTGGGCAGGTGGCGGCATCTTGTCACCGCTACGACCCTGGGCCTATTCCGACTGGCATCACGAGCTTACAGATCAGTCTTTGTCATGCTTAGACGAAATAACAGCTACCTTACATCGAGCAGGTCTGCATTTTGAGCGTAATTATAGTGGCATGCTCTATCTTAACGAGCCGAAGTCCGATAAATTGCTCGCTTGGCTTAATAAATCAAATGCACAGTTTCATTGGTTAGAAAATCAAGAGCTTCGCCGTCTATTAGAGTCACTCGAGTTACACAGCTTATCTTCAATTGCTCAGTCTGCTGTTTGGGCGCCAAGTGTCTCTAATATTCGAAACCCTCAATATATACAAGCTTTAAAAACTTATTTGCAGCAACAGCCAAAATTTTCTTTGATGGAACACACGCGAGCAAGTATTATTTTTGATCAAAGCGCTGAGCCGGAGGCTATATCCCAGGTGCGCGGTATTGAAATAAATCAAGTCTCTGGTCATCAAGTTATACAATGCGAACGTGTAATTATCACAGCAGGGCCTTGGTCAAGTACACTTTTGACTGCTATTGACTCAAATTCGCAACAGTTGCAATCTGTGCAGCCTATTCGTGGCCAAATGATTGCCTATCGCCCACAATTACCTTTAAAAACCATCATAATGCATCAAGATCATTATATTATTCCTCGTGCGGATGGGTTGATTTTAGTCGGTTCGACTTTAGAAAGAGTAGGGTTTGATCAAGGCGTCACTGCGACCGCTGAAGCTGCGTTGATGACGTTTGCAGTGTCAATATTACCAGAGCTTACAGGACAAAAGCCATTGCATCATTGGTCTGGCTTACGTCCAGTCATCACCGGGCAAGAAGGCATTCCCTTTATAGGCCAGATTGCCGGCACCCAGGGGCTATGGATGAACACCGGCCACTTTCGAAACGGTATAGTTCACGCACCAGGGTCCGCTGATAGGCTTGTAAGGGCCATGATTAAAGCGCAAGAGCTAAAGCCTGTTGTTGCGCAGTCTATTCGTCCAATCCCAGTTTTTTAAGCTTATAGCGTAAGGAGCGAAAGCTCATACCCAATTGTTTAGCAGCTGCTGTTCGATTCCATTGAGTTTCTTGCAATGCTTGTTCTATAGCATTTTTTTCAATCCACAGTAAATAATCTTCCAGCGAACTAAACAACGTTGAGTCAAAGCCATTCGACGAAATATCCTGAGTAGGCACAGGCTTAGAGTCAATGTCTTGAGCTTGAACTTGAGCTTGATTCTGAAGCTGTAAGTGTTCTGGTTCAATGACGGTTTGATCGCAAAGGGCGCAGGCTCGATGCAATGCATTTTGAAGTTCTCGCACATTGCCAGTAAACCTATGCTGAAGTAAGAGCTGTTGGCTTGCCTCACTTAAAGTTTTGATAGATTGGTCTGTTTCTCTACAAATGGTGGTCAATATTGTATGGGCTAGCATCAAGATATCGCGGCCTCGGTCCCTGAGTGGTGGGATAGACAGTTCGATCACGTTAATTCGATAATACAGATCATCGCGAAATTGATTGTTGGCGATCAGTGTGGTTAAGTTCTTGTGAGTTGCGCTTAAAATGCGACAATCAATAGGTTCTTCTTGAGTTGCGCCGACTGACCTGCATTTTTTTTCTTGGATGACCCTTAATAATTTAACTTGCATCGCCAGAGGAATATCTGCCACTTCATCAAGGAAAAGTGTGCCACCGTCAGCGGCTTTAAAAAGCCCTAACTTATCGTGTATAGCGCCGCTAAAACTGCCTTTTTTATGGCCAAACAGTTCACTCTCAATCAATTCGCTAGGAATTGCGCCGCAGTTGACTGCAATAAATGGTCCTTCTTTGCGAGAGCTTAAGCTGTGAATGCAGCGAGCAACAACCTCTTTACCCGTACCTGATTCACCAGAAATAAAAATAGGTGCTTGGCTTTTTGCAACTTGTTGAATTTGCTTTTTCAGCGCCATCATATTCTGGGCTTGCCCAATCAACTGTTGCTCTAAAATATGATCCTCAGTCGTTTCAAGTGACTGAGCATCTAGCATTGTGGCGTTCAAAGTAGCAGCTTGTCTGACCATTTTTCGAAGTACTTCTAAATCAAGTGGCTTGGCCACATAGTCAAATGCGCCAGCTTTCAAAGATTCTACAGCTGTATCCATATTTCCAAAAGCTGTTATAACAGCCACTGGGATATGTGGGTAATGATTGTGTATTTCTCGCACTAAATCGATACCTAAGCCATCAGGCAGTTTCATATCTGTGAGGCAGAAGTTGATTGACTGATTCTTCAGTTCTCGGCGTGCTTCTTGTAAGTTTGTCGCACCAATAGTTTTAACTGATAGTTGCTGTAATGCCATTTCAACGAGCTTGATAAGATCAGGTTCGTCATCAACGATGAGTGCGGTTGTTGTTGCCATTAAGATTCCTTGGTTTAAAAAGTATCTGTAAACAAGTGCCTTGATCCACTGGCAAAAAATGAATTCGTGCGTGATTTAATTCGCAAATTTCTCGGCAAAGAAATAAGCCTAAACCTGAGCCATTGATAGATGTAGAGAAGAATGGCTCGAACAGGTGAGGCAGTTGTTCTGCTGTAATACCTTTGCCATTATCATGAATATCTAAGGCAACTCGGCCTATATTTTCTATAAAATAGGCTTTGATGCTTACTAACGGTTTTTGTCGTGTTTCTGCCATATTAATTTTTAATTGTTGTTCCGCAATTGCATGCAAACTATTTTCCAGAACATTAGTGCATACCTGTGCTAAATGCGATGGATCAAACTCTATTATTAAAGTATCTTCAATTTGGATATGCAAAGTTTGTTGTTGCATGTGTTCTTCAAAGACTGCATGAGTGTAGTCGATCATCCACGATTTTAGTAAGATATCAATGCTGTTTGGTGGCTCGCGCCGAGAAATTTGTAAAACATTATTAACGATATCGTTCATTCGAATAACGTGTTTGAGCACAATATCGATCAGTTTCCTTTGTTTAGAGGAGGGCTGCGTTTCTTGTAAGAGCTGAGATGCATAACTGACAGCAGCTAAGGGGTTACGAATTTCATGCGCAATGCTAGCAGTGAGTTGGCCCAGAGATGCCAGTTTTAACTGCTGCGCGTGCTGTCGTACTTTTGTATTATCCTCTAAGAAAACGACGATCTGCTGTTCGCCCTTTAAAAATGTAAAGCCAAGTTTTATTTCAGGTGATTGATCCGTCAGTTGAATTGTCTGTCGTTCATCAATGCTATTTGAAAGCCAGCTCTGCGTTTCCATCTGTAATACCTTGAGGCCAATAGAGGGATCATTTGGTTGAACTGAATTGGCTGTTAAAAGACGATTTGCTGCATCATTCATCATTTCAAGCTGCATTTGGGCGTTAAAGACCACCACGCCAGTACGCATTCGTTCAATAATGGCATCGTTTAGATGTTGTAAATGTTCAATATTGCTGGCTTGTTTCGTTGTAACAATTTCACTTTCTTTGATTTTTTTTGCAAGATTCTGAGTAATCCAAGATGTAGCAAAAAAAGTAAGGCCAAGCAGGGCAGTTTTTAAAGTGTCTCCATCGCTAGACCCAAGCAGGCGATCAAGTACAAGTTCTTTTGTGCATAAAAATATCGTGGCAATAGCGGCGATAGCAGTGCCTAACGGGCCGGTGAATACAATAGAGCCAGCAGCAACCGAGACTATCAAGATTAAATCTAAGGCTATACCACTTTGAATTGTTGAATATTCAAGCAGCGCGATAAATAGAATATCAATCACGAATCCTATAAATGTATGACGAATGATAGGGGTAGATCGACGAATAGAGCTGATAAAAAAGCTGAGTGCTAACGTGAAATAGACAATAACAACAGTTGCTGCAGGTGCTAAAGGCCATCCGAAGCGTGACTCTTGGGACGAGAGAATAATGCTTAAAAAAATAATGGCTAAAAGTAAACGATAGCTAGAATAAATTCGAATGGGTGTTTGGAATAGTGAATGGTGTGTATGAGTCGCAAAATAGCTCATATAGCACCAATACCAATAGTCTTTTTAAAAGGGCTGCACCACCACCAATATGACAATAACCAGCAATAACAATGTTGGCGCCTCATTAAACCATCGAAAATAAATATGGTTGCGTGTATTAAGATCATCTGCAAATTTTTTCAAATAATAATGACACAGCGTATGGTAGCCAATAAGTAGCAAAACAAATGCAATTTTAGCGTGAAACCAACCGGCTGACTTTATAGCTGGCCAATGATAAACACTTAACCAAACCCCTAGAATTATTGTAATAATAGCAGACGGAACCATAATGCCCATGTAAAGCTTACGCTCCATGATTTTAAATCGAGCGTTACTTATTTCATCATGCGCATTTGAATGATATACAAAAAGTCGCGGTAAGTAGAACAAACCAGCAAACCAGCAAATTACAGCAATAATATGAAAGGCTTTAACCCACAACATGATTTGGTTCTTTTAATTGCAAAACATGGTCCTGATAGTTGTCGTGCACTTTTCGAATTTGATCAATTGACAGTCGTGGCCCAGCCTGGCTTACAAGTTGCGCTGCGGCTCGATTTGCAAGACTTGCAGCTTCAAATAGAGTAAAGCTTTGAGTTAAAGCCCAAAGTGTTACCCCGACGACAATATCGCCGGCACCAGTAGTGTCTACTGCAGTTACTGGAATGCCTTCAATATGATAAAGCATGTTGCCATCCCAAACCATTGCGCCGTTGGAGCCCATCGTCAATACAAACATGTTTGCAAGTGATTGAAGCTTTAAAAAAGCTTCATCTAATGAATCCGCTTTTGTCAGTGCTATGGCTTCGTTTTGATTGCAAAAAAGTAAGTCAATTGGTTGGGCTGCTTGGATAAAATCATGAATCGGTTCAAAAAAGTATTCTGGCACTGCCTCGTCGCAAATGGAGAGTACAAGTTTTGTACCAGCCGCTTTTGCAAGAGCTATAGCTTTTAAATTAGTAGCTCTTGATTGTGCTGGAATACATTGGAAGCCTTCAATTAAAAAATAGTTCGACGCTGTGATACTTTCAATTTGGAGTGTAGCTAAGGGTATTTCAGAGCTTATACCGAGGTAGGTGAGCATAGTTCTTTCTGCATCGGGTGTGACCAATACGATACATTTGCCCGTAGTACCTTCAGTTGTCAATAACTCTGGCTTATTGGTTTGAATAGAGGCATCGCCTAAACTTTGTATAAGTGCTTTTGCAGCGTCATCATTACCAACACGGCCATTCACAAATGTTGTTGCGCCTAAGCTTGCAGCTGCGAAAACAGCATTAGTGCAAGCGCCACCAGCGGCTTTTAAACACTGGTAGTCTTCTTGCTCTAATACCTTCAAAAGAGTGAGGTGTTGCTCTTCATTAATCATAGACTGAACGCCTTTCTCTAAGGCGTTCTTCTGCAAAAAAGCATCGGTTACCGAAAACTCCATATCAAGTAAAATATTTGCTATGGTGGCTATCTGGTATTTTTTTTGCATTGTAGTCATGGGTGTTCATTTACCTTTTATCAATCGGGATATAATCACGCTTGGTTTCGCCTGTATACAACTGTCTTGGGCGTCCAATTCTATAAACGCCGCCCATCATTTCTTGCCAGTGAGAAATCCAACCTACGGTTCTAGACATTGCAAAAATAACAGTAAACATACTGACTGGAATTCCTAATGCTTTCAAAATAATACCAGAATAGAAGTCTACATTGGGATACAGTTTCTTCTCAACAAAATAAGGGTCTGAAAGCGCGATCTCTTCTAATTTAAGAGCAAGTTCGAAAAGTTCGTCTTGACTACCAAGCTCTTTAAGCACTTCATGACAAGTTTCACGCATAACCTTAGCTCTGGGGTCGAAATTTTTGTAGACCCTATGTCCGAAACCCATCAGTCTAAATTTATCGTCCTTGTCTTTCGCTCGGGTAATAAATTTATCAACATTCGAAGCATTGCCCATCTCATTGAGCATATTCAACACAGCCTCATTAGCACCACCATGAGCAGGGCCCCAAAGCGCAGCTATACCAGCTGCAATACATGCAAATGGATTGGCCCCGGACGATCCGGCTAAACGCACAGTTGATGTGGAGGCATTTTGCTCATGATCTGCATGAAGAATAAAGATTTTGTCCATTGCCTTCGCAAGAATTGGATTTACTTCTCGGTTCTCGCTGGGCACGCCAAACATCATATGCAAGAAATTTTCTGCATAATCCATGTGATTTTGAGGGTACATGAATGGTTGACCGATAGAATATTTGTAACACATGGCTGCCAAAGTGGGCATTTTGGCAATCAATCGATAGGCTGCGATATCTCTGTGCTCTGGATTTTTTACATCTAGAGAATCATGGTAAAAAGCAGAAAGAGCTCCAACTACACCACACATAACTGCCATTGGATGCGCATGCCGAGGAAAACCATTAAAAAAGTTTCGAATTTGTTCGTGAACCATGGTGTGATTGTTGATAGTATAATGAAACTTTTCCCGTTCAGTGGCTGATGGAAGCTCACCACGCATCAACAAAAAACAAACCTCTAAATAGGTTGAATTATCTGCAAGTTGCTCTATCGGATAGCCTCTATGAAGCAATATACCTGCCTCACCATCAATATAGGTAATTTTCGATTCGCAAGAGGCCGTAGCAACAAAGCCAGGGTCAAAAGTAAAGATACCTTGTGCAGCCATTGGTTGGATGTTGACTACATCTGGGCCTACAGTGCCTTTTAAAACATCGAGTTCGAGTGTTTCTTTAATTCCAGGAATTTGTAATGTTGCCTTCTCTGACATGTTGGAGCTCCTTAAGCGCTGAAAACCATTAGCCTAGCCTACCTCGACCCCGAGTGTCGAGGTTTTTAAAAAACTCTTACTGTTTATGCTGCAGGTTGGCTCGTTTGCACAAAAATTTAAAGTGAGTTTTAAAAGAATGCCAGTGTTCGCGTCATTTTCATGTAAACTTAGCTAGTCTATAGAGAGCATAACTTTTTTGTGCGTTCGACTTTTAAGTCTTAAACACTATTGACAGCGGTTTGCAGATCGAGTTCAGTTTAATTCAATTGATGTATACTCTCTGTCCTATAGCAAACCCAGTAAATGTGGGTTTGTGGCGCTGCGCCGCGAATTTACTACCTAAGCCTCAAAGGCAAGCATTGAAAAGTTAAAAATGTGGAGCACATTGGCATGAAACAGCAAAGACCAGTTAATCTGGACCTGACAACGTTTAAATTCCCGCCTACAAGCATCGTGAGTATATTGCACAGGGGCAGTGGTTTTATTTTATTTTTAGTTATTCCCATCATTTTAAGGGCTTTGGAACTGTCTTTAGAGTCTGTTCAAGGGTATGCCAGTATTACTGCTTGGGCTGATAGCTTGCTGTGTCGCTTTATCCTCGGGGCCGCGGCAGGTGCATTATTTTATCATGTGGTTGCAGGTCTAAGACACCTTGTGATGGATATGGGGTTTTGTGAAACATTAGAAACAGGTACGCTTAGTGCCAAGATTGCATTAGGCCTTGGGCTGGGTGGTGCAGTGCTTATTTTTCTTATGATTTTATTTTAAGTGTTAGCTTTGAGTGGATTAGGCTAGAGCAGAGTCTATACACCTAAATTCATAATGCTATGGGTATATATTCGCGCCAGCGACTATATATTCGCCAAGCAATTTAATTTGATGATTGTCAATGATACAGAGGGTCCAAGTTCATGTCTAAAAGCGTGACTAATTTTTCGAAGAATGGTGTTTCAGACTGGCTTATTCAAAGAGTAAGTGCGGTTATTCTAACTGTATATACTTTAACTCTTGTGTGGTGGGGGTTATTTTGTGATGGCGGTTATATTGGCTGGCACGCTTTTATGATGTCCACGCCCATGAAAGTGTTTACTATTTTGTCAATTCTTGCGTTAGTGTCTCACGCGTGGATCGGAATATGGTCGATCAGCACGGATTATTTAAAAAAAGCCTGTGTTCGACTGGGGTTTCAGATTATCACTGCGCTGGCATTGATAGTGTATTTAATTTGGGCACTGATAATCTTTTTGGGGTAATGCATGTCGCAGATACGAACTATTTCTTATGATGCTGTAATAGTGGGTGCCGGTGGGGCAGGTTTAAGAGCTGCGCTGCAACTTGCTAAAGCTGGTCAAAAAACAGCACTTTTGTCTAAAGTATTTCCAACTCGATCTCATACAGTATCCGCTCAAGGTGGTATTACGTGTGCAATTGCCAGTTCAGATCCGAACGATGATTGGCGTTGGCACATGTATGACACAGTTAAAGGTTCGGATTATATTGGTGATCAAGACGCCATTGAATATATGTGTTCAGTTGGTCCAGAAGCAGTGTTCGAGCTTGAGCACATGGGATTACCATTTTCTCGAACTGAGGAAGGTCGAATTTATCAACGACCTTTTGGTGGTCAATCGAAGAACTATGGCGAGGGTGGCCAAGCGGCAAGAACTTGCGCTGCAGCGGACAGAACTGGCCATGCGCTACTTCATACGTTGTATCAGCAGAATATAAAATACAATACTGAAGTTTTTAGCGAATGGTGTGCCCTTGACCTCATCCGAAACCAAGATGGTGATGTAACTGGTCTTTTGGCTATGTCCATAGAAACTGGTGAAATTGTTCATTTTAAAAGTAAGGCTGTTGTTCTCGCTACAGGTGGGGCTGGCCGAATCTATGCCTCAACCACGAATGCGCTAATTAACACTGGTGATGGAATCGGTATGGCAATTCGCGCAGGTCTGGTCGCCCAAGACATGGAAATGTGGCAGTTTCATCCAACAGGTATTGCAGGCGCTGGTACATTGGTTACGGAAGGTTGCCGAGGCGAAGGTGGCTATCTTATAAACAAAGATGGCGAGCGGTTTATGGAGCGTTACGCACCAAACGCTAAAGATTTGGCTGGTCGTGACGTTGTTGCCCGCTCCATGATGATTGAAATTCTAGAAGGTAGGGGTTGTGGCCCTGATGGCGACCACGTCTTCTTAAAGTTGGATCACCTTGGTGAAGAGGTGTTACATAAGCGTCTGCCAGGTATTTGCGAGCTTTCAAAGACTTTTGCACATGTTGATCCAGTGAAGCAGCCGGTACCTGTAGTACCTACTTGCCATTATATGATGGGTGGCGTGCCAACTAATATTCATGGTCAGGTTATTACGCAAAGTGAAGCAGGCGTAGATAAATTGATCAATGGCTTATTTGCGGTGGGCGAGGTGGCTTGTGTTTCAGTTCATGGTGCAAATCGGTTAGGTGGAAACTCACTATTAGATTTAGTGGTGTTTGGTAGAGCTGCAGGTTTGTATATCGAGCAATCTTTTAAAGATGGCCTTGAGCAACGCAATGCAACGCAAGATGATATCGATCAAGCTGCTGTACGGCTCAATCGATGGAATGACTCTACCAAAGGTGAGGCTGTAGATGCCTTAAAGATTGAACTACAGCAATCGATGCAGAAAGCTTTTGGCGTTTTCCGTAAGGGTGATCTTATGGAACAGGGTGTGGAGAAGTTGGTTGAGCTACGTGAGCGGATTGGTTCGGCTCATCTTACTGATAAAAGCAAAGTTTTTAATACAGCCCGTGTAGAGGCGTTAGAGCTTGAAAACTTATTAGAGGTAGCAGAGGCGACAGCGATTTCAGCGCTAAAACGAGAAGAGTCTCGTGGCGCTCACTCACGTTATGATTTTCCCGATCGCAACGACGAAGAGTGGCTATACCACTCAATTTACGATCCAAGCACCAAAACTTTGCGCAAGCGAGATGTTAACTTTAAGCCAAAAACCGTCGATACTTTTGAGCCAACAGTTCGAAGCTATTAATAATAACCCCTGGAGGGTGAATTATAATGTTAAATGTAAAAGTCTATAGATATAATCCAGAGGATCATAGAGAGCCTTACATGCGCGATTATCAAGTCAATACCCAAGGTAAAGACTTGATGGTGCTTGATGTGCTTAATTTGATCAAGCAGCAAGACCCTACACTTGTTTTTCGGCGCTCATGTCGAGAAGGCGTTTGCGGGTCAGATGGTATGAATATCAATGGCCGAAATGGATTGGGCTGTATTACACCTGTGTCTGATGTTGTATCTGAAGGTGAAACTTTAGTAGTGCGGCCATTGATGGGTCTGCCCATTATCCGCGATCTTGTAGTGGATATGACGCAATTTTATACTCAGTATGAAAAAATTAAGCCATTTCTTATTAATGATCAACCAGCACCTGCCATTGAGCGATTACAGTCACCAGAAGACCGTGACAAACTTGATGGGCTTTACGAGTGTATTTTGTGTGCGTGTTGTTCAACTGCATGCCCATCATTTTGGTGGAATCCAGACAAATTTGTTGGCCCTGCTGGATTGCTCCAGGCGTATCGTTTTTTAGCAGACAGTCGGGATAACGCCCAAGCTGAGCGGCTTGCAGATCTGCAGGATCCATTTAGCGTGTTTCGTTGCCATGGGATAATGAACTGCGTTAGTGTTTGTCCGAAAGGTTTAAATCCTACGAAGGCTATAGGGCATATTCGAAATCTGCTGCTATCAGCAGCATGCTAGTTTTCTAGCTCTTTAAAGCAGGTTTATACCTGCTTTTATTTTTTAAGGCAAAGTGTTTAAGTGTACGATTTCATACTTAATAGAGTTTTACTTTCATCTTATCAGTTATGGGTTATATTTAAAAAAGCGATTTTTCAATTGAAATGCCATGATTACTGATGTGATAATTCGAGACCGCGTAATAGACCCTCAGGATGGTTTTTAAGTTTGTTTAGATGCGCCAAGTAAAGTTTTAAGGTTTAATTAAATGCGGTGAGTTAAAGTCCGTCGAGGAGTTGTAATGAGCGATAGCGAGATGCAGGATCAGTGGGGATCTTCTCCGCTTTATGCTGGAAATTTGTCATATATTGAAGCGATGTTCGAGGATTTTATTGAGAATCCTGCTTCAGTGAGCAATTATTGGCGAGATTTTTTTAGTCAATTGCCTGACACCGGCAATCGATCAAAGCAAGATGTAAAATTATCCGACTATAGGTCGGCTTTTTTAGACCTAATGCAGCAGCCACTGCAATCGCGATTGGGCGGTGCTCGATCAAGCTCTGGCGACAATGTGCAAGCTCTACAGCAAATACGGGTAACTCATCTTATTAATGCTTACCGTGTTCGTGGGCACCAGGCAGCAAATCTTGATCCTTTAAATTTAATGTATCGAGAACAGGTAAGCGACCTAGATCTGGCACATCACGATTTATCGACTGCCGATTTGTCCACTATATTTCACACTGGCTCACTTTTTTTAGGTAAGGCTCAAGCGTCTTTAAAAGAAATTTTGGAGTGCTTAACAGCGACTTATTGTGGCTCTATTGGCTCTGAATTTATGCATATCGTTAAAACCGAGGAAAAACGCTGGCTGCAAGAGCGTTTAGAATCGGTGCGCTCGACGCCTGCGTATAGTAAGGATACTCAAGTGCATATACTTGAGAGATTGACTGCAGCAGAGGGCTTCGAGAAAGCCTTGGCGTCTCGCTTTCCTGGTTATAAGCGCTTTGGATTAGAGGGTGGCGAATCACTTATCCCATTAATGGATGAAATTATTCAGCGTAGTGGTGGCCTCGGTTGTCGAGAAATTGTGATTGGTATGGCGCATCGAGGCCGGTTAAACGTTTTAGTCAATACTTTTGGTAAACGTCCTGCTGAGCTTTTCGACGAATTTCAAGGTAAAAAGATTATTGAAATGGGGTCTGGTGACGTAAAATATCATCAAGGCTTTTCTTCTAATGTGATGACTCCAGGCGGTGAGGTTCACCTAGCTATGGCTTTTAATCCATCTCACTTAGAAATTGTTGGGCCAGTTGTTCAGGGCTCTGTTCGCGCACGGCAAGATCGACGCCAAGATTCGGAACATCAATTAGTCGTACCAGTGGTGCTTCATGGCGATGCTGCATTCGCTGGGCAGGGCGTTGTTATGGAAACATTGCAGATGTCTCAGACGAGAGCCTATAAAACCGGTGGTACCATTCATATTATTATTAATAACCAAGTTGGTTTTACAACCAGTAGAATGGACGATGCTCGGTCTACAGAATACTGTACAGATGTTGCCAAAATGGTACAGTCGCCAATTTTGCATGTAAATGGCGACGATCCAGCTGCTGTCTATTTTGCATCTCAACTCGCAGTTGATTATCGACAAAAATTTAAGAAAGATGTGGTTATCGATCTCGTTTGTTATCGTAAGCATGGTCATAACGAAACTGATGAACCTTCAGGCACACAGCCGCTTATGTACTCAGTTATCCGCAAGCACGCTCCTGTCCGCGAGATCTACGCAAAAAAATTGGTCGCTAACGCAGTGATTGAAAAAGATCAGCCAAAAAAAATGGTTGCTGAATATCGCAAACTATTAGAGCAGGGCAATCATGTTGTAAAAAGTCTGGTCCGAGAGCCCAACCCAGAATTATTTATTGATTGGTCACCTTATATAGGTCATGCCTGGATTCCCTATGCAGACACCAGCACCACCCTTGAAAATCTAAAAGCGGTGGGCGCTAAAGCCTCTGAAGTACCAGAAGGCTTTGAGGTGCAAAAGCAAGTACAAAAAGTATTATCTGATCGACGATCAATGTTAGAAGGGGAGCAACCACTCAACTGGGGTGCTGCTGAAATTTTGAGCTATGCTACTTTGCTCAATGAAGGCTACCCTATACGCTTTACTGGCCAGGATGTTGGGCGAGGTACATTTTCACATAGATATGCAGTGCTACATGATCAAAACACTGGTGAGTGTCACACGCCCTTGCAGCACATAACCGATAAAACCACTTTTGAAATTTATGACTCTTTATTGTCAGAGGAAGCAGTTTTAGCCTTTGAATATGGTTATGCTACCACTAGGCCTCAAGGTTTGGTGATTTGGGAGGCGCAATTTGGTGATTTCTCCAATGGAGCGCAAGTCGTTATTGACCAATTTATTTCTTCTGGTGAGCACAAATGGTCAAGAGTTTGCGGGTTGGTACTTTTGTTACCCCATGGATATGAAGGCCAGGGTCCAGAGCATTCTTCTGCTCGTCTAGAGCGTTTTTTACAAATGTGCGCTGAGCATAATATGCAAGTGTGTGTACCCTCGACACCGGCGCAGATTTATCATCTTATGCGACGACAGGCAATTAGACCGTTGCGCAAGCCTTTGGTCATTATGTCACCGAAAAGCTTGCTGCGAAACAAAGCTTGTGTTTCATCGCTGGAAGATCTTTGTGACAGTACTTTTCAAATGGTTATGGCGGAGTCTGATGCAGAGATCAATGCAGATCAGGTCGAGCGAGCCATTTTATGCTCTGGTCGGGTCTATTACGATCTTTTAGAGCACCGAAAAGCTGAGGGCATTAGTAACACCGCCATTATCCGAGTCGAACAGTTATACCCATTTCCGGAGGCTGAGCTGCATGATGAACTTGCTCAGTATTCACGATTGAGCTCAGTGGTTTGGTGTCAGGAAGAGCCAATGAATCAAGGTGCTTGGTATTGCACTCAGCATCACATGCGTAAAGTTTTACACACCATTTCTAAGCATTTATTTTTAGAATTTGCTGGGCGATCGCCGGCAGCAGCGCCAGCAGTAGGGTATCCTTCGATCCATGCAGAGCAACAAAAAGAACTTGTAGCTGATGCTTTTCAGCATGATGACGATGTGATGGTTAAAATTAACGGCACTTCAAAATTTTGAAGTGTTGAATTTTTAAGTTGATATTTTAACGGTATTATTTAAATACAAACTAGTTTCATAGAGGAAAATTCATGGCCACCGATATAAAAGCTCCACAATTTCCAGAGTCCATTGAGGATGGCACAATTGCCACATGGCATAAAGCGCCCGGTGATTATGTTGAGCAAGACGATTTGTTAGTTGATATTGAAACTGATAAGGTTGTATTGGAAGTAGTGGCACCCACTGCCGGTGTTTTGAGCCAGTTCAATAAGAATGAAGGCGATACAGTTATCAGTTTGGAAGTGTTAGCCACTCTTGAAGCGGGCGCCTCTAAAACAAGCGTCACTGCGTCGAAAAGTAATTCAAACGAAGCCAAGGCCGCCGCTAGTGTGAGCGAAGATAAAAACGCTGCTAGCAGTACTGAAGACAACTCAAAAACTATTGGGCCTGCTGTTCGTAAATTATTAGAAGCTAAAGGCGTATCCGCTGACCAAATTAAGGGCTCTGGTACGCAGGGCAGAATTACTAAAGAGGATGTTGAGGCTTTTGTAGTACCAGGCGCTCCAGCTGTTAAAGACAAAGCTGCACCAATCGCTACAGCTCATCGAGAAGAAAAACGAGTACCTATGACCCGTCTTCGAGCTCGAGTTGCAGAACGTTTAATGGAAGCTAAAAATTCAACAGCTATGTTGACGACGTTTAATGAAGTGAATATGCAGCCTGTTATGTCGCTTCGGACAAAATACAAAGACGCTTTTGAAAAACGTTATAGTGTCAAGCTTGGTTTTATGTCTTTTTTTGTACGGGCAGTTGCAGAAGCACTTAAGCAATTTCCTGAAGTTAATGCGTCAATAGATGGTAAAGATATTGTCTATCACGGCTACTGTGATATCGGGGTTGCAGTGTCTTCACCTCGTGGCTTAGTTGTACCAATACTGCGCGACACTGAGCATAAAGGTTTTGCTGATATCGAGTCTGAAATTGTTGGTTATGGCCAAAAAGCTAAAGATGGTAAGCTGTCAATTGAAGAAATGACCGGCGGTACTTTTACTATTTCAAATGGTGGTATTTTTGGCTCATTAATGTCAACCCCCATATTGAACCCACCACAAACAGCAATCTTAGGGATGCATAAAATTCAAGAGCGTCCTATGGCGGTGAATGGTCAAGTTGTTATTTTACCAATGATGTACTTAGCGCTCTCTTATGACCATCGTATGGTTGATGGTAAGGAAGCTGTTCAGTTTCTTGTCGCCATTAAAGATATGATTGAAGACCCTGCACGACTTCTACTTCTTGTTTAGTCATCAACGCTAATTATCCAATCAGCATAAGTCTACCCCTCGTGACGTTCGAGGGGTTTTAATTTTTGATCTTTTTCGTTTACTATATTCATACTTTAAATAAGGTCTAAATAAAACAGACCTTCAGATAAAAATGGGAATCCTTATGGCAAATTCATATGATCTAATTGTAATAGGTGGCGGTCCTGGCGGTTACGCGGCTGCAATTAAGGCAGCTCAACTTGGTATGTCTGTAGCCTGTATAGAAAAACGTGTGGGTAAAAAAGGCCCTGCACTTGGTGGTACTTGTCTTAATGTTGGATGTATTCCATCCAAGGCGTTGTTGGACTCGTCCCATAAGTATACCGAAGCTCAGCATGACTTTGCCACTCACGGTATTGGTGTGGAAAAAGTGAGTTTTGATCTTGTAAAAATGATGGACCGTAAAGACAAAATTGTGACTCAGCTTACAGGTGGTATTGAGCAGTTATTTAAAGCCAATGGGGTAACCTGGTTGCAAGGGCATGGTAAATTACTTGCTGGTAAAAAAGTACAAGTTAAAGACACGGATGGTAATGAAAAAACGTATGATGCCAAAAATGTGATTTTGGCATCAGGGTCTGAGCCAATCGACATCCCAGTGGCGCCGCAAGATGGCACTCATATCGTAAGCTCGACTGGCGCACTTGAATTTTCTGAGGTCCCTAAACGGCTTGGCGTTATTGGTGCTGGAATAATTGGTTTAGAACTTGGAAGTGTTTGGAGTCGCTTAGGTGCACAAGTAACAGTTATTGAAGCACAAGAAGCCCTGCTGCCGATGGTTGATGGACAAGTTCGTAAGGAAGTTCAAAAGCTGCTCAAGAAGCAAAACCTGACTATTCATTTAGGTGCAAAGGTGTCTAAAGCGAAAGTTGATGGCGATGTTGTTAAGGTTGCCTATACTGATGCAAAAGGTGAGCAAACAGCAGAATTTGATAAGCTTATAGTAGCGGTTGGCCGCAAGGTTAACACTGACAATTTATTTGGTGAAGGGCTCGAGCTGACTATGGCTGAGCGCGGTATGGTTCAAGTTGATGAGAGTTGTCGCACAAGCATTGATGGCGTGTATGCCATTGGTGATTTAGTGCGAGGCCCTTGGCTTGCTCACAAAGCAACGGAAGAAGGTATTGTCGCTGTCGAGGTGATTGCTGGCCATAAAGCTGCCATGAATTACGATGCAATTCCATCCGTGATCTACATTCATCCAGAGGTAGCATGGGTTGGCTTGACAGAAGAAGCGGCAAAAGAAAATGGCTATGACGTTAAAACTGGTTCATTTTCTTTTGCGGCGAACGGTCGAGCTTTAGCTGCCAATGACTCGAATGGCTCGGTCAAAGTTGTGTCTGACGTAAAAACTGACCGAATTCTTGGTGTACATATCGTGGGCCCTCAAGCATCAGAAATCATAATGCAGGCGGTGATTGCAATTGAGTTTGCCGCAAGCACAGAAGACTTACAATTGGTGTGCTTTGGGCATCCTAGTTTATCTGAGTCGTTGCATGAAGCAGTATTAGCGGTCGATAACAAAGCAATTCATGCGGCGCCTAAACGAAAAAGATAATTATTTTCGACTTTAATCGTCGATATTTTAGATGTAATTTTATGACAAGTTTGTATTTTGCAGCCTTGTCGTAAGTTTACTTTCAAACAGTGGGCAGAGCTCACGTTAAAGGGGGATTTATGAACTTGCACGAGTATCAGGGAAAGGCGTTGTTTGCCGAATATGGCCTGCCAGTGTCAAAAGGGATAGCTGTTGACACGCCAGACGCCGCTGTACAAGCTGCAAAAGATATAGGTGGCAGTCATTGGGTTGTTAAAGCACAGGTTCATGCTGGTGGTCGAGGCAAGGCTGGTGGTGTAAAACTTGTGACTAAGGAAGAGGATATTCGAGCTTTTGCTGAGAATATGCTTGGCACTCGTCTTGTGACGTATCAGACAGATGCCAAAGGTCAGCCAGTGTCTAAAATTCTTGTAGAGACATGCACTGATATTGAGCGAGAGCTGTATCTAGGCGCTGCTTTAGATCGTGCAACTCGATCTGTTGTTTTCATGGCCTCAACCGAAGGTGGCGTTGAGATTGAAAAAGTAGCAGAAGAAACGCCCGAAAAAATTCATAAAATGCGAGTTGATCCATTGATTGGTCCTCAGCCATTTCAAGGTCGTGAGTTAGCATTTAAGCTCGGCTTGGAAGGCGATCAGGTAAAGCAATTCACCAAAGTGTATCTTGGTTTGGCCAAGCTTTTCTTCGATAAGGATTGTGCCTTAATTGAAGTTAATCCGCTAGTGATTACCAAAGAAGGCAATGTTCATTGTTTAGACGCGAAAATTGTACTTGATGGTAGTGCTTTGGGGCGACATAAAGACCTTCAGGCAATGGATGATCCAACGCAAGAAGATGAACGTGAGCGAAGAGCTGCAGAGCATGAACTTAACTACGTTTCTCTAGATGGTAATATTGGTTGTATGGTGAACGGCGCAGGTCTTGCCATGGCGACAATGGATTTAATTCAGCTTAAAGGTGGGTCACCTGCCAACTTTCTTGACGTTGGCGGTGGAGCCACTAAAGAACGTGTTACTGAGGCGTTTAAGATTATCCTTTCTGACGATAAAGTAAAAGCAATTTTAGTGAACATCTTTGGCGGAATCGTTCGCTGTGATCTTATAGCTGATGGTATTATTGCTGCTGTTGAAACAGTGGGCGTGCCTTGTCCGGTTGTTGTACGGCTTGAAGGCAATAACGCTGAGCTTGGCTCCAGGAAATTGAGCGAAAGTGGCCTGAATATTATGGCTGCTGAGGGTTTTGATGATGCAGCTGCGAAGGTTGTGGCTGCTGCAAAAGCATAAAAATTGAGCTCAGACGGGGGTTTTCCATGAGTGTATTAATCAATAAAGAAACAAAAGTAATCTGCCAGGGTTTTACTGGTTCACAAGGCACTTTGCATTCTGAGCAAGCCATTGCCTATGGCACAAAGATGGTGGGCGGTGTAACACCTGGTAAGGGTGGAAAGGTTCATTTAGGATTACCTGTTTTTGATACGGTCAATGATGCAGTCAAAGAAACTGGTGCGACTGCCAGCGTTATTTATGTGCCAGCGGCTTTTTGCAAAGACTCAGTGATCGAAGCTGTGGACGCCGGCATAGAATTAATAGTTTGTATTACAGAAGGTATTCCAGCTTTGGATATGCTTTTCATTAAAGAGTATATTTCTCATAAGACCAATATTCGACTTATCGGGCCGAATTGCCCTGGTGTCATTACGCCTGGTGAGTGCAAAATCGGCATCATGCCCGGCCA
>Ga0115546_1000962_pt1 | contig 18718 bp, 15 predicted proteins | sample COGITO_mtgs_1004_FD_87186 | JGI IMG/M metagenome (GOLD analysis project Ga0115546, IMG submission 87186) | Pelagic marine microbial communities from North Sea - COGITO_mtgs_100413 | ecosystem: Environmental > Aquatic > Marine > Epipelagic | place: Germany:Helgoland, sampling site Kabeltonne...
CGAACATCACTGCTTTCTGCCAGTTTTAAATTATCATCAAGGGCTGTGTACATGGCTCGAGTGAGCGCGTTCTTTTTGCCATTACGCTGTATTTTAATGGTTAGAATATTAGAAACATCATCATAGTCACAAAGAATATTATTTTCAGTGTTTAACAAGCTAGTGTCCAAAGGAGCTCTCCTTGCTCAAATTAAAATATACTCGTAGCTTTTAAAATTTAGGTGTATCAAGCTCGGGAAGTATGCAGCTTCTGAGCTCGATTGTCGAGTGTCGAGAGCTGTCTTTATATTGCTGACGGCTCGGTAGGTTGAAGGGGTGGAGTATAACTATTTTTACGAAGCTCAACAGAATTGCTTTGCAGTGCCATTGAATAACTAGAAACTGCAGGTGTTAAACCTGCTGCATCTTTTGTGTCAACCCTGCTAAATGGTGAGGCGCTTATCTCTGCTCTAGCAGTAGGCTCAAATGTTGCATTTTCCGTGGTCGCAAAGGTCGTCGGTAGCGGCGATACGCTTGCTTGCTCACCATCGTCTACCACAGAGCTACCGCCTGGATTATAATCAGCACCACCTTCATGGTCCATGGCAAAATTCTTATCAACTTTGAGTGAGAAGTTAACATTGGCACTGCCTTCTTTTCCTACTAATTTCATTGAGACAATTTTGCTATTATTTGTCTGTAGTCCAGAGGTGATTTTTATGTCATCAAAATTTTCATTTAATTTTTCATTTAAGTTTGGATCTCCTAAAGCCTCGAATAGAGCTTGGCTACTTTTGACATTGGAATCTTGCAAGCTTAAACGAGTGCCACTTAGACCATGCATAGCGTTTTGATCTGCAGGCGTTGCTAACACTATCACTTTGGCTAAAAACTGTTCATTGAGATAGCCGCCGTTATTTTTTAAATTAAGTTTGTCAAAATTTTGATGTAGGTCTGGATTGTTTTTGGTATTCAGCAAAATTGTCGCCACTTTGCCTTCAGCATTAGTCAGTTTAGAGCCTAATTTAGAGAGATCAATTACTTTTTTACCTTGCGTGTAGTTTAAAGTCGTTGCGCGAAAATCAGCGGGTAGCTCTTTGTCGTCGATTTTAAATGACTTATTGTTTTCACCTGAAACAGACAAACCTGCTACTGATAGTAATTCCTCTTTTTTTAAGCCTTTATAGGCGCCAATCGTGTTGTCAACTGTGCCAGCTGTTGCGCCAAGTGCACCACCGCCTAAAAAGCCACCAACTAAACCAGGGCCGGCGCCAGCGCAAAGGCCGACAAAACCACCAACTCCAGCGGACAGCGCCATGGTTTTCCAGATAGATTTCAAGGAGTCCATCGGGTTTTTCAGCGCTTGCGTGGTCAACTTTTTGAGTCGGCTAGTGAGCGCTTCTCTCTTCATAGAACCAGTCACGTTAGTGTCTATTTGAGATACAGTTTTCATTTTTAAAGGTTGAATATGTCGTAACTCAGAAGTTATATCCGGTGCTTGAAAAAGATTAATACTACTAAAATGAGTGTTTTCTGGCCCGCTTGCGGTAGGTCGCGCTTGGGCATGGATCGGCAGAGAAGACATTTTTTATTCCTCATTTTGGGGGTGAATACAGTATGTGAATCCACTATTTGAGTGGGGTGATGAATGGCGATGTGCGAATCGCCCAATAATACTGCTGATGGCATTGTACTTGCAATTTTATTGAATAGCCATAGTGCGATAGATCTATTGTTTTTTAAATCTGGCGTCAATTTTGCATCATGTGGTAGTGAGTGTGCTGTGATGACATGAATTATGATTCAAATGTTGTGAATATACCGCTATGGGTATAGACACGGTCTAAAACCTATAACGATAGAGCGGGAAGTAGACATGGTTTTTTGGTTAATCGGATTTGGTGTTGTTGGTAGCCTAGCGTTATTGATTTTATTAAAAGTCGAAACGTGGCGTCAGCAAAAGGTTGCAGTCGCTTATCAACCAAAACCATATTTATATGACCGTACGGAACGCTTGTTCTTAGGTCATATGGTGCGAGCGGTAGGCCAACATGTCATTATTTTCGGTAAAGTTCGATTAGCAGATGTTATTACATTATCGCAAGATTTGCCAAGCCATCTAAAGCAAGAGGCGTTTAGTCAGATTAGTCGGCAGCACCTTGATTTTTTATTATGCGATCGACTAACGACTCGAGTGCTATGTGCTATTGAATTATATGATCCTCAGGCAAATCCAAAAGCGACATTGCTGCGGGCTCGCTTCATTGATCGAGTGTTAAAACAAGCGGGAGTGCCCTTGGCACGTTTCCCCAAAGCAAAATCATACAAAAGTCAGGAAATTGAGTCTTCGATTCGGCAGACCTTAGCGCTTGCAGGGATTAGTTGGGCTGAGAAATTGGCATCCTGATGCAACGGCGGATTCTTTGAGATATTGATTAAGGGCTTGGATTTTTGGCATACCTGCGGTTTGGGCCGAGGCCTGTACGAGTGTGTTTAAATCGTAGGATGCAGCGTCCATAGTATTGGCTATTAATTTTGCTTGAGTATGAGAGCCAGAGATAAACTGCGTCGCAAGCTGATTGTACACTGGTTCATGACTAGGAGATTGGCCGGCATTTGCACCTGTTAAATAGTCGGCCAGATTAAGCTGTTGTAATTGGTTCGCTTGAAACGGAAACTTGGCTGCGAATGTCATTCCAGAGACGAGTAGACCCGAATCTGATGTTTGATTATGACATTGCCCACAATTTTGTTGCTTGTAAATATCTTGGCCTTCAATGGCCAGCGGTGATAGATATAAGATTGACTCATCCCAAATAACCGCATCTTTAGACGGTTGGCTGGTTAACACCTGATATACGAAAAAGCCAAAACTTCCTAATAGACCTATAAAAATCAGACCACCTAAGAGCGCAATTTTAGGAGATACATGTTTAGCCATGGTTTGGTCCTTCGTGAGTTGGGCTTGGTGCTTGCGGCTGATCTTGTGCAGTGCTATCAGTCTTATGGTCGTCTTGCGCGGCTTCAAGGGCTATTTGCGCCCGGCGACCTAAAGACAAGCTTTTAATGTTTGCAGCTGGTTGTTCATAATCTTGACTTACACCATTGGTATTTGCGATTGGTGGAGTTTGACTCAAAGCTTGCGTCTCACGCAAAAAGCAACGCATGATCAATGGTAATAATTGTAAAACTAGGCCGACTGTTAATAAGCAGACACCTGCCACGTAAGCATAGAGTAAGGGTTGGAGTGAATGATTAATATCAGTAAATTTAACATCTAAGACGGCCGAGTTGCCGATTACTTTATGTTGATAATAGACGCTTAAAAGCCCTGCTCCGAGACAAAAACCAGCACCACAGAGCATAATTAAAAGTCGAAGATCTTCTAAGTAACTCGCCCAGTTCTCTTTGGTATTCGATTTGCCAAGCAACCACTGACCTGCTAAAAAGGACGTAAAAAGGCAAGCACTTAAATAAAACAAGTTATTAGACATTAACATCCAAGCGGGTAAAGGTGTTACCAGATCGTGTGGGATAACGTCCAGCATGATTCTAGCCAATTCTAAAGCCATTAATGTGCTGGCAATTATAACGGTGATTTTTGACATGAGATGATTGTGTTGACACGATAATAATTGTTTTGAGGCATAGTAGCTATAAAATAAAATTGAGCACCATGTCAAGCCAAGTGCCAGGGCCAAAATAAGATCGAGCGGAGCTGGGATAGCGAGATTTAGCTGAACTTCTGGGCTTGCAACATAGACAAGTCCAAATGTTAATACTAGTGCAAACCAATGAGCAAACGCTAGGCCTTCAAATTCGATGGTTGGGTTTTTGAGATAGGTGAGTAGATAAACACCACCCGCCAAAATAAAGAACAAAGCGACATCAAAAAAGTAGCGAGCAGACCAATTAAAACTTGCGAGCCAACTTTGGCCTTGCAGGGTTTGGGCAGTGGTTGTGCCAACTAAAAAAGATGAGACTAAAAAAAGTCCATAACAGCCGTAAGCTACAATGATAAAATTAAAAATATCGCTGTAAAAGTGTAAAACGCCTCTCGCTTTGGCGTCATAGAGTGGAAACACTAAACTAATCCATAGAATGCCATAGGCAATATGGAGCAGGGTAAGGTTGAGCATCTCTGCAGATGGGTAGATGTGCAGCGCACTGGTCATTTGTAATACTTGGGTTGGATTAGAAATAACTTGAAACCCGCAAACATGCCAGAGTACTATGCCATTCCAAAGGCAGCTGGTGAGCGCAATAGCTCGCATAAAGTGACGATCTTGGCGATCATTGGATGGGGTGCTGTGAGGCCCGCTGCCGACCACGACTAAAAACAACAGGCCATTAACGAAAAAGCCGTAAAGAAAGATGGTGGTGATTGCGTTCGAAATGAACGACATTGACGGTAACCAACTGAGTAGGCTGCTGTCATCGCCTATTGCAGGTGTAAGAAAACCATTCACAAGCCCTAGCTTCATGACAATAAGACAAAAACTTATAAAAATAAAGCCAAGAATAACAGCGAGTTGCAATTTAGCAAGCCAATGATGGTTCTCAATATTTGGGGTATTACTGTGATTTACCAATTGGTAAGTCTCCAAAATCCAGTATTTCACCATAGCTAGGTGTTAAAGACAACACTGGTATACTGTTTCTTGGTAAACATGGGGTGTTGATTGGTAAAAAGTGTCTCTTAATACCCCTATAAGATAAGAAGTGAGACGGTCGTAACAGTATTATATTAAATAGGAATAGACTATGACGACATATGCCTTAGAAATTCAAGGGTTGGAAAAAATTTTTGACGGAGGTGTTCAAGCACTTAAGGGGATTGATCTATGTGTACAGCCGGGAGATTTTTTCGCCTTGCTTGGCCCTAATGGTGCGGGTAAGTCAACGGCAATCGGTATTATTTCATCGTTGACTAATAAAACCGCTGGACGCGTGCGGATTTTCGGTGTGGACATTGATGAAGATTTTCCAAAAGCCAAGCGCTATTTAGGCGTCGTACCGCAAGAATTCAATTTTAATCAATTCGAAACTCCATTTGATATTTTACGCTATCAAGCTGGTTTTTTTGGCATTTCCTTGGCAAAAGCCAGTGTGCAGGCCGAGAAATATCTACGATTAATGGGGCTTTGGGATAAACGTGATAATGCCAGTCGCATGTTATCTGGTGGTATGAAGCGTCGACTGATGATTGCTCGCGCATTAATGCATGAGCCAAAATTGCTGATTTTAGACGAGCCGACCGCGGGCGTGGATATTGAGTTGCGTCGGTCTATGTGGCAAATCATGCAAGATCTCAATAAAAGTGGGGTGACTATTATATTAACGACTCATTATTTAGAAGAGGCAGAAAGCTTATGTCGAAATATTGCCATTATTGATAAAGGCAAGATCGCCCAGAACACTTCAATGAAAAAACTATTGCAGCAGCTGCAATCAGAAGCGTACCTTTTAGATTTGGTTGAACCATTGGAAAAATCATCTGAAGAGTTACGCGCAGCGATGTCAGGGACATTTCAAACTACTATTATTGATCCTCTAAAGTTGGAGATAGAAGTTCAAAAAGGCACTAGTCTAAACTGTATTTTTGATGAGCTTGGTCGAGTGGGGCTACAAGTTAAAAGTCTACGCAACAAAGCCAATCGTCTAGAAGAATTGTTTATCAAAATAACGTCATCATCAGCGACTAATTAGGGGTTCGTGTGGATTTACAACAAAGTCTTATTGCTCTCAGTATCATTGTCTATAAAGAAATTCGTCGATTTATGCGTATTTGGATTCAAACTTTGATTCCACCTATTATTACCATGACTTTGTATTTTGTGATCTTTGGTAGTCTTATTGGCTCGCGAGTGGGGTCGATGGGCGGCTTTGATTATATGCAGTATATTACGCCAGGTTTAGTCATGATGTCGGTCATTACCAATGCCTATTCGAATGTGGCGTCGTCATTTTTTGGTGCCAAATTTCAACGAAGCGTTGAAGAAATGTTGGTCTCACCCATGCCATCTTGGGTTATTGTGGCAGGCTTTGTTTTAGGTGGTGTAGCAAGAGGCCTTTTAGTTGGCGCTTTAGTGCTGGTGGTGTCTTTATTTTTTACTGACATTCATATTCAAAATATTGGCCTTACTGTATTGTTTTTCTTTGGCACAGCTGTGCTGTTCGCGCTGGGCGGTTTTTTAAACGCTGTGTTTTCAACTAAATTTGATGATATTTCAATTGTCCCTACCTTTATATTGACGCCTTTAACTTATCTAGGCGGTGTTTTTTACTCTATAGACATGTTACCGGAAGTTTGGCAATGGGTGTCACTCGCAAATCCTGTGGTCTATATCATTAGCGCCTTTCGAACTGGCATGCTAGGCGCCGGCGACGTACCTGTGTGGGTGTCAGTGGTGATGGTGTCGGGTTTTATCGCGATCCTCTTTGCTGGCTGTGTTTGGTGTATGGAGCAGGGCAAGGGCATGCGCAATTAATCGTGAGCGTAAATAGTCGCCAGCGACTAAACAGCTGCGCTAGCGACTGGGTGCTTGGTGTAGAAATTTACTGGAATGAGATGAGTAATATGAAGCATTTAGGTCGCGATACAGATTATCCAAAAGAGTATGATGTTAGTTTGCTTGAGGCTATACCGAGGGCGCCTGGTCGTGAAGCACTTGGTTTAAATTTGCAAGAATTAGCGTTTATTGGTCAAGATTTGTGGCAAGCGTTTGAGGTGTCTTGGTTGTTAGACTCTGGTCAGCCGCAAATGGCAGTTTTAAAGTTATGTATTCCTGCAACGTCTGAGAATATTGTTGAATCGAAGTCGTTGAAGCTCTATTTACAGTCGTTTCATATGACCAGATTAAACTCGCTGGCAGACTTAAAAGTGAAAGTATCAACTGACCTTGAAACACTTTTGGCATCGCCGGTCACACTTGAGGTTTGGCCTCTGAACCAGCTATCATCTGTCGCTGTTGAATATGATATTTGGTCTATTCGTCCTTGGACTCACAACATATCGACGCTATCCTTGCAAAATTTACAGTTCATTGATTTGGATGCATTGCAATTTTGTTGTGATGTTTTTAATGTGCAGCCGAGTCTGCTGCAAACGCTTCCAGAGACCAGGCTTTGTCAAGTAATGACCACTGACAGCTTTCGATCGTTATGCCCTGTAACTGGTCAGCCTGATTTTGCTTCGTTTTTAATACTGACCCAAGGCGCGGCCTTACAGCCCGAAAGTCTTGGTCAATACCTAGCGTCGTTTAGATGTCATCAAGGCTTTCACGAGCAGTGTGTGGAAACAGTGTTTATGGCCATTAACAATGTCGCTAATTTTGAAAAATTAAGCGTGATTGGTCGGTTTACTCGGCGCGGTGGTATTGATATTAACCCTGAGCGTCATAAAAACCAAGCCAGTGCAGACATAGCTGCCAGATTACAGCAGCGTCAATTTAGGCAGTAATAACGACATTGCGCGCTGCCAGGGCGCAACTGGCTTTAGAGGCGTTGACTCGATTAAGTTGTTTTGATATCCACTGGCCAGTGGTGGCCAGTTGTGCTAAGTCAAGGTCCTGACAAAAGCCCATGCCTTGAAATAAGTACACTAAATCCTCAGTGGCAAGATTGCCAGAGGCACCTGGTGCGTACGGGCAACCGCCTAGACCTGCAATTGAGCTGTCAAAAATTCGAAGACCCTGGTTAAAAGCGCTTAACACGTTGGCTAAACCCTGACCAAAAGTATCGTGAAAATGGCCAGCCAGGTATTCTACAGGTGCTTTGTCTTTTAATTGCCCAATTAGATTTTCAATTGATTTCGCTGTGCCTTTACCCGTAGTGTCGCCAAGAGAAATCTCGTGACAACCAAGTTGGAATAGCTGTTCAACTACAGGCGCCACTTTGGCAGGATGAATTGGACCCTCGTAAGGGCAATCGACTATACACGACACATATCCCCGGACTTTTATAGAGTGAACTTTGGCCTGTTCACATACAGGTCTGAAGCGTTCTAAGCTTTGTTGAATGCTGGCGTTTATATTGTGTTGAGTAAAGCTTTCGCTAGCAGCGGTAAAAATAGCGATCTCGGGCACTCTCGCTTTCAAGGCCAAGTCAAAGCCCTTCAAATTGGGTGTGAGCACAGAAAGGCCGGTTAAATCTGCCTTAAATGCTTCCAGAACTTGGGCTGTTGTTGCCATTTGGGGGACAGCTTTCGGTGAGACAAAGGCGCCAGCTTCAATGTGATGCAGCCCAGCTTTTCGTAATCGAGTAATTAACTGCACTTTTAAAGCTGCATCTAACGAGAGGGCTTCATTTTGTAGGCCATCTCTGGGGCCTACTTCCACGATTTTAACTGACATTGCCTCGTCCTTTCATTTTATCGCTGATGGATAAAATCAATCCAACGTTGAGTATTCTGACTTGCTGCTGGAACTAAATCGTCTTGCAAAGCCTTAAAAACAGGGTCACACAGCTGTTTGCCAAGCTCTACACCCCATTGATCGAACGGATTGATATTCCAAAAATGGGCTTGTACAAACACCTTATGCTCGTAAAACGCAATAACGGCGCCAAGCACTTCCGGCGATAGTTTTTTATAACCTATAATGGTGCAGGTTTTATGACCAGCAATGACCTTGTGTGGGGCTAAAGCGTCTATCTCCTTTTGATCCAAGCCTTGCGTTTTTAATTCAGCTTTGACTTGTTGTAAAGTTTTACCGTGCGTTAATGCTTCAACCTGAGCAAAGCAATTTGCTTGTAGATAAGCCTGATGCTCGGGTAAGCCGTGGTCTTGTTCAAGGGGCAGTAGAAAATCAATATTTGATTGAATGGTGCCCTGATGTAGTAATTGATGAAATGAATGTTGGGTATTAGTGCCAACTCCACCCCAAAGAATAGGGCAAGTATTATAGTCAATTTTATTGCCATTGAGATCAACGCTCTTACCATTGCTTTCCATCTCAAGCTGTTGCAAATAAGAGGGTAGTAGTTCAAATCGAGAATCATAGGCAATGACTGCATGATTTTTTATGCCTAAGCCGTTAACAGAGGTAATGCCCGCCATCGCATGTAAAAATGGTGCATTATGCTCATATTCCGTATTTTGGAAGTGAGTATCTATGCTTTGTGCGCCTTTTTTTATGTCCGCAAATGCTTTAGAGCCAATGCCGAGTAAAAGGGCTAAACCAACAGATGATAACAAAGAATATCGCCCACCGACCCAATCCCACATTGGAAAAATCCGACTTTCTTCTATGCCAAATTCTGCGGCTTTATCTGGTCTGCTGGTCGCCGCTGCAAAGTGTGCCCCAGGTGTTTTGATGCCACAAGTCTGCAGCCAATTGTAAGCAGCCTTCGTGTTTTCAAGCGTTTCTAAAGTGGAAAATGTTTTTGATGTCACCACGAATAAACAACTATTAGGGTCTAAATTTTGTACTGTATCAACAAAATCATGGCCATCTACATTAGCGACAAAATGCACTTGTAAATCATTGTGATAGGCCTTCAAAGCGCTGTAGGCCAATCGTGGGCCTAAATCTGATCCACCCACACCTAAATTAATAATGTGCTTTATAGGTGTATCTGCGCTTGCTATGTAGTCGCCATTGATAACACTATCAGCGAAGTGCGTCATTAATTGTGCAGTGGCTTGTATTTGCTGGTATTCGGTGACAAGGTTTGCTGGTACTTGTTCTTTATTTGCTCTCAACAGCCAATGTAAAGCAGGGCGATCTTCTGTTGGATTAACATGACCACCATTAAAAAGTGATTGAATTTTATCGTTAAGACCATTGCTTTTTGCTTCAGTCACAAAATATTCGAGAAGAGTCTTGCCTATATATTGATGATGAAAATCAAATTGTAGCGGTCCAGCTGCAAAGAATAAAGATTGCACTAGATCTTTCGAGCGCTCTGACATTGGTAGGTTTGATAAAAACTGTGCGTGTTTTGACATTAATATATCCTTATTAAACAAGGCAATGAGCAAAATTTCTTGCCTTGAGTCAGTCACAATGAGGTGATTTTAGACTTTATAGAACTCTTTATACCAGCGAACAAAGTTTTCTACACCAGTTTCAATCGGTGTTGCAGGTTTATAGCCAACGTCTCGAACCAGATCATCTACATCAGCGTAGGTGGCAGGTACATCGCCTGCTTGCAAAGGCAAATAATTTTTAATGGCTTCTTTTCCAACACATTTTTCAATGATTTCGATATAGCGCATTAATTGAGTTGGTTGGTTGTTACCAATATTGTAGATGCGGTATGGGCTAGCACTTGTGGCTGGGTCTGGTGCATCACCGTTCCACTTTGAATTTGGTGTTGCCACATTGTCTAATGTGCGAATAACGCCTTCAACAATATCGTCGATATAGGTAAAGTCACGCTGGTGTTTGCCATGATTAAAAACATCGATAGGCTTGCCTTCAATAATGTTTTTCGTGAATAAGAACATTGACATATCTGGTCGACCCCAAGGGCCATAGACTGTAAAAAATCGCAGGCCAGTGGTTGGTATTTGAAATAGATGAGAGTAAGTGTGAGCCATAAGCTCATTGGCTTTTTTAGTGGCGGCGTAAAGACTGACTGGGTGATCGATATTGTCGTGGATTGAAAAAGGCATTTTAGTATTGGCGCCATACACAGAGCTACTTGACGCATACACCAAATGCTGAACATTGTTGTGTCGACAGCCTTCAAGAATATTAAGATGGCCTTGTATATTGGCATCAATATAAGCATGAGGGTTTTCAAGGCTATAACGCACGCCAGCCTGAGCTGCTAAATGGACCACTCGCTCTGGTTTATGTTGTTTAAATACTTCGTCCATGGCCGCTTTATCTTCGATATTGACTCGAACATCGGTAAATTTTTCATAAGCACTTACTCTGGCTAAGCGGGCTTTTTTTAAATTAACATCGTAGTAATCATTGAGATTATCAATACCAATAATTTCATCGCCACGCTCTAATAATCGAATAGCCAAAGTTGAGCCGATAAAACCTGCGGCACCTGTAATTAAAATTTTCATATTCTTACTCTCTTGGTTGTGAATGTAGCTTTATAATCGACCATCAATAATATCAAGCGGTAAGACGCCTTTAACGTCAAAAATAACCCCTTTACTTTGCACCAGTTTTTTAAAATCTTCCGGTTTTAATTGTAAAAACTGTGCGTGTCCAACCGCTAATATTATGCCATCAAAAGTTTGTTTTGCAACGATAGCTTGTAAGTCATCCCAGTAGGTAATAACGTCATAACCATACTCATGTTTGGCCTCGTTTTTATCAATACATGGGTCATAGACTGAAACGTCAGCATTATAGGTGCGAAGTTCGGCAATCATATCCACAACTTTGGTGTTTCGAATGTCTGGGCAGTCTTCTTTAAATGACAGACCCATCACTAGAATTTTTGATTGCACAACGTGTATTTGTCGTTTCATCATTAGTTTGACCACTTGCTCAGCCACATATATGGCCATATTGTCATTTATGCGTCGGCCAGCAAGTATGATTTCTGGGTGATATCCTATGGCTTGCGCTTTATGGGTTAAATAGTACGGATCAACTCCAATACAGTGCCCGCCAACTAAGCCAGGCTTAAATGGCAGAAAATTCCATTTGGTTGCGGCGGCTGCAAGTACTTCATGCGTGTCAATATCAAGCCGGTCAAAAATCATTGCGAGTTCGTTAATTAAGGCAATATTCAGATCTCGCTGTGTGTTTTCAATGACCTTAGCCGCTTCCGCCACTTTTATACTGCTTGCCTTGTGGGTGCCCGCATGAATGATGTCTTTGTATATTCCATCAATAATATCAGCAGCTTGCTCGCAGCAGCCAGACGTTACTTTGACAATATCCGTCACTCTGTGCTTTTTATCGCCGGGATTAATACGTTCTGGGCTATAACCAAGAAAAAAGTCCTTGCCGTGGGTTAACCCAGAGTGGCTTTCTAGCAACGGCTTGCACACTTCTTCGGTAGCTCCGGGATAAACGGTGGACTCGTACACAACAATATCGCCAGGCTTGAGAATTTGCCCAAGCATAGTGCTTGCTTTAACAAGTGGGGTAAGATCAGGGCGCTTGGCGCTATCAATTGGAGTGGGTACAGTAACAATGAAGAAGTTAACATTGGCAAGTTCAGTAGTATCATAAGTTATTGATAGCCCACTTGAGGCTTTTAATGCCTCAGAAGTGACCTCTTTTGTTCTGTCGAAGCCTTCTTTAAGCTCTTGCACGCGCTTTTCGTTTATATCAAAACCCAAGGTTTGATATTTGCCCCCAAAAGCCACAGCAAGTGGTAGTCCCACATAGCCTAAACCTACGATTCCAATGCGATATTGTGCTGATAATGGCGTTTGTCCAGCTGATTGATGAGTTTGCATTACAGATAGTCTCCGTGATTGGTCTATAATTTTGGCAATGATAACAGATTCACTAAATATTGGTTTAATGCGCCTCTATACCACTGCAGCTAGATTTACCGTTTCAGAATGAATTCAACCAATAGCATAGCCATTTTCTATGAAAGGCGATAGAATTCAGCACTAACTATAAATGAGTTAAGCTCACTATTATTTGAGTATTGGCTTATGAGGGCCCGATGTGTCTTATTTACGAGTATCAAAGCATTATATCCATTTGCCGTATTTTTGTTTAGGCCTTATTGAAGGTGCCATTTTTGTTATGGCAAGCTTTGTCGGCGCTGGACTACGTTTTTATGGCGACTCTCTCGCTTTTGATGCTCTTGGTCCATTATTTCCAAGGGCGTTGATCTTTGCTTGTGTAATGTTGCTTTCCATGGTGTCTATGGGGGTGTACCAAACCCAAATGAATCTTGGGCTCACTGGCGTTATGCTCAGGACTGCTGTCAGTTTTTTGTTTGGTGCATTAGTGCTTGCGGTTCTATTTTACATCTTTCCTAGCTTATTTTTGGGTCGAGGTATCTTATCGTTGGCTGCTGGTATTTCCTTCGTTTTTATCTGGATTTTACGGTACTTATTTATTTATAAGTTCCAGTACGAATTTTTAAAACCCAAAGTAATTGTCATCGGCACGGGCAGTCGTGCGCAAAATTTATTGGATCTACTCAACGCGTCAGAGTCTCGAAGCGCCTTCGATATTCTTGGATTTTTGCCCATAGCTGGCGAAGCGGCTTCCGTTGTGGACAAGAAATATCAATTGGGTATGAAAGGCAAAGATCTAGGTCAATATGCTATGGATAAGGGCGTTGAAGAGCTGGTTGTTGCCCTAGACGATAGACGAAGTTCCATTCCAATTGATGCTTTGCTTGATTGTAAACTCAATGGAATTGAAGTGCTTGACGTTTTATCTTTTTTTGAGCGTGAAACTGGTCGTGTTATTGTAGATTTGCTGCACCCGAGTTGGTTGGTGTTTTCTGATGGGTTTCGCCATAGTTTTTTACAGTCATTTGCCAAGCGTAGCTGTGATTTTTTTGCCAGTACTGCATTGCTTGTGGTTTTTTGGCCATTTATGCTAATAACAGCTATTGCGATAAAATTAGAAGATGGCTGGGCTAGTGACATTTTTTATAAGCAAGAGCGAGTAGGTTTAAAAGGTAAAGCTTTTTGGGTATTTAAGTTTCGAAGTATGCGCCAAGACGCTGAAAAAGGTGGCGCCCAGTGGGCGAGTGCTAATGACTCAAGAGTGACTAAAGTTGGTGCCATTATTCGTCAGTATCGAATTGATGAGCTTGCGCAACTGTTCAATGTCTTACGGGGTGACATGGCGATTGTAGGCCCAAGACCAGAGAGGCCGGTGTTTGTTGAGCACCTTTCTAAAACCATTCCCTATTATAATGAGCGACATAGAGTAAAGCCAGGGGTGACTGGTTGGGCCCAATTGTGTTATCCCTATGGCGCCTCAGATGAAGACAGTAAGAACAAACTTGAATACGATATGTACTATGCAAAAAACAATAGTCTTTTGCTTGATGTGTTGATTTTAATGCAGACAGTTGAAGTTATTCTCTTTGGCAAGGGCGCTCGATAGAATCACTTTCAATCTAAATTTTAAAATTCTTGAACACAGTGCGATCAATTTAGCTAATACGCACTTTAAATACCAAGTGATTGTGCGTCAAAATTGGCAAAAACCACATGTTTTAGGTGAATCGTGTATAATCCACTCAGTTAAAAACGCTAAAATAGTGGCTTTTTAAGTTAATTTGTTAAATTTAATAAAAACCAACTACTTTCGCATCGCTATTCTTGATTGATATCGTTATAATCTCATAACTCGAAATCCTGAGCCTAAATTTGTGAAGTACGGCATTTAAGGCGACAACATTGAAATAATAGATTTATTGGCGACTATAGCCGTAAATCCAACAAATAAAGGTAGTCATTTATGTCTAATACCATATCCCTAATCATTGCCAGGCTCGTCACTCTTTGCTGCTTATTGAGCGTTCTTGGTACCTCTACTTTACAAGCAGAAACACCAATGGCGCCTCAACAGCGATACTTTGATTCTTCTCAGTTTTACCAGGGTGATTATCTTATTGGCGTTGATGACGTTATTGAGGTCAGTGTTTGGCGTAATCCAGATTTGTCGGTATCAGTGCCTGTTCGACCAGATGGCAAAATTTCTACACCTCTCGTCAAAGATATTATGGCCGCTGGCAAGTCACCAAAAGAGTTGGCAGACGCTGTGACGAAGCAGCTCGCAACCTACATTCGCGACCCGCAAGTGAGTATTATTGTCACAGGCTTGAACAGCCATGAGTACGTTTCTCGAGTCAGAGTGACCGGTGCAGTTGAGGCGCCTGCGTCTGTTTCGCACAGAATGGGCATGACGGTATTAGATATTATCCTCGCAGCTGGTGGTACATCAGAATTTGCCAGCGCTAACCGGACTACACTTTACAGACGGATGCCAAATGGTAAAACTAAGTCCATTCGAATCAAGCTGGACGATATTTTAAAAAAGGGTAAGTTAGACACCAATATCTTACTTCAACCAGGTGATGTTTTAACCGTTCCTGAAGGTATCTTTTAACACGGTAAACCCACTATTAATAAGCAGTTACTGGTGTTAGACAGGGCAAGCGCAGTCTGTTCGCGCCAGTTTAAGTAAAATTGGGACACACGTGTTTTCTAGTTATAGAAGGTATTGAAGGTAAAGTTGTTATGCACATTCCATTAGAAGAAATGATCTCGATCTGTAAAAGAGAGTTCAAGACCAAAATTGCAATGATCGCCATTGCTTTTGTTATTATTAGTCTTGCTGTTATTTTTATTGGATCAACTTGGCCGCGTATGTATGAATCATCTGTCACCATTTTGGCGGACCAAGGACGATTGGCGGGCCAAGCGCTTGGTGATAATGTTCAAAACGCTTCATCAATGGTCACACCAAGAGAAGCAACTGAGCTTATGTTTGGCCGACAAGTGGTTGATCGTATTCTTGAAGTTGGTGGCTGGTTAAAGCCAAATATGAGTGAAGCCAACAAAGAAGCACTTCAAAAAATGATGCGTAAACGCACAGACGTTGAAATAGAAGATAATTTATTAAGAATTACCTACTCAGATCCAAACCCAAATCGTGCCTTTTTGGTTGTATCAGAATTTGCAGAGCAGTTTATTCGACAAACTGCAGCCACAAGCTTACAGGCCAGTCGTGAAACCTATGAGTTTGTCGACGAACAGGTCAAAAGTTACCACCAAAAACTCGCCGATGCAGATGAGGCTTTAAAGAACTTTCGAACATCTGTAGTTGATGCTAGCCCGGAGCGCAAAGCTGAAAGTTTTTCCACACTTGAGACTTTAGAGCGAAATTTGCGACAGACTCGTTTACAGTATAAAGAAGCTTTGATTGTAAAAGCGTCTCTGGAAGAGCAGCTAGCAGCTGAAGGTCAAAAATCAGTTAAGTCATCAACTGCTGATTTGTATCGACGTCGCTTGCGAGAAATGAAAGACGAGTTAGATATTTTGCGACTTAGTTATCTTGACACTTATCCTGATATCGTAAGTTTAAAACAGCAAATCCAAGACATGAAAGTGGCCGTTGATCGAGAAGATACGCGATTCAAACAAAGTATTGCCAGTGGCGAAGTTTCAGCCGAGACTCAAGGCAATTATTCACAGTTATACGAAACACTGCAAAATAATTTATCTTCAGTGCAGACTGATATGAAGACCTATCAAACTCGCATCACAGAATTTCAAGCTCGTCTTGCAGAAGAGAAGATACGCGCCACTAAAATGGGTGAAGGTCAAGCAAGAGAAGCTGAGTTGGTTCGTGATTATCAAGTCAATCAGGAATATTATCAGAATCTTTTACGTCGCCGTGAGAACGCGCGCTTATCCATGAACTTAGCACTTCAAGAAGCAGGTCTGTCTTATAAAGTACTTGAAAAAGCCAATTTTCCACAGGTGCCTAAAGGTTTAAGATTTTTACATTTTGTGTTGGCCGGGCCGCTTTTAGGTCTAGGTATACCACTTGCACTTGTCGTGTTTTTTGTACAAATAGACCCAAGAATTCGCAGTGCTGGCGTGATAGAGCAGCAATTAGAGTTGCCAGTCTTAGGGGAGATTCCACAGGCAAATGAGCCTAAAGGTCTTAGGAAAGGTGATTACAGCATTATTGCTGGTGCATTGGTCGGGGTAGTATTTCTCTACGTTGTCTTTATTATTGTGCACAGTGGCGGTGCTCAGCTTGCAGAATTGCTTGGAGGACTGACTAATGGTCGATAATGATACATCTCAAGATCAAATGGATCACGATGACTTAAATGATAATACATCGGCAACCGAAGACGGTCGTCAGATGATTGCAAGTAGCGTTGATGGTCAAAGCTACGACGCCGAACTTGCAAGTATCGTAGCGTCAAGTCGTCAAATTGCCAATATGGCGGAGCCGACTATATTATCTGCTAGTGAACTCGATGCGCAGAATATTATTCATCCAGCCATGCAAAATCGCTTGGTGTTAAACCGTTTTCGTGAAATGAGAACAAAGCTACTTAGAACGAGTTTATCGAGACGAGCGGCGAACTGCGTGACTTTGGTGTCCTCAGTGGTGCCAAATGGAGGTGCTAGTTACACAGCCTTAAACCTCGCCACAGCTTTCGCCTTAGATGAAAGCCAAACTGCCTTAGTGATTGATTGCAATCTTCATAAACCTTCGCTACACGAACGAGTGTATTTAGAGCCTGAGTGCGGGTTAACTGATTTTTTACGAGGTGATGTTGCTGGAGTTGATTCCATTATTTATGCAACTGGGATCGCGCGATTACGGCTTATTCCTGTTGGAAATCAGGGCTTTACTTCCGCCGAGTTTTTCACTTCACCGCGAATGCGTGCATTTTTAGATGTGATTAAACGACGATATCCAGATCGGCATATTTTTTTAGATGGCCCTGCTGTTACTGATTCTGCGGACAGTCGAATATTGGCGTCTTTAGTAGACCGAGCTCTTCTAGTTGTGCCATACGGTAAAGTGTCTGAATCTCAATTGAGTTCTGCAGTCGAAGCCATAGGTGAAGATAAATTGGCAGGGATTATACTCAACAATTAGTGTCATTTAGAGTATGATAAACTGTTATCTTTTATGCTCTTTATTAAGCAACACACAATAAAAATTGAGCGCCGTATGATCGGCGCTTTTTTTGGAGATCACGCCATTGAAACTACACTACACTCAATCATTTAGCAAACTACTCGCCATGGGTATTGTCTGTGGTTTTGCCACACCGTCTTGGGCTTTGGTGCAAGGCGAAGCTATCGTTGGCTATAGTTTTGGGTATGACGATAATATAAGTCTTGGATCAGATGCTGCAGGACAAGAAGAAGACATTAGTAATGATGTCTATTTTGATGTAAGCCTAGAAAAAGACGAAGGTTTTTTTCGGTATGACGTGTATGGTCGAACTGGTTTTGAGGCGCATTCATCAGGCGCTGCAAGTGATCAGTTGTATTTAAATGGTGGCCTTGATGCTCTCTGGCTAATTAAACCAGGTCGTCTAACCTGGGATCTTACAGATGTTGCAAGCGTGCGGCGACAAAATTCTAGAGCTATTGCCTCTAGAAGTAACACAGAGCAAACTAATATTCTTAGAACTGGACCCACAGTTTATTTTCAACCTACCGGTCGCACCTATCTTGATCTAAGTGGTTATTACCAGCAATCTTGGTTTGAGTTCGGTGACTCGAATGAATATGTAGGTGCAAGTGCGAACGCAATTTATCGATTCTCTGAGTTAACTAGGCTATCTGGCGTTGTGTCAGAAGAACGGTTTTTGCCAGATGGCGGCAGTTTTAATGATCAATCAACCCAAAGTGCAAGCGCAACTCTTACTCGCCAGATGCAACGAGGCGTTTGGTACATTGGCACAGGTGTGAGCCAGATCACCATTGACGGCGTTTCGGTCAGTGATAGTGAGGATTTAATTCCAACCTATGTAGCAGGTCTCAATTTTGAAATCACTCGAGAGCTGACATTTGATATAAGCGCTGCAAAAGACGTGATTACCATTGGTGAAGACACCCTGACACGAGGCGACGCTCGTGGACGATTGTTAGGCACTTTTACAGGTTCTAGTCCTGTGACGATTCCTGCGCGTGGCCCTGGAGCTACTGAGGGTGAAACTCGACCTATATCTCAACAAGAATTTATCAATTTGGCGAATGAAATTGACGAATTTCAATATGCGTCCGGCTTTAGTATTGATGAAACAGTGCAGTCATCATTAAGTTGGAGGCGAGGTTTTTGGGGCGCTA
>Ga0115546_1000963_pt1 | contig 18702 bp, 21 predicted proteins | sample COGITO_mtgs_1004_FD_87186 | JGI IMG/M metagenome (GOLD analysis project Ga0115546, IMG submission 87186) | Pelagic marine microbial communities from North Sea - COGITO_mtgs_100413 | ecosystem: Environmental > Aquatic > Marine > Epipelagic | place: Germany:Helgoland, sampling site Kabeltonne...
CTTGACCACCTCCACTCACACGGCTACGCAGGAAAGCAAATAAAATATAACACTTTAGAGGGTGTACCCCCCAAAATCGCATTGACTCTATATATATATGGATTACTTCCCACAGTGGAGGGGAAAATCGAGTTATTAACAGGTATTAATTGACTTTAATCCTTTAGGTTTGTAGAATAAAGGTATGGGAAAAATACTGACAGACAAGCAAAAAGTCTTTGTACAGCACTTTAGTCAAACAGGGAATGCAACTCAGGCAGCAAAGGACGCAGGGTACTCGGCCAAGACAGCAGAACAGCAGGGTTATGAGCTAAAAAACAAGCTATCTTTAGAAATAGAAAATGAAACTAGGAAGCTTATGGGATCTTGTGTGCCAATGGCAGTTGATAAGCTAAAAAAATTGGTAGAGGATGAAAGAATTAGTCCTTCGGTTAGACTGGGTGCTATTAATTCGATCTTGGACAGAACTGGTTATCAAACTACGCACAAAGTTGAAGATGTTACTGGTAAAAAATCTGACGAGGAATTACAAACAGAGTTAAATCATTTATTATCTTCTATTATGGTAGATAAAAAAGATATTAACTAAGGTTAATTATGCAACCTAACGCATTAAGACAGAGTTTTGAGGTCTTGCACCAGAAAGTAACTGCTATTATTTATTATTGTGGTACAACTTATAGTGAAGATGCAAAACTTATGCGTATAATTAGAGAGATTGCAGAGCCGTTGGATGATCTTTATAGCCATTATTGGGAGCTAGATTTAGAAATAATAAGTAAAGATGAGGATAATATACTAAATTGATGCTAGATTTACCTAATAAAAAATATAATACTATAGTTATAGACCCACCTTGGCAAATATCAATGTCGGGTAAAATAAAACATAGACCTAATAAAAAAACAAAACTAGATTATGTAACAATGAGTTTAGAAGAAATTAAATCTATTCCAATAAACCAGATTGCTAATACTGGTTGTCATGTTTATTGTTGGACAACTAATAAAATGTTAAAAGAAACTTTTGCAGTATTAGAATCATGGAATGTAAACTATCATTTAACTTTAGTTTGGACAAAACCAACTGGAATGATGCCTTGTTTTGGTTATAAATTTGGTACTGAATTTTGTTTGTTAGGTTTTTTTGGCAAACCTATGCAAAAATTTGTTAATATGGGCAAATTAAACTGGATTCATAAGATGCCACAAAAACCACATTCAACTAAGCCACAAGAATTTTATGATTTAATACAAACTATGTCGCCAAAACCTAGTTTAGATATGTTTGCTCGTAACAAAAGAGATGGGTGGGATGTCTGGGGTAATGAAATTGAGTGAACAATTAGAACGTGCAGTAGAAATAGCTAAAGAATTAGAACGTAGAAAAGCTACAAATAAACTAGCAGACTATAAACCTTATAAATATCAACAAAAATTCCACAATACTGTAGCATCGCAAAGATTACTTATGGCAGGAAATAGGATAGGTAAGTCGTTTTGTGGTGCAACAGAACTTGCGTACCACTTAACAGGCAAATATCCTGACTGGTGGGAGGGGAAAAAATTTGATAGACCTATTAGGGCATGGGCAGGTGGCTCATCTAACGAAACAACTAGAGATATATGCCAAAAAGAACTAGTAGGACAACCCGATGACCCGTCAGCTAGGGGTACTGGCTCTATACCACTTGATTTAATTGGCGAGGCTACAAGAAAACCAGGTGTACCTAATGCTCATAACTCTCTTGTTATCAAACACGTTACAGGTGGTTGGTCAAGGTTAGGGTTTAAGGCATATGAAATGGGTAAAGAAAAATGGATGGGGGAAGCTGTAGACGTAGTATGGCTAGATGAAGAACCACCACCAGCAATATATAGCCAAGCATTAACAAGAACTGCAGATAGAGGAGGCATTGTATTTATGACCTTTACTCCTGAAAACGGAATGACAGAAACAGTTGCACAATTTGTAAACAATTTAAAACCAGGACAAGCATTAGTACAAGCTGGGTGGGATGATGCACCTCATATGACACAAGAAGTAAGAGATCAAATATTAGCTGCTTTGCCACCACACGAAAGAAAAATGAGGGAACAAGGTATACCACAACTAGGTTCTGGTCTTGTATTTCCTATTTCAGAAGATGATATAATATGCGACCCAATAGAAATACCTACATATTGGCCAAGATTATGTGGCATTGACTTTGGGTGGAATCACCCTACTGCTGCTGTGTGGATTGCATGGGATAGAGATGCAGATATAGCATACGTTTATGACAGTTATGCTATGCGACAGGAAGCTGTGCCTATCCATGCATCTGCAATTAAAGGTCGAGGAAACTGGATACCTGTTGTCTGGCCTATGGATGGTAGACAAGCAGATAAAGGATCTGGTAAATCGCTTACAGAACAATATAGAGCAGAGGGTTGCAATATGTTGCGAGAACATTTTAGTAATCCACCATCGCAAGGACAAAGAGATGGCACAGGTGGTGTGTCAGTTGAAGCTGGAATACAAGAAATGTATACCCGTATGCAGACAAAAAGATTGAAAATATTCAAAAATCAAGATAAACTATTACAAGAACTGCGTATGTATCATCGTAAGGACGGAAAAATTGTACCGATCAATGATGATGTTATTTCTGCAATGAGATATTGTGTTATGTCGTTAAGGAAATCTAGGATTAAAAATTATCAACCTAGTTACATACAAGCAGAAAGTGAGTTTAATGTTTTCGCATGAGGAAAGAACACAAGAGTAAGACTGGAGGTTTAACTGCAAAAGGCAGAGCACATTTTAAAAGAACAGAAGGTGCTAATTTAAAACCACCAGTAAGCAAAGGGAAAAACCCTAGACGTGTTAGTTTTGCTGCAAGATTTGCTGGAATGAAAGGACCTATGAAAGATAGTAAGGGTAGGCCAACAAGAAAAGCATTAGCTTTAAGAAAATGGGGATTTGGGAGTGTAGCAGCAGCTAGAAGTTTTGCTGCTAATAATAAGAAGTCATAGGAGAATTGCAATATGCCAATGGGTAAAGGAACATACGGAAGTAAAAAAGGTAGACCACCAAAGAAAGGTGGACTTACAGCAGGTCAAAAAAAATTACCAGCTACACTTAAAAGTAAAATTATGAAAGCGAAGAAAAAGAGGTAAATATGTCAATATTAACAGAAAGAAAAAATAGACCAAAAATGCAAAAACCAAACCTTTTTGAAAAGTTTCAACAAAAATTAAGAGATGCAGGAATGAAAGCACCAAGTTATACTACTATGAGAAATATTTTACAAGATTCTCAAAAAGAAAGACGACAAAGAACAACGAGGAAAAAATAATGGCAAAACCAGGACTATACGCAAATATAAACAAAAGGAAGAAAGCAGGTACAAGTAGACCTAAATCTAAATCTACTATATCCTCAAAAGCATATGCAAATATGAAAGCTGGTTTTCCTAAAAAGAGGAAAAAATAATGGGTGGAGTAGCGAGAGTTTTTACAGCTCCTTTCAAAGCTGTTAGTAAAGTAGCTAAAAGTTTAACAACAGGTGGAAAGAAAAAAAGAGTTAAAAATTTGCAAAAAATAGCTTCAGTAACACAAAGTCCAATTGCAAGGACTGCTCAACAAACTTCTGCAAGATTAGGGTCAGCATATGGCACAACATCTACTTTGTTAGGTGGAGCAACTGGAATTACTGAACAAGCCAAAACATCGAGAACTTTATTGGGATCATAATGATAAAACCAGTATTTGATGAATCTAAAAAACAAGAATTTTATGATTGGATATCGCCTAGAGCAGATATTGAAACAGATGATTATGAAATTATAGGTTTTGTAGATGAAAAAAATAATACTGTAGGTGCAATATTGTTTTGTAATTATGATGGCAATAATATTTATGTTCATATTGCTGCAGATACACCAAAAGCAGTTCAAAGAAGATATATAAAATTAATGTTTGATTACATATTTAATCAAGTTAATTGTCAAAGAGTAACTACAGTTTGTTTGCCTAGTAAAACCAGAAGTAAAAAATTAATAGAAGGTGTTGGTTTCAAACAAGAAGGATTACTAAAAAATTATTTAAAAAAAGAAAATCAATTGCATGATGTGATAATATACGGGATGCAAAGAGAGGAGTGTATATGGGTTTCTTAGGAAGTATATTTGCACCTAAAATGCCAAAACCACCACCTATTGATACAAGTTTGAGAGATCGTGAAGCTGCTTCTGAAGCAAAATTAGCAAAAGCAAAACAACGAGCTTTATCTTCTGGTAGAATGGGTATGAGTTCTACTATACTTACAGGTGGTCGAGGTGTTACAGATGAAGCTGAAACAGGTCGTACCTTATTAGGTGGTTTGTAGTGGAAAAATTTAATTATTTTAAAAAAAGACTAAACTCTATGTCTAGCACTAGAGGTACATGGGAAGATCATTGGCAAGAAATACTTGATTATGTTATGCCAAGAAAAGCTGATGTTACTTTTACTAGAACAAAAGGCGACCAAAGAACAGAATTATTATTTGATTCTACTGCTATGACATCTACTACTTTGTTAGCTGCAACTATGCAGGGCACTTTAACATCACCATCCTTACAATGGTTTCATATTAAAATAAGAGAAACTGAAATAAATTTAGACAGAGATGTGCAACTTTGGTTAGAAAATTCTGCAAAACGTATGTACGATTTATTTAATCAAACTAACTTTAATTCAGAAGTACACGAACTTTATCTTGATTTAGTTGCTATGGGAACAGGTTGTTTGTTTATTGAAGAAGGCAATAAAGGTTTTGCTATAGATCAAATACATTTTAAAGCAATGCATATTTCTGAATATTATATACAAGAAAATATTTCTGGTTATGTAGATACTCTTTATAGAAAATATAAATTATCAGCTCGACAAGCTGTGCAAGAATTTGGAAAAGATAACCTTGGCGAAAAAGTATTACAAGCTGCAATAGACAAACCAGATAAACAATTTAATTTTATTCATGCTGTAGAACCTACTGAAGATTATGAAAGAGCAATGGGTAAATCTAATACTAAATTACCATTTCATTCATGTCATGTATGTGAAGAAGATAAAATGGTTGTACGAGTAGGAGGATATAACGAGTTTCCTTATCTTGTACCTAGATGGTCAAAAGCAACAGGCGAAATATATGGACGTTCTCCATCTTATAATGCATTACCAGATATTAAAACACTTAATAAAGCAGTAGAAATAGGACTTAAAGCATGGGCAAAATCTATTGACCCACCACTTTTAGTACAAGATGATGGTGTAATAGGTAAAGTTAGAATGACACCTGGTGGTATAACTGTTATAAGAAACGATGCTGCTGTAAAACCTTTACAAATTGGTGCTAATTGGCAAATAACAGATTTAAAAGAAAACCAATTAAGAACAGCAATACGTCAAGCATATTATTCTGACCAACTACAATTACAAGATGGTCCACAAATGACTGCTACAGAAGTACAAGTAAGATACGAACTTATGCAAAGACTACTTGGACCTACACTTGGTAGATTTCAATCAGAATTTTTAAACCCACTTATAGAAAGAGTATTTGGAATTATGAGTAGAGCAGAAGCATTTTTACCTACACCAGATATTCTTGAAGGACAATTAATTGATATTGATTATGTTGGACCTTTAGCTCGTTCACAACGAATGGAAGAAGCAGTTGCTGTTGAAAGATTGTATCAATTAGCTATGCAAATAGGACAACTTGATCCAGCTACTATGGATATAATAAATCACGATGAAGCAATAAGAGCAAGAGCAGAACTTCTTGGAGTACCTAAATCTGTACTTAGAGGTAGAGAAGAAGTAGATGAACTTAGAGAACAAAGAGCAATGCAACAACAAATGCAACAAGAAATGATGATGCAACAACAACAAGCTGAAATAGCAGCAAAACAAGGTTCAGCATTAAAAGATATGTCAGGTGCAGAAACACAAGGTGTATTAGAGCAAGTTGGTCAAGCTGTAGAAGAAGAAAGTGCAGCAATAGATTCAGAGGTTGCAAATGAACAATAAGACTTCAGAACAAGAATTAAAACAACAAAAAATAGATTATCTTGTAACATTTAGCTCCAAAGAAGGAGAAAGAGTTTTAGCTGATTTAACATCAGCTTATTATCATAGGAGTTCTTTTAGTAAAGATCCTTATGAAACTGCTTTTAAAGAAGGGCAAAGGGCAGTAATAGTCAGAATAATTAATCTTTTAAAGGAGGATAAAACACATGACTGACGAACAAACGACCACAGAAGTGGCAGATAACCCCGTTACAGAACAAAATTCAGAATCTGTATTAGGGTCTGGCATAAGTGATAATCAAACACAAACTGATTGGAAATCATCTTTGCCAGAAGAATTAAGAAATGAACCAACTTTGCAAAATTTAAATGATGTAGAATCATTAGCAAAGACTGTAGTTCATCAACAAAAAATGATAGGTAATAGAATACCATTACCTAAAAACGATGAGGAAAAAGCAGAACTTTACAATAAGCTGGGTAGACCAGATGATCCTGCTAAATATGAGTTTGAAATACCAGAAACTCATAAACCATATTTTGCAGAACCATCTATAAATGAATTTAAAAATGTTGCACATCAGATTGGTTTAAACAATGACCAAGTAAAAGCATTAATTGATTATCAAGTCAATGAAATGAATAATGCTGCTGACATGGAACAATCTGAATTGTCAGTAAATCGTGAACAAGTAGAACAATCTTTAAAACAAGAATGGGGTTTTGATTACGACAAAAATCTTAGATCTGCACAAAGAGCTATTGATGTTTATGGTGATGATGATTTAAAACAATTATTAAATGGACCTACGGGCAATGATCCTGCTATAGTAAAATTATTTGCTAGACTTGGTGGAGAAGTTACTGAAGAAATGGCTAAAAATACTCAAAATAATAAATTAAGTGTATCGCCATTAGATGCTAAACAAGAAATAGAGCAAATAATGAATGATAACAATAATCCATATTTTGATGCTAGTCATAAAGATCATTTAACAATGGTTGAAAAAATGCGTCAATTACATGAAAAAGCATTTGGCAATAGTTAATTTTTTATGATATAATTTGCGTACCTAGTTCGCCCTATTAGGATAACGAATCGGTAGCCGATGTGGCTATAAAACATAGGTTTCCCGTTAAGGATAAAGACCGATTTATAAAAATTTTTTAATAGGAGGACTGAATTATGTCAGTACAAATTACAACAGCTTTTGTCGAACAGTATAAAAGCAACGTATTTCATTTGGCTCAACAAAAAGGTTCAAGACTAAGAGATGCCGTTAGAACAGAAACAGTTCAAGGGAAATCACATTTCTTCGAAAGAATCGGCTCAGTTGCAGCACAATTAAGAACGTCACGTCATTCCGATACTCCTCGTATGGATACACCACATTCCAGACGTAAAGTAACAATGGATGATTATGACTGGGCAGACTTAATTGACAACGAAGACAAAGTAAGAATGCTTATTTCCCCACAATCAGAATATGCACAAGCAGGTGCATGGGCTATGGGTAGAGCAATGGATGATGCTATTATTACAGCAGCTACAGGTTCATCATTAGGTGGCGTAGCTGGTGGTTCATCAATCGCATTACCATCAGGAAACAAAGTAGTACATGGTAGTGCAGGGTTAAATCTTGCAAAACTACTATCTGCTAAAGAAATCATTGATGCAAATGATGTAGATCCAGAAGAAGAAAAATTTATTGTATGTTCAGCAGGTCAGATCACAGACTTGTTAAATGTTACACAAGTTACATCTTCTGATTTTGCTACAGTAAAAGCATTAGCACAAGGCGAAATTGATACTTATCTAGGATTCAAATTTATCCGTTCACAAAGACTGGGAACAGATAGTGATGGAAACAGACAGGTATTAGCATTTTGTAAATCAGCAATAGGACTTGCAGTTGGAGCAGATATTTCAACTAAAATTTCCGAAAGAGCTGATAAGAATTATGCAACACAAGTATTTCTATCTATGACTATCGGTGCTACTCGTATCGAAGAAGAAAAATTAGTAGAAATTGCCTGTACGGAATAAAATTTAAAACAAGGAGGACATTAACATGGCCGTAACAACACAAAATAGCACAGAGTATGCAAACGCAATAGCTACTCCACTAGTAACAGCAAACGCTGTAGCTGATAAAGGTAAACTAAGAACATTACAGTTTACACATAATCAAAGTGGAGTTGGTGACGCAGGTTCAACTGTTACCCTTGGGAAACTCCCTGCAGGTAGAGTTAAACTATTAGGTGGCCTTTCAAGATTCTATTGTAACTGGACAGCAAGTTCACAAACAATGGATTTAGGATGGGCAGCTTACGAAGATTTAGATGGAACAGCAGTAACTGCTGATCCAGATGGTCTAGTAGATGGTTTAGACGTTGATACTGTTGGCTACTTTACAATGGAAGGAAACACTGCAGCAGGTAAACTGCTTGGTGGAAACTACATTTTTGAAAGTAAAAAAGGAGTTACCATCGTAGCGAAAGCCGTTGGTGCTTTGGCAGATGATGATGATTTAGTTGGTACAATTACTTATATTGTAGACTAAATTTAAACATTGAGGGTAGTGTAAAAGCTACCCTCTAAAGGATAAAAATGGCAACTGAAGTTTCAATATGTTCAAACGCACTTAGAAAATTAGGGGATGACCCTATTACATCTCTTACTGATGATACAGAAAGAGCAAGACTTTGTAATAGTTTTTATGAATCATCAAGAGATTCTTGTTTAAGATCACACCCTTGGAATTTTGCAATAACTAGAGCAACCCTTGCACAATTGTCAACAACACCAGCTTATGGTTTTGCATATCAATATGCATTACCTACAGATCCATATTGTTTAAGGGTATTAGAAATGGAATTCCAAGATTATATATTTAAAATAGAAAATTTAGCAACTGAAGGTAGAGTGTTATTAACAGACGAAAGCACAGCAAAAATACTTTACATTGCTAGAATAACTAATACAACATTATTTGATTCTTTATTTGTAGACTTACTAACAGCTAAACTTGCAACAAATTTAGCTTATGCAATAACTGGAAGTCTAAAGGTACAGGAACAAATGTACGCACTTTATACAAAAAAACTTTCTGAAGCACGAAGTGTTGATGGACAAGAAGGGTTTATTGATGACCTTGTTTCAGATACATTTACAGATTTTAGAAAAGGTTTTTAATGGCTAGAGTACACCCTATACAAACTAATTTTACTCGTGGTGAAATAAGTCCACGAGTTTTTGGACAAGTTGATTTTAAAGGTTATCCAAATTGTGTAGAAACTTTAGAAAATATGACTGTGTTTACACAAGGTGGAGCAACACGAAGAAGTGGCACTAGATTTGTAACAGAAGTAAAAGATTCTTCGGCAGTAACAAGATTAATACCTTTTGAATTTAATGTAGAACAAGCATATGTTTTAGAATTTGGTGAACAATATATAAGATTTTATAAAGATAATGGACAAATAGTAGAAGCTGATAAAACTATATCGGCTATTACCAAAGCAAATCCAGCAGTAGTAACAGCAACTTCACATGGATATGCCGATGGCGACCATGTATGGATTAATAATGTTGTAGGCATGACAGAAGTAAACGGAAGAAGATATACTGTAGCAAACAAAACAACAAATACATTTCAATTATCTGGCGTAGATTCTACTAACTATACAACATATGGTTCAAATGGCGATGCACAAAAAGTTTATGAAATTGCAACACCATACACAGCAGCACAAGTTTTTGATTTAAGATTTGCACAATCAGCAGATGTAATGTATATAGTGCATCCAGAACATGAACCAGAAAAATTATCAAGAACTGGGCATACATCATGGACACTTGCAGATGTAGATTTTGGTGCGACTGGTCCTTATTTAGATGTAAATACAACTACAACAACATTGACACCAGCATCTTCTGCTGTTGCTACAGGTGTAAATATAACTGCATCAGCAACAACAGGTGTTAATGGTGGAGATGGTTTTCAAACTACAGATGTTGGACGAATTTTAAAATTTAATAGTGGTGAAGCTAAAATTACAGCAAGAACTAATACAACAGTTGTTGTTTGTACTATAACAAAAGCATTTTCAAATACAGATGCAACAGTAGGATGGCAGCTTGGTGCATTTTCAAATACAACTAAATTTCCATCTACTGTTACATTTTATGAACAAAGACTTTTTTATGCTGGAACAACATCGCAACCACAAACTATTTTTGCATCACAATCTGGTTTGTTTGACAATTTTGACGTAGGCGATTCAAGTGCAGCAGATGCTTTTATATATACTATTGCAACAAATAAAGTAAATGTTATTAGATTTTTATCACCAGCTAAAGATTTAATTGTAGGAACAGCAGGTGGTGAATTTAAAGTTGGACGACCTTTAGGAGAACCATTAAAACCAGATAATGTAAACATTACACAACAAACAACTTATGGATCACATACAACTGAACCTATACAAATAGGTGGTGATGTATTATTTGTACAAAAACAAAGAAAGAAAATAAGATCATTTGAATTTAGGTTTGCAGATGATACATACATTTCACCAGATTTAACATTACTTGCTGAACATATAACAGATACAGGAATTGTAGATGTAACTTGGGCACAAGAACCAGATCAAATATATTATGCAGTAAGAGATGATGGCATATTGTTAGGTATGACTTATACAAAAGAACAAGAAGTATTAGGTTGGCATAGACATATTATAGGTGGTAAAGCAACAAATTGCACAATTACAGTTACAGATTATGCCAACATACAATCTGGTACTAAACTTACATTTACAAAACGAGATGGTACAGAAGTTACATTTACATCTACTACAGGTACAGCAGGTACAAACGAATTTCAAACAGCAACTAGCAATAATACTTCTGCAACAAATTTAAAAAATACTATAAATGGCCACGCAGATTTTACAGCTACAGTCGCTTCTAATGTTGTAACTGTATCAGAAACAACACCAGAATCTACTGGGTATTTAATTGTAACAAGTCAAGATGTTATTAGATTAGCTAAAATAAACGAAAATCAAGCAAAAATAAAATCAGTAACGTCAATATCTGAAGCAACAGAAAATCAAGTGTGGGTAATTGTAGAAAGAATTATTAATGGTTCAACAGTAAAATACGTTGAATATCTTGACAATACATTAAATCAAGATTCTGGACTAGCAGGAACAGTAACAGGATCTAGCACTAAGGTTACAAGTCTTGACCATTTAGAAGGTGAAACAGTACAAGTTTTAATAGATGATGCTGTATATCCAAAACAAAAAGTTACAAATGGAGCAGTAACAGTTAGTTTACCAAGCACGTTTGCAACTAAAACAATAGAAGTAGGATTAGGATACGAATCTACATTAAAAACATTAAGAGTAGAAGCAGGTTCACAAGTAGGTACTGCACAAGGGTCAAAAAAAAGGTATAATGAAGTAATTGTTAGATTACATGAAACAATAGGTGCAACTATAAATGGCGACCAACTTCCTTTTAGAAGTTCGGCTAACAATATGGGTGAACCAATACCAGCATTTACAGGAGATAAAAGAGTTTCTAATTTAGGATGGAATAGGGAAGGTCAAGTTACTATTAAACAAACACAACCTTTACCTATGACTGTCTTGTCTGTAACAGGCACATTAGTAACAAGTGATTAGATATGGCATTTTGGTTAGCAGCAGCAGCAGTAGCATCAACAGCAGTTTCTTTTATGGGTTCTTTAAATCAAAGTAGACAACTCCGAGCTGCTGCAAAAGCAGATAAAAATACAAGAATTAACCAGAAGATGCAAGAAAATATAATTGCTGCAGAACGAGCACAATTATTTATGAGTGAACAAAGAGCAGCACAAGGAGCAAGAGGTGTTGCAATGGGTCAAGATTCTCCTTTGCTAGAAATAAATAATACAGTAGATGATGTTGAAGATGAATTTAGTGTTATAAATTCACGATTAACAAATGATTTAAACCAAATTGATTTTAGACTAGCAGGAGCTTTAGCAAAAGAAAGTTTTAATAGAGGTGTTAATTTAATACAAGGTGCTGCAATGAGTTATTATGCTTTTAAAAGTCCAACACCTGGTGCTCAACCAAGCAATTTATCTACACCTACAACATTTATGGGTTCAGGAACAGGACCAGGACCTGGTGGACAAAGTTATGGTTATGAATTTAATAAATTTTTTAATAAATATTCACGTAGGAGTTATTACTAATGTCCATAAAACCTCCTAGAAAAAACAAAACTGAAACTCTTATTGGTCCATCAAATTATTTAAATATTGCTCAAGGTAATAGATTACCTGTTGAAAGAGCAACAAATGTAATTAATACTTTAATTCAAAATAAAATACTTAAAGATGAAAAAACAGAAAATTTAAGAGTCAATCTAAAAGTACAAGATGAAACTGCTTTAGCAGCAACTAGGGTTCAAAAATTAACTGATGATCTTAAAAATAATCCTAATGCAGCTTTTCTTACTGAACAACAATTAAACAATTCATTTAATAAACACGCAGAAAAAGAATTTAAACTTTTAAGAGATATGCAAAAAAATGATCCAAATGCTGCTAAATTTCTTTTTTCTAATATTCATACTGTTTTAAACAATGGTAGAAAAGATTTTTTTAAAGTTAAAGATAATTTTTTAGGTGTAAGAGCAAACCAAGCAATTCAAAATTCTCCTACATATATAAAAGATGAACTTGCTAAATATAAAGGTAATTCAAAAGTTCAAATGTTAGATAACATAAAAAATGTACATTTAATTAATATGCAAGGTTTTGCTATTAATTATAAAAACGACAAATTTAATTTAGAAGAAGCAAAACAAAATGCAACATTAGAAACATTAGAACAACTTTTTATAGAAGGTAATAAAAATGAAAAAACTGGCAGAATAAATTATGACAAGATTATAAAAACATTAAAAGATCCTAAAGAAAAAGCTATTTCTGGTTTGCCATTTGGCAATTTAATGTCAGAAGAAAAACCAGGATTAAAAGCTAAAAGTTATCGTAATGCTTTAATTGAAAGAATGACTGACTTAAAAGACAAACAATTAAAACAAGAAAAAATATTTTTTGACAGTCAAAATAAGAAAAAATTAGCAGAAGGTGAAGAACTTCTTAGAAATGCTTTGAATGATCCAGATTATATAAAAAAAATTAAAGCTTTAAAAACATTCTACTATCAAGAAGGAAATTTAGATGGCCCAACTATCTATAACCAATTACTAGAAACAGCACGTACTTTTGTTAAAGATGGAACAAGAACTACATTAACAGAGTATAAAGCAATTGCATTTATAGACGATAAAATAAAATTAGCTGGAACACCTGATGGTATTAATTCTGAATATAAAAAATTTGTTATACCTGGTATAGATAACACAGATAAATTTCCAGAAGGACATAGTATTCTAGAAAGACTTGGAATGGACGGACCTGGTAGTGTTGATTTCGAAACATATCAAAATTTTAAACAAAAATTAGAAAAATCACCAATAGGTCAAGCTAATATAAGATTTGATGATGAAGTAAAAAATCAAGTGTCACTTTTAATAGGTTCAAATTTAGGAAATTTAATTTCACAAGATGTTATAGATAGAGTTATGTCAATTAAAACTGCAAAACTTAGAAAAATTTTAAGTAAAAAATTAAAAGATGGTATAACAGAAGATGAATTATTTAGTCCTGGCAATCCTAATTTTATATTTGATCCTCGTGGATTAATGTTACCATTTGTAGCTACAGCAGAAGAAAATGAAAAATTGCAAGATGAAAGTTATGGTGATGGCCAACTTACAGATGAAGAAAAAAGATTATTATTACAAAATCAATCTTTTGATCCTGATGAATTAAAAAAATCTGATGATTATATAGATGTAGAATCAGAAAATCAAAAGAATTTAGAAAAAGCAATAAAAATTTTAAGAGATAAACCTAATACTGTAAACATTTTTATAAAATATTTTGGTGAAGAAAATGTTCCAGATGATTTAAAAAATTTAATAAATAAAGGTCAAGAATAATGGCAGTTGTTGATCCTTACAAAGACTTAGAATTAAAATCAACAGACCCTTATTCTAGTTTAGCACCTAAAAATAATTCTGAAGATCCTTATAAAGATTTAGCACCTTACGAACAAAAAAAACAATTTAATTTTGATGAAACTATGCAAAAAATGAATTTAACATATGGTGCAGCTCGAACAGCTTGGAAAAAAATATTTGGTGAAGAATTTGAAGGAAGTAAAATTTATGAAAGAGGAATAGGCATTAGTGTAGGTAATTTAGATAAAAATTTAAGAGTACAACTAGGAGAAGAGGTAACACCTCGACCTGTAGAATCTCCTTTTGATCTATTTGGTGGCACTACTACATATAATATAGACAATACAAAAAACATTCCTTATCAAAGTGCTATTGCAGATCCTGGCGAAGATTATAAAATAGGAGAAAAATTTTTAGAAAGAGCTTTAACAATGGCAGTAGATTTGCCATATTCTATACCTGGTTTAATTATGGGTGCTTTAACTCCAGGAGGTCCTAGAACTAAACTTGGTGTTGGTAGTTTTAATGCTGCATTTGTACCTGAATCTTTAAGAGCAACATATATACAAGCATTAACTAGACCAGATGATGTTAAAAATTGGGAAGAATTTTGGCAAATTTATATACAAGAAGGAATTAAAGAAGGAGTAAAAGCAGGTGCAAGAGTAACTGCAGGTGTTGTAGGTCCACAATTTTTACCTATAAAAACTTTAACTGGTCCTATAACTAAATACATACCTACACAAAGTTTTATAACTAATTGGGCAACAAGTCTTGCTGCATCACAAGGAATGGGTAGAGCATTAAATGGACAATTTGATTCTAAAGAAGATATTATAATTGAAGGTATGTTTTGGACAGCAAATGGTTTTGGTGCTAGAAGAAATAAAATTAAAAATATGATTACAGACGAACAAATTAGAACATCAAAAATTAGAAGATTACAAATTCTTGATGAAGTTGCAAAAGACCCAGTAATGTTTGAAGATTTAATAAGTAAAAATATAAAAGTATTTAGAAAAAATACTGACGATTTTTTAGCATCATTAAAACCTACAAAAGTTCGTAAAGGTTTTGAATTAATATACGATGAAAATGTTTTAAAAGTAGTAAAAGAAACGCAAGAAGTTGCTGTAGTTAAATCAAAACAAAATTTTTTAGAATACGAATTTATTCAAGAAATTTTAAATAAAATAGTGCCTAAAGAAATGAAACCAAAACTCAAAAATTTAAATAGAGATGAAGCAGCATTGTATTGGCTTAATCAATACGACCCAATGAAAAGACAAGTTAAAAAATATGGTAAAAGAGATACATGGGATCCAATTGATCCTGAAACACAATTCTTAATGCAAAGTGGAAATTTTGCTGAAGCAGCATATATTTTAGAATATGGTTATAGAACTAAAAATGGAGTGCAAATAACTGAACCATATGCTGCAATACTTAATGAAATACAAAAATCTAAGACATTAAGACAAGATTTATTAGATGCTTATATGTCAGCATTAGATGATATACAAAGTGTAAAAGAAGGAAAAAAACCTAAATATAATCAAGAGTCAGCAAAAAAAACTGTAGAACTATTAAAAAAACAATACGAACCTTTTAGAAAAAGAATACAAAAAATAAATGAAGCTAATTTAAAAATATTATTAGATGGTAATTTAATTACACAACAATTGTATAATAAATTATTAACTAGAGAAACGTATGCACCAGCTAGAGGAATTAAAATTAATGAAGATGGCACACTAACACAAAAAGGTTCTGGCAAACCTATACAAACTAAAGAAGGAAGTACACAAGACATCTATAGTCCTTCTTATGCTATAACTGAAAATATTTTTCGTTTTAATGATGCTGCAAGAAAAAATATGGCATTAAAACAATATTTTGAATTTGTTGAAAAAGCAAGAAAAATAAATCCTGATGATCCTACTTTGCCTATAAGATCAAAAGGGTTTAAAGCAAGAAAATTAACTGCAAAAGAATTAGAAAAAATTATGGATAAATTTTTTGAAGGTGATGATACTACTAGTTTTACTATTTTTACAAAACAATCTGATAAAGCTCAAAATCTTGTTACATATTATGATAAAGGAAAAGCTGTTACATATAAAGTTTCAGACCCATTAGTGTATAAAGCATTGCAAGGATTAGATGCTAGTGAAATAAATATGTTTAAAAATGTAGCACAAGGAGTAACTAAACTAAGAAGAGATTTTGCTGTTCTTGACCCTGAATTTCAAACAATTGCAATAGTAAAAGATATGGCTATAGCACCAATTGTATCTAAAGTAGGATTGCAACCATGGGATGTTGCTTTAGGAATAATAGGACAATTAAAAGGCAGAGCTTTTGATACACCTTTGTGGAAAGATTATGTTGAAAGTAGAGCTTTAGGTTCTGATATAAACTCTGTATTAGAAACTTATAAATTTAGTAATGCTTTTAAAGATCCTAGAGCACTTAAAAATGAAATTAGTTTTAAAACAGTAACAGTAGATCTTTTTAATAAAACAAAATTTGTTTTTAGAGATTTAATTGGAACTACAGTAGAAAATGCTACAAGGTTTAGAGAGTTCCAATTATCATATAAAAAAGCAATTGAAGCAGGAAGAACACGAGCAGAAGCATTAGATATAGCAGGTTTTTATGCAAAAGATATTATAAATTTTTCAAGAGCAGGGTTGTATGGTCGTGCTTGGAATAGATATAGTGCTTTTTTTAATGCTAAAATACAGTCAGCAGCTAAATTTACACAAATTATTCAAAACCCAAAAACAAGACGTAGTGCAATTGAATATGGATTAATGTATTTAACATTGCCTACGATATATACGTTTTTAGCAAATTACGATGATCCAGAATGGATTAATAATATTAGTGATTATAAAAAGAAAAGTGGAAATCAAATTAAAACAACTCATAAAGGCGATGCTCTTTTTATACATACACCTCATGCTTGGGGAGAATGGGGTTTAATATTTCAAGCTATACCAAAAGCAGCATTAAATTGGGTACTTAAAACTGACAAGGATGCAATAAAAAATCTTTTTACAGACGAAGTAGCTAAATTTGGTTTTTCAACATTAGGAACAGCAATTCCAGATGCTATTAAAGGTCTAATAGAAACAATAATTAATAAAAAGTTTTGGAATATGACACCTGTATATAGTGCTAAAGATGAAAAATATGTTGATGGATATACACCTGATTTAAAAGTATCAGAAGTATCTAGGTTAATATCTAAATATTCAGGATTACAAGTTAATACTTTGTCTTTTGGAATAATAGATGATTGGGAAGGATTTAATCCTAAAGTTATTGATTATAATATAAAAGCAATGGGTTCAGCAGTTGGTACTGGGTTTTTAAATGGGTTAGATCAAATTTTAAGAAAATCAGGAATAGTGCCAAGACCTCCTGTTCCTTATTCTGGCAAATTAGTTAAAGATATTGATAAATTGCCTTTATTAAAAAAAATATTTATAACTAGCAGTCCTAAATATAATTCAACTGCAAACAGAAAATTTTATAATTATTACAAAGAATATCAAAAAACTCACTTTACTGCACATGATGCTCTAAAAAGAGGTGATAGAGCAACTTTTAAAAAATTATCAAGAACACCTGAATATAAATTGTATAAAAGATTAAATAAAGTTGCAAATGCTATATCAAAATACAAAGCTGAATATGATAGATATACTTTAATGCCAAAAGATAAAATTACTGACAAACAAAGAATAGCACAACAAGAAAAAGCTTTAAAAAATATAATTAAAACTGCATGGTATGGAGTGTATGTAATTGAAGGCAAAACTATACAAACTCAATCAATGCGTAGGGATGCAAAACAACCAGAGAAAAAAACAGGAAAACAAATAATATCAAATTTTCTTTTTAAAGAAAGAGAAAATGCAGATCCTTATAGTGAATTAGCACCTAAATGAATAGTAGAAAAGTAACAAATTTAATGATAAAATATAGAGGAATATAAAATGGCAATATCAACAACAATAATTAAGAATAGTTATAGTGGTGACGGGTCTAACGATACCTTTGCATATGCCTTTAAAATCTCTGCAGATGCAGATTTACAGGTTATTATAAGGTCTGCTCTAGGTGTAGAGACTGTTAAAACCCTTACTACTGATTATACAGTAACTGGTGCAGGTAATGCAACTGGGGGTAATGTAGTCTTTGAATCAGGGGATATACCTACAGCTACAGAAACAGTAGTAATTAGAAGAAAGACAACCCAAACACAAACACTTGACTTAGTAGAAAATGACCCATTTACTGCTGATTCTGTGGAGGGTGCTTTTGATAAGAACCTTGCAGCTATTCAAGAATTACAAGAAGAAGTTGATAGGTCTTTTAAAGTATCAAGAACTAACACTATTACATCATCTGAATTTACTTCAAGTGCTACAGATAGGGCTAGTAAAGCATTAGGATTTGATACTTCTGGAGATTTAACTACAATAGCAGATTTCCTACCACAAGGTGGCGATTCTGCATTAATGACATATTCAACTACTA